>WNGH01004138.1_pt1 | contig 21384 bp, 24 predicted proteins | sample 5400631 | NCBI WGS metagenome assembly WNGH01 (sample SAMN13153373, study PRJNA577476) | soil metagenome | isolation source: 115 cm soil or saprolite under Garry oak tree replicate 1 | place: USA:California | collected 2016-06-15
GGATCAGCCACGGAAAATAGTTACCGAAGTCTGCTTCGGTCCGCCAAAGCACCGGCACTTCATTGTGCACGCCGTGCAAAAGCTTCCCGTACCAGACGAAGCCAAAGGCAAACATAAAAACGAACGCTGCGATGAATGCAATGAAGAATTTTTTCCAGTTCATAATTTTTAGGCTGTTAGTGGCTACTAACCCTCAAGAACCCTGCGCTGTGATTGCAAGATTCCTGCCGATTTGTCGATCTAAATATTGGACTGCGGGGGTTCGCGAAATCATCCAAGCGCGCCTAGTCGCGCAATGCCAGAATATGGCCGTAACCAATGAACGTTGGTCGCAATTTTCCGTCGTCCGCTTTTCCGTTTCGCTGCACTTTGAAATCGAAAACGCTTACACCGTTGCGGGATTCCCCTTGATAAACACGTCCATCGCTTGCGCCGACCATCACGCGGTGCCCGGTTTTCTTTTCGCGGCCAAGATAAATCATTGCGTGCGTGATCGGTGGGTCGCGCTCGATCGAATAGGTGCCGGTCCAGAAAAGCAAATCGCCCGGCTTTAAGTCTTCCAATTCAAAAGAGTCGTCCTTTTGACTCAGGACCGGCTCAAACTGGCGGGACCGGCGGACCCAGGAATATTGCTCGCTCGAGTCCCGCGGCACATCGCCGACGCCATTTTGCTTGAGGACAAAATAAACGAAACCGGAGCAATCCATGCCGCCGGTGTTGGGATCGGCCGATCCGTATTTGTAATCGAGATTGCGCGTGGTCAGTTCGAGCGCGCTGATGAGAAGCTTTTGCACTTTGGCCGGATAATTGTCGAAGCCCTTGATTTGATCGGGCGAGAGGGTGGCGTTTGGCGCGCCGTGTTTCTTCGGCGTTGGCGTCGGCGATGGTGACATTTCAGGCGTCGCGGTCGGCGATGGCGATGGGGTTTCAGACGGAGACACCGACGGTGTTTCGAACGGTTGTGGGGACGGCGAACTTCTTTTCTTTCGATGTGGGGAGGGGCTCGGCGATGGCGTTGGCGTCGGTGATCTTTTTTTCTTTTTCGGCGTCGGCGATGGCGATTCCTCTGTCGCAGATAGCGTTGGCTTCTTTTTCGGCGAAGAAGTTGCCGATGGAGCCGGCGATTCTTCCTCCCGTGGTGTCGAGGATTTCTTCGGAGTCGGCGTGGGAGTCGGCGACTTCTTTTTGGTGGCAACAGCGCTCTTCTTTTTTCGCGGCCTCGGCGTAGGTGTCGGCGTCGAAAAAACCTTCTTCAGCGCGGCGCCGAGAGACTGCTCGGCTGCGGGCGCCGGGACAATCGTGGAAACCATCAGGGCGAGCGCGATAAAAATTCTAATTAACATGCCAATGGTTTGACGGATCAGGGTACGATTTCCTTGAACGCAGGCTTTGGCAAATCTCGCATATCCGGTAAAATTTCGGGCGATGACATCCCTGCGCGTCCTTTTTCTTTTCGCAACCTTGTTCGCATTTTCCGCGATCTCCTCCGCTCAGGTCGACCGGATTACCGGGAAAAACTTCGCGACACGGTCGGAAGTTTTGGCGCGGCACGGGATAGTCTGCACAAGCGTGCCAGCGGCGACTCAAGTTGGGATCGACATTTTGAAAAAGGGCGGCAGCGCAGTGGACGCGGCGATCGCCGCGAATGCGACACTCGGTTTGATGGAGCCGGTTTCAAACGGAATTGGCGGCGATTTGTTTGCGATTATTTACAGCGCGAAGGAGAACAAGCTTTACGGTATCAACGGGAGCGGGCGTTCGCCCCTCGGCTTGAGTTACGAGCAGATGAGAGCCGAGCTCGACAAACTGAATCGCAAGACGATTCCGCCGACGGGAATGTTGCCGATCAGCGTGCCGGGGACCGTCGATGCGTGGGCCGAACTCCACAAGAAATTCGGCAAACTGAAATTCGCCGACGATCTCGCGCCGGCGATTCATTATGCCGAAGAAGGTTTTCCAGTCACAGAGTTGATCGCGTACTATTGGGCATTCGGTCCTCGGCTCTATAAAGGGCTTCCCGGCGCATTCCTCGAAACTTACACGCTCGACGGCAAAGGGCGGACGCCGGCGAAAGGCGACATTTTCAAAAACCCAGGCCTGGCGAAAACGTTGCGATTGATCGGCGAGAAAGGTCGTGACGCTTTTTATAAAGGCGAGATCGCGGACAAGATCGACATCTTTATGCAGCAGAACGGGGGGGTTCTGCGCAAAACCGATTTCGAAAAACATACGAGCACGTGGGTCGATCCCGTTTCGACGAACTATCGCGGTTACGATGTTTTTGAATTGCCGCCGAACGGACAAGGGATCGCGACGCTGCAAATCCTGAACATTTTGGAAGGATTCGATCTGAAAGTGATGGGCCGCAATTCGGTCGACACATTGCACACGATGATTGAAGCGAAGAAAATCGCGTGGGCTGATCGCGCGAAATACTATGCCGATCCCGCGTTCGCGAAAATTCCGCTGACGAAATTGCTTTCGAAAGAATACGCGACCGAACGGCGGAAGTTGATTGATCCGAATCGGGCTGCCAAAACTGTTGCCGCTGGAAACCTGGATCAAGGCGACACGATTTACATGTGCACGGCCGATGATGAAGGGAACATGGTCTCGCTCATTCAGAGCAATTATCGCGGCATGGGAAGCGGGATCGTCGTGCCGGGGCTCGGCTTCATGTTTCAAGATCGCGGCGAATTGTTTTCGATGGAACCGGGACACGCGAACGTTTACGCGCCGGGCAAGCGTCCGTTTCATACGATCATTCCCGGATTTGTGATGAAAGGCGGCAAACCGTGGGAAGCGTTTGGGGTGATGGGCGGCGGGATGCAACCGCAGGGCCACGTGCAAGTGCTGACGAATCAAATCGATTTCGGTTTGAATGTGCAGGAAGCCGGCGACGCGTCGCGCTGGCAACACGAAGGCGACAACGAACCGACCGGCGAAAAAATGGAAAACGGCGGCTACGTGAATCTCGAAAGCGGTATTCCCGCTGAGACGCAGCGCGAATTAAAAAAGCGCGGCCACGACGTGCGTGTCGATGCCGGCGGCTACGGCGGTTATCAAGCGATCAAGATTGAGATGCACGATGGCCAACGCGTCTACGTTGGCGGGAGCGAATCGCGCAAAGACGGAATGGCCGCCGGTTACTGATCCGATCTGACAGCGCGTCTCGTCAGCGAATTTACTCCTTGTGCGATTTAAGCTCGGCAAGTTTCTGCGCCGCGCGTTCGACGTCCGATTTTCGCGCTCTGCCGAACGCGAGAAGTTTTTCCTGGCGATGCACATTGGCTTCGGCCGCATCAATCTCAGCCCGCTCGCGTTTCGCGGTCGCAGCATGTGCCGCCTCGATCGCAAGCGCAAGACCAGTTTCGGATTGCGCCAGATCCGTCTTTGCAATTTCGCCGGCAGTGGCCTGCTTTTCTTTTTTCAACATTTCCTCCTTGGCGCAGACCAAGCGGGCATTAGCGAGGTCAAATTCGAGGTGAACGCAACGCAGAACTCGTTGCTCGGCCTCTAGTTTCGACAGTGCACCGATTTTGCAGAGGCGCTCCGCGCTGGCAGCATTTTTTCTGGCGCGCTCCAATTCTTTTTCGAGCTTGGCAAGATCGACATCTCGCCCGGGAGCGGACTCGGGTTTCGGATTAGACAGCTGCTCGTCCTCGCGATTTGGAATCAGCAGCGGCGGTTCAATGTCGAAGGAATCGGGATCTTTGTTCGGCTCCTGCGCGAGCAAAGTTATCGCGACAAATCCAAGAAGCGCGGCTACGCGCATCATGTCAAAACAATATCACCGGCCGCCGTTCAACGAAGCAAATTTATTGATGTCCGCCGAGACCACCAAGGCCGCCAAGACCACTGCCGACACTACCAAGACCGCCGGTTCCCCCAAGGCCGGCGCCCACGCCGCCGATGCCGCCAATACCCTCCGATTCCGCCCATCATCATTTGGTTCGGCGCTTGAATTGCACTAAATGTCTGGGTCTGGTTTGGCATCTGTTGCACGCTTTGCGCCGTTGATTTTTGAGCTGAAGTCGCGGTTGTCGTCCGGCTCACGAGTTTTCCTTGCGTGCTTGGAACTTTCCGCCGGGTCGAGCTCCGCGGGCGGCTTGCGGATCGAGTGATTGCCTTCGTAGGAGTCGTTGATATCGCGGTTTGATAAACCGACTGATATAATGAATCGGCACAACTCGGGAGAGTATTCAATCCGTCAATCAGTGAAGTGACGGTAGAAAAAAGAGATGTGCCAGGACCGGGTCCTGTGATGCCCGGGGAGTGGTCGTGGTCGTGCCCGTTGTTGTCGGCGGCAGGGGCAAGGTGGGATTCGAAGGATTGCTATTGAATGGCTGTTCGGATGGCTTTTCGCCCGGAGCGGATGCAGATCTTGCATATTGATCGACGGCGGTCGGCTGTAGCCCGATGTCGATCTTATCGGTGGAGAGCGGGCGCGGATAGAGAAACTCGCTCGGCCAGGCAGCTGCCGCCCGCAAAAGGCAGATTTTTTTCTTGGCAAAGCGGGTTCTTATGGCATACGACACGCTCCGAAACGGTCTGTGTATCTCCTGAGCCCTAAAATCCTAGTTGGCGCGACCGTCTTGGCCGCAATCGCATCATCCGCGAATGCGAATCCTTTCCCGGCTTCCGGTCCGACTGTGCCTGGAACGCGCGCTCGTCTTCGTTTTGGCCAGGCGGCAGCACCGGAAGGTGCGCCGCTCGCAGTCAAGCGCGCCATTTGGGCGGCGAACCAGCTTCATCGTAAACCGTACGTCTTTGGAGGCGGCCACAAATCGTTTGCCGATCGCGGTTATGATTGCTCGGGAACTGTCTCCTATGCGCTCGGTGCGGCCGGTCTTCTCAAGTCGCCGATTAATTCATCGGAGTTCCGCAAATTCGGCGAACAAGGTCGCGGCAAATGGATCACGATTTACGCGCGCAATGGCCACACTTACGCCATCATCGCGGGCTTGCGGCTCGACACCACACCTTATATCACGGCGCACGACCGCTGGGCCCCCGGGTGGCAGGCAACCGAACGCGTGCCAGCGGGAGGTTTCGAAGCCCGGCACCCGGTTGGGTTGTAAATCTTCGCGGGCAGCGCCAAGATCGATCCGCCCAAGGACGGATTCGCTGTGGCGAACAATACAAGATCAACATCTACTCGGCGTGATTTTGGTTTAAGCCGCGCCGAACTGCGCGAGTTCCGTGGGTTAAAAACGCCTTTCGGCGTGCAACGTTTCTTGGACGAGCTGCCTTACAATCTTGGTTACACCGCGCGTTCACCGGCACATGTTTTGCACGAACGAACCGCATCTTGTCTCGAGGGTGGAATTTTTGCTGCGGCCGCCCTTCGCGTCCTTGGCTTTCCGCCGCTGATCTTCGATTTGGAGGCGGAGCAAGACACCGATCACGTGGTCGCGATTTTTAAAATGCGCGGACATTGGGGCGCGCTCGCCAAGTCCAACTTCACCGGCTGCCGTTATCGCGAGCCGGTTTATCGCACGCTCCGCGAGCTGGCGATGAGCTATTTCAATATTTATTTCAATCTGCGATTCGAGCGCACGTTGCGTCGCTACTCGCGTCCGGTGAATCTGGCCCGCTTCGACCATCTTAATTGGATGACAACCAACAAGCCGGTCTGGTTTATCGCCGAACATCTTTGCGAGATCCCGCACATTTCGCTGCTCACATCTAGCATGGAAAAAAATCTTAACCGCCTTGATCCACGCAGCGTCGCCGGCGAAATGGTCGGCCACCGAAAAAAATCAGGGCGATAGAACGATGATGTGGCTGAACGCGTCCACGTGTGAGGAAGCTACTTCAGCTGAAACCCGCCGGGGTCGAGAACGTTCCGGTCAGGCGGAACAGACGCGCGCCGCGGTCGCTACTGCTTCCAATTCCAAAGGCGCATTCGGATAGCCGACGGTCGCGCATTGAAATATGTAAGTTTGGAGAAAGGGGAGGATTCCGCCAAGCCTCTGAAATTGTGCAGTGTGGACAAGCTCGTGGGCGATGATCGCACGATCACGCCAGTGATCAGCGCGAACGAAGATTCCGTTCTCCAACGCCAAACCGCGCGGCGCGGCGGGTAGAAAATGAATTGAAGCAGCCGCAGCCGTTAGCATCGGATGCGCCGGAACCGGAACAGCTTCAACCCGCAATAAACGGACGCGCTCGGGATGTCGCACGCCGATAATTTTCGCGTCAGCGAGTTCTCTTTCAGAGAGCGGGACACCTTCACACAAAACCCGCCGCTCCTGTTCGCCTGCCCAGTGCGCAGCCAAGGCAGTTAGTTCTTCCAATTGATCGATGGGCGTCTGTCCGTCCATGCCGTCCGATCTGGAGCAAGATTCTAGCCGCCGAGAGAAATCCGCGCTTTAAGATTGCGCCGAACCCAATCCGGCTACGGCCCGTAGGGCGACCAAAAGCCCACGCCGGCTACGTCCGACAACGTGGCGTAGTCGTTTGGAGGCACCGTTGGGATAGTGTCAACCACTTGGTTACCATAGGCACTTCCCAGCAAGCTGTTGCCGCTGTTGTAAAGCTGCGTACCCTTTTTGAGGTAGTTCGTCCAATCAGCGATGTTGACGGTGGCACCGGTTGTTCGGTTGGTTTCAATGGCGTACTGATCGACCGCCGAATCGATCATGCGCAGATCGTTCAGAATTCGGCTGGCTTGCGAACGTTTGCGCGCCCGGAGGAACCCCGGGACCGCGATCGCGGCCAGTAACGCGATGATCGCAACGACGATCATGATTTCGACGAGGGTGAAGCCTCTTTGCGACTTTGCCGTGGATATATTCATAATAGTATACCAAAAATAGCAGCCGGCATGCCAATATATCGAAGATCGATATTTTACCGGACGCGACCAGATATTTGATTGCCAGATGACACACCTGCATTCCGACGATTACGAGGCCCTCGCAGAGCTTCGCTACCTGGGACGCAAATTCCTGCGCTTTAGTAAGGATTTCCTTCGCGCCAAGGCAGGCCTAAACCCCGAGCAATACGAAGCGCTCCTGGCAATGAAAGCTTCTTCCTCGCCGAACGGCTTGACCATCTCCGAATTGAGCGAGCGGCTTCAGGTCAGACACCACTCCACCGTCAACATTGTCGATCGTTTGGTTGAATCAAAATTGATCACCCGTGAAGCGGGCGAGACTGATCGGCGCCAGCGACATGTTCAACTCACTGCCAAAGGCCAAAAGCTGATTGAAGATTTGGCCAGCGTGCACCACAAGGAGCTTCGCGATCGAAGCGAAGAGATGATCCGAGCTTTGGAGCGGCTGAGAAAATAGTCTCACGCCGGCCGCACTCGAACCCGCAACGCCTAGCGCATTCGGGCGTAGAGGACAACGAGGTAGAGAACAAAAGGGGCGCTGCCAAAAACAATCAATCCTTTGTAGTAGCATCCATGTCGATCTTACCTTTTGGGTTCGCGTCCGACAGAAGTAAATTAGGAAATGAGCGTGCAAGTGTATGGATGCAATCACGTCGCGATCGAGGTTGATGACATCGACCAGGCGGTCGCGTTCTACCAAGACGTCTTCAACCTGGAAAGGCTCGACCGCGGCGAAGGCGACGCCTTCTTTAAACTTGGCGACCACCAATTCCTCGCCATCTTCGAAGTCGAAAAGATTCAGCCGGCAAATATGCGGCATTTTGGAATCATGGTGCGCGACGAAGAACAGCTCGAGGAGGTTCGGAAGAAATTAACTGGCAAATACAAACTGAAACTCGAGCCACTCATCTGGCTTTTGCCATATCGTGAAGTACAGAAAGCCGGAGTGAAATTCGACCAAGGTAGACAGAATTAACCGGATTTTCCGGATTCTTCCAAACGGTCATCAGCGTCTCCAGGGAGATATGGAAACGCACCAGATGCAGCCGACCGCGGCTGTCGCTACAGTGCAGTCGATGCTCTCGTTCGTTATTCCGGCTTACAACGAAGAGCTGGAACTGCCATCAACGATCGCTTCGATTCGTGCCGCCGCACAAGATCGATCCGCCAGAGGACGGATTGGCCGTGGCGAACAATACGAAATCGTCGTAGTCGACGATGCTTCGACTGACGCGACTGCGAGAGTCGCGCAGGAAGCAGGCGCAAAGGTTGTTTCAATAAATCGGCGGCAAATTGCCGCTGCGCGCAACGCCGGCGCGCGCCATGCGCAAGGTGACACTTTGCTCTTTGTCGACGCTGACACTCGGATTAATGAGAAACATCTCATCGGGGTAGTTGCGGCGCTCGACGCAGGCTACGCCGGCGGCGGCGCGCACGTCGTCGTTGGCGGAACTATTCCGCGCTGGGCGCAGATTGTTGTGAAAGCTTTCTCCGTGGTTTACTTCGGCCTCAGGTTCGGCGCGGGGGCTTTTCTTTTCACGACGCGTAAAAATTTCGATGCGATCGGTGGATTCGATGAAAAACTTTTCATCGGAGAAGAAGTCTATTTCAGTATGGCGCTGCGAAAGGTTGGACGGTTTCGGGTCTTGCGGGAACCGGTCGTTACTTCCGGTCGCAAATTGCGAATGTATTCTGCCCGCGAAATCCTGGGGAATTCTCTGAGCGTCATTCTCCGCGGGCCGCGCGCCGCCCGATCGCGTGAGGGCCTTCATATCTGGTATGATGGGAAACGCGAGACAAGATCGAGACCCACTCCATGAGGAACTCGCGCATCGGCATCGCGACTACGCCCGAACAGATTCGGCGCTGCCATCCAGTTATGCGCGAATTGCGGCCCCTCTTTCAAGAGCCGGAACAATTTCTCGAGCGAGTGCTGCGGCAGCACAAAGAAGGCTACCGGCTCGCGTTTCTTGAATCCGAAGGCGAAGTTCGCGCCGTCGCTGGCTATCGATTTCTCGAATCGCTTTTTTCGGGAAAGTTTTTCTATGTCGATGATCTGGTCGCACGTGAAAGCGACCGGTCGCGTGGTTTTGGCGGTGAATTGCTCGATTGGTTAATCGAACAGGCGCGGGAGCACGATTGCGAGAATCTCGAGCTCGATTCCGGCGTGCAGAGGTTCGATGCCCATCGGTTTTATTTTTCCAAACGAATGAGCATTTCATCCTACCACTTTCGGATTAAAATCGAGCAAAAGGATTAAGTTATGAAAAAAAGAAATCCCTGGATCGCGATTTGCCCCGGCATCAAACGCCAGACCCTCACCAGCGGCAAAACAATGTATCAAATGCTGGCCACACTCGAGCCGGACAGCAGAATGCCGGCGCATCAGCATCCGCAGGAACAGATCGTCCACATTTTATCGGGGCGAATGAAATTGATTGTCGATGGGACACCGCACGAAATGAAGACAGGGGATTCCTTTTATCTCGCCGCCAATGTTCCACACGGTGTCGAGACCATCGAAGAGACGAGAGTGCTCGATACCTTCAGTCCGCCGCGCGACGAATATCTGGCGATTGACGAAGCAAATCGCCAACGTAAGTAGATGCTTGCCGCGCCGTAGCCTCAGCGGGATAGATCTACCCTTGAGAAAAGGATAGCTTTTGAGCCGGCCGTCCGCTTAGCATTGCTCCCATGTTACACATCATTTGGTCGATCATTATCGGTTTCATTGTCGGCTTGTGCGCACGCGCGATTATGCCGGGTGTGCAGCACCTGGGCTTTATCATGACGACGCTTCTCGGTATTGGCGGATCCATCCTGGGCGGTTTGATCGGGCGGCTCTTTTCGCGGCCAACACCTGGCTCGGCGTTTCATCCGGCTGGATTCATCATGTCGATCATCGGCGCGATCATCTTGCTCTGGGCCTGGGGCAAGTGGGGCGGTGCGATCGTTCATTGAGAACGCGAGGTTTCGCCAGCAACAGCGAGGTCGCCACGCTCGTTTCTGCGTTTGAAAACGCGACCATTCCGGCATCGGAATTCACTCACGCCGCCCACATCGCGGTCGCCCTGAGTTATCTGGATTCATTTCCCCCGGAGCAAGCATTGGAACTAATGCGCGAAAAGATCCGCGCTTTCGCCGCGCACCACGGCGTCGGCAATCTTTATCACGAAACGCTGACGACTTTTTGGATGCGACTGCTCGAACACGTCGCCAGCACGTCCGAGGTGGATCTTCCACTTTGGCGGCGGATCAATTTGATCGTTGAAGACTGGACAAAGCGCCGGCCGGTGGAAGCGCATTACTCGCGAGAGCTCATCAGATCACAAGCAGCACGCGACAAATGGGTTCCGCCCGACCGGTTACCGATTCCGTTTTAACTCAAGCAGCGGCCTTGCGATTCCGTCGTCTTGGTCTAGAATAGGCGCTTCGAAATGGCTGAGAATACGGAAACGCTGGATATCAAGCAGTTCCAGTTGCACGGCAAGGACACCGGCAGCGCAGACGTCCAAGTCGCGCTGTTGACACGCCGGATCGGGCAATTGACCGAACACTTGAAAAGCCACGCCAAGGACCATTCCTCGCGCCGCGGCCTCCTGAAAATGGTGGCCCAGCGCCGAAGTTTGCTCGATTATTTGAGCCGGTCCCAAGCCGAACGCTACAAAAAGTTAATCGACGGACTGAACCTGCGGAAATAGCCGCCGGTCGGATGTCGATCTTAGCGTCCGGGTTTCAGTGCGACGCCGATTCGAAAACTAAAAACGCGACAACCAGGTCGCCAGGCACCTTGAATTTAGGTTTTAGGTCCGCCCGTCCCGCGACCGCGGGATCGGAATTAAAACCTACAGTCAGGGTGACCGACCTGGAACTCGCACATCCAGGATAATTATATGCAACAGAAGGTCACAGCCCAGATTGGGTCCAATCAGATATCGATAGAAACAGGCAGAATCGCCAAGCTCGCCGACGGCGCAGTCATTGTGTCGTGCGGCGATACGATGGTGCTGGTCAGCGCGGTCTCCGCCACCGGCATCAAGGAAGGTCAGGATTATTTTCCGCTCACGGTCGATTACCGTGAAAAAGCGGCCGCCGCTGGAAAATTTCCCGGCGGTTACTTCAAACGCGAAGGACGCCCCACCGAAAAAGAAACGCTCACGTCGCGGATGATCGATCGCCCTCTGCGTCCGCTCTTTCCGCAAGGTTATTTTTACGACACGCAGATCATCTCGATCTTACTCAGCGCTGATGGCGAGAACGATCCCGATATTCTTGCGATCAACGGCGCATCGGCTGCGCTATCCGTTTCGGATATTCCCTTTGCCGGACCGATCGGCGCAGTTCGGGTGGGCCGCGTTAACGGCCAATTCATAGCGAACCCGACTCACTCTGAGCGGCAGCAAAGCGATCTCGATTTGGTTTACGTCGGAATGGAAAACGACGTGATCATGATTGAAGGCGCGGCCAACCAAATTCCGGAAGCAGATTTCGCGAAAGCGCTCGAATTCGCGCATGGGCAGGCGCGGGAAATGATTCGCATTCAAAAAGAGCTCGCGTCGCAAATTGCGAAACCAAAACGCGAGATGCCGCTACTCAACGTCAAGCCGGAGTTACTCGAAATTGCCTACCAAGTGGCGGGCGACCGAATCGAAGGCGCGCTTTACACACCGGGCAAAGTCGCCCGCGCCAAAGCAATCGAAGCGCTGCGCGAAGAAGTGAAGATGGCGATCTTGGAAAAACATCCCGAGACTGATGCGTTCTCGATCTCGCAGGCATTCGATCACGTCCAGAAGAAAGCGTTTCGCATCAGCATTCTGGACAAGAAAAAGAGAGTCGACGGCCGCGGTTACCAGGACTTGCGACCGATTACGTGTGAAGTAGGCGTGCTGCCACGCGCGCACGGATCGGCCATTTTCCAACGCGGCGAAACCCAGGCGCTGGCCCTCGTGACGCTCGCGCCAATTGAAGAAGCGCAAAACATTGACGCCTACGGTGGCGGAATAACTTCGAAGCGTTTCATTCTCCATTATAATTTTCCGCCGTTCAGTGTCGGTGAGACCGGTCGCACCGGTGGACCGGGACGGCGCGAAATCGGGCACGGCGCATTAGCTGAGCGTTCATTGGAGCCGGTTGTCCCGGGCGAGAACGATTTTCGATACGCGATTCGAATCTCGAGTGAGATCATGGAATCCAACGGGTCGACTTCAATGGCGAGCGTGTGCGGCGGAATGCTCGCGCTGATGGACGCGGGTGTGCCGGTGAAGGGAATGGTCGCCGGAATTTCCGTCGGACTGGTGACTGAGCATAGCGAAGATCGACAATTGAAACGTTACGAACTGCTGACTGACATTATCGGTTCGGAAGATCATTTCGGAGACATGGATTTCAAACTTTGCGGTACGGATAACGGCGTGACCGGGTTCCAACTCGATCTGAAACTTCCCGGCGTCAGCCACAAGATCATGGCCGAAGCGATCACCCGCGCCAAAGAAGCGCGCACGAAGATTCTTCAAATCATGCACGGCACAATCGACAAACCGCGGACGGAGTTGTCGAAATACGCCCCACGGATCGAGACGATCAAAATTAATCCCGAGAAAATCGGCGCGCTCATCGGACCGGGCGGCAAAACGATCAAGGGGATCGTGGCTGAAACCGGCGCCGAGATTAACATCGAGGATGACGGCTCGGTCCACATCTACGCGACCAGTGGCGAATCGATGGCGCGTGCGAAGGAAATCATCGGCGGGATGACGAAGGAAATTGAAATCGGCACGACCTATCAGGGGCGCGTTGTTTCCACCAAAGAGTTCGGCGCCTTTGTCGAAGTTCTGCCGGGCAAGGAAGGACTCGTCCACATTTCGGAGCTGGCCGACTTCCGGGTCAAACGCACCGAAGACGTGGTCAAAGCCGGTGACACCATCTGGGTCAAATGCATCGGGATCGATGACAAAGGCCGGGTCAAACTTTCTCGAAAAGCCGCGCTAAAAGAGCGAGCCGAGAAGGAAACCGGCCAGCCGGCTCCGGCCGAGACGCACTGATTCTTCTGTTGTTATTCCGAATGAAGTGAAGAATTTCACTTCGTCGTGAAGGCTGTAATAAGAACAGCTACCGGAGGCCGATCATGTTGACGCCGCGACGCATCTCCTACGCCGTGCTTGTTTTCATGCTGGTGCTGGCCGGAGGGTTGCATCTGGGCCCGCCACTGCTCGCAATTCTTTTTTCCTATTTTGCCTTGTCCAAACTACTGGCCCTTACAAAAAACAAGTGGATCGCGTTAATTTTGTTTCTGGTGGTTGTCGCTGGAATCGCTTGTGGCGCGGGGTTTTTTACTCGGACTGCGATCCGCGAATTGCCCGAAGTCGCCGACAGTTCTCTTCCATCGGCCAGCGCCTGGGCCCAAGCCCGGCAAATCGAACTGCCTTTTACCGATTTCGATAGTCTGAAGGCATTCGTGATCGGTGCGTTCAAGGAAGAAACAAACTATCTCAAAGACGTCGCCACCTTCGCCCGGAACGCAACCACGTTCATCATATTCGTCGCAATTGGAATTGTCGCGGCGGTGAGCCTCTTCTTTAACAGCCAGCTGGATCTTTCTCGTAATGTTCCCGCGTCCAGGAACAATCTTTATTCGGTCTTTTGCGGCGAACTTTCCGACCGTTTCCGCGATTTCTATAGAAGCTTTGCCACGGTGATGGGCGCACAGATCACGATCTCGCTCATCAATACCGTCCTGACTGCGATTTTTGTCCTGGGAGTTCAGTTGCCAGACGCGCCGCTACTGATCGCCCTAACATTTCTTTGCGGTTTGCTCCCCATTGTCGGTAACCTTGTCAGTAACACGATCATTGTCTGTGTTGCTTTCACCGTTTCGTTGAAGATCGCGCTGATAGCTCTCATTTTCCTGATCGCGATCCACAAGCTGGAATATTTCCTAAACAGCAAAATCATCGGCGATCTCATTCGCAATCCGATCTGGCTGACACTGCTCGCGCTCATCATCGGAGAACGCCTGATGGGCATCCCTGGAATGGTGCTTGCGCCAGTGATCTTGAATTATCTCCGCTTGGAGATGTCCAGAATCGAAGTTCAGCCAGAGCGATGAAAGCCGGGTTCGTTGAAAAACTAATCGGCCGCCTCGGCAAGATCGGGCCGGAGGAAGTGCAGAATTATTTTCTGCGCCTCGCGCAGGAGAAAGGTTTTCTCGAAACGGTTTTCAATTCCATCCAGGAAGGAATCATCGTTACCGATTCGAAAGGGCGAATCACTTATCTCAACGACGCCGCCTGCCAATTGTTCGGATTAGAAGCGGAAGACTCGCTCGGAAAACGTTTGGACGAGCGCGTTCGCGGGTTGGATTGGAACGCTCTCTCGCGCGAAGGCGCGGTCAGCCGCGATATGGAGATATTCTATCCCACCAACCGATTCATTAATTTTTACAGCGTCCCGCTCGTGATCGAGCGCCAGGATTTTGTAGCCGGGGACGCTGTCCCCGGTCCAGGGTCGGCGACCGCAGCTACAGGCGAACGGGTCGGACACGCGATTATTTTGCGCGACATTACTGAAAGTCGGCGCACCGAGCAGCAAACGATCGAGTCGGAACGACTGAACGCGTTGACTTTGCTCGCCGCTGGGGTGGCCCACGAAATCGGGAATCCGCTGAACTCACTCAATATTCATTTGCAATTGATCGAACGCGAAGCGCGCAAGCTGGACGGAGCAAAGGGCGCCGAGCTCCAGGAATCGGTGGAAGTCGCGCGCGCCGAGATTAACCGGCTCGATTCCATCATCAGTCAGTTCCTGCGGGCGATTCGTCCGACTCGTCCACAGCTGCGCCCGGAAAACATTAATGCGATCGTCGAAGAAGCGGTTCGGTTTTTTGCACTCGAAATCAAAGACCGCGATATCGTCGTCGAACAGGAGCTGCGCTCGGATCTACCGCTGCTCGAGCTGGATCGCGACCAGATAAAACAGGCGTTTTACAACGTGATCAAAAACAGTTTCGAAGCGATGAAGAGCCGCGGAATTTTGCGGATCCGCACCGACCTGGACGAATCGCACGTGATCGTTCGATTCACCGACACGGGCGGCGGAATTTCCGCGGAGAATCTCAGTCGCGTATTCGAACCCTATTTCACAACCAAGACCAGCGGCACCGGCCTCGGCCTTTTGATTGTTCGCCGAATTGTGCGCGAGCACGGCGGCGAGCTGTCGATCGAAAGCAGTGAAGGTAAAGGACTCACCTTGACGATTCGCCTGCCCCACATCGACAGACGCGTCCGCATGCTGGAAGCGGGAGATTCGAGCTCGAAATTGAGCGCAAGCTGAATGGCAAAGCCACAGGTCCGAAGCAGAGAGAAGAGTTCGCAGCGGGTTTGGCTTTTCGCCCTCGCGCTGATTGCTATTACCGCGGCAGCCTATTTGCCGGCTTGGAATGGTAAGCTGATTTGGGATGACAATCGCCATATCACACAGCCAGCGCTGCGGTCATGGCAAGGCCTAGCCGACATCTGGACACGGGTTGGAGCGACTCAACAGTATTATCCGCTGGTTCACAGCTTCTTCTGGATCGAACAGAAGCTGTGGGGTGATTCGGTCCTGGGTTATCACCTAGTCAATATTCTCCTGCACAGCTTGGGCGCAGTTGTTTTGCTCCAGATTTTGCGGCGGCTCAAAATTCCGGGCGCATGGCTGGCCGCGGCATTATTTGCTCTGCATCCTGTCCAAGTTGAATCGGTCGCTTGGATTTCAGAACTCAAGAACACTCTCTCTGGTTTATTTTTTTTCTGCTCGATTCTCACCTATCTCAATTTCGACGAGCGCAGAAATCGCCTCGCCTACATCAGCTCGCTCGCTCTTTTTATCTTGGGTTTGCTTTGCAAGACCGCGATTGCCCCATTGCCGGCAATAATCGCCGTGGTTTTGTGGTGGAAACGAGGCCGCGTTCGCCCGCGTGAGGACCTGCTGCCGTTGCTGCCGTTCTTCGTCATCGGCGTCGGTGCAGGCCTTTTTACTGCCTGGCTCGAGCGAATTTTCATCGGTGCACAGGGGACCGCGTTTCAATTGTCGATCTTACAGCGGTGTCTTATCGCCGGGCGCGACTTTTGGTTTTACTTTTTCAAACTCGCTTGGCCGACAAAGCTCACTTTCATTTACCCACGCTGGCACATTAGCGGCACGGTGTGGTGGCAGTATCTCTTTCCGGCAGCTCTGATTCTATTGCTCGCCATTGCCTGGAAGCTTAGGAGCAAATTTCGCGGACCTCTCGCGGCTGCACTTCTTTTTCTTGGTCTACTCTCCCCGGCCCTCGGCTTTATCAACGTCTTTCCCTTTATCTATTCTTTTGTCGCCGACCACTTCCAGTACCTCGCATGCATCGCTCCGCTCACACTATTCGCCGCCGGACTGACGATGGGCCTGGATTCAATTGCGCCTGCAAAAGGGGTTCTGCGGCCGGCGATTTCCATTGCGCCGATTTTAATTCTGGGACTCTTGACTTGGCGACAAAGCCACGTCTATCGCGACATTGAAACTCTTTGGCGCACAACCATTGCGCGCAATCCCGATTGCTGGATGGCTTACAGCAATCTCGGTTCGTTCTTGTCAGAGCGCGGGGGTCTCGATGAAGCGATTCGCGATTTTAGAAAGGCGCTCGAGTTGCGGCCGGACCAAAGCAAAGATCATAACAATCTCGGCAAGGCGCTTCTCCAAACGGGCCGAATGAGTGAAGCGATGGCGGAATTTCAAACTGCTCTCAGAATTTCGCCGGACGATCCCGACACGGAGAATAACATCGGCGCTGCTTATTTGCAGGAAGGCGATGTGGATGAGGCGATATCTCATTTGCGCAAAGCGGTCCAAAGAAGGCCACTTCACGCGGACGCGTACATCAATCTCGGCAATGCGTTTTTACAGAAGCGCGACATCGACGCTGCGATCGAGGCATACTCAACGACGCTTGGACTTCAATTCGATCACGCCGAGAGCCATTACAGCATTGCAAACGCATTCCGCCAGAAAGGACAGCTTGACGATGCGATCCTTCACTATCGCCTGGCTCTGGAATTGCGACCCGATTACGCGGATGCCCATAACAATCTGGCCAATGTGTTTCGGCAACAAGGACGGGTCGAAGAAGCGGTGCGTGAATATGAAGCGGCTCTAAAAAGTAATCCGGGATCTGTTCCAGCCCAAAATAATCTGGCCTGGCTTCTTGCAACGGCAGCTGATGCCAAACTCCGGAATGGGAAAAAGGCTGTGGAGCTAGCGGAACAGGCCGTCCTCGCCACAGACGGACATAATCCCGTCTTTCTTCACACGCTGGCTGCTGCCTATGCAGAAAATGGTGACTTCGCCAAGGCGATAGCAGCTGCAAACGACGCGCTCGAAATCGCGAATGCTAACGGCATCACATCTCTCGCCGAATCGCTGCGAAGTAAGATCGCCCTTTATCAATCCGGCTTGCCTTATCACGAAGAACCGCCGGCGCGGTAGTCATCCGCGGTTATTCTACCAGGCCACGCCGACGGCCGAGCCGATGTAATCGTCGTCCGTCGCTCTTCTCGGCAATTCCAAACTTGCTAGCAATATCTTCGTAATTGAGAGATGGCGTGTTTGAGTGAGAATAAATGGCGCACATCGCCATTGCCGAAAATTACTCATGGATTCCATCCAACCCATCATCCTGATCGTTGATGACGAAAAACATACGCGGGACGGACTGCGCCGCCTGCTCGAGAACGATTACGACGTTTACGTGGCGGGTGACATTGCCAGCGCCATGAACGTTCTCGAGCGCGAACATGTCGATCTTGTCCTGACCGATCTGCGCCTCGGCGGCGAAGACGGCATGCAGTTGATTGATCGGGCGCTGAAAATGCCGCAGCCGCCAATTTGCATCATGATGACGGCCTACGGCTCGGTCGACACGGCGGTCGAAGCGATGAAACGCGGCGCCTACGATTTCGTCACCAAGCCGCTCAATCTCGACAAGGTTGAAATGCTGATCGCACGGGCGTTGCGAGACAGCAAACTGGAGCAGGAAAATCAGAGTTTGCGACAGCAGGTCGACGAACGTTACGGGCTCGAGAACATGATCGGTGATTCGCCCGCCCTGCACGAAGTACTGGACACGATCCGTCAAGTCGCGCCGTCATCGGCGAATGTCTTGATCGAAGGCGAAAGCGGTACCGGAAAAGAATTGGCCGCGCACGCGATTCACAATTTAAGCCGGCGGAACAAAGCGAAATTTGTGACTGTCCACTGTGCCGCATTATCACCGACGTTGCTCGAGAGTGAATTGTTCGGTCACGAAAAAGGTGCGTTCACTGGTGCGCATGAACGCCGGATGGGGCGATTCGAACAGGCGAACGGCGGCACGATTTTTTTGGACGAAGTCGCTGAAATTCCGCCGATGACGCAAGTAAAGTTGCTGCGCGTGATCAGCGAAGAGCGCGCATTTGAGCGCGTCGGCGGCAATCAAACTTTGCGAGCGGACGTCCGGTTGATCGCCGCGACCAACAAAAATCTCGAGCAGTTGGTGAAGGAAGGAAAGTTCCGCGACGATTTGTATTTTCGGCTCAATGTCGTGCGGATCATCATGCCCCCGTTGCGCGAGCGCAAAGACGATATTCCATTACTGGTGCGGGTGTTTCTGCGCCAATTTTCCAAAGCGAACAATAAGGAAGTTGGCGACCTTACGAGTGAAGCGATGAACGCGCTGCTCACTTACCATTGGCCGGGCAATGTCCGCGAGCTGCGCACCGCCATCGAACATGGCGTCGTGATGGCGACCGGACCGAAAATTACGCCCCGCGATTTGCCTTCCGCTTTGCGACAAGCAGCCGGCGCAGCACTTCCGCGTGGTATTTCGGCGTCCAAAGCGTTTGGTGAAAAGGCCAGCCCGCTCGATCTTCATGAAACGGAACGCAAACTGATTTTACAGGCATTGGCGACAACGAATGGAAACGTGACGGCGGCTGCGAAAAAACTCGGGATCAGCCGGCGGACGCTGCATCGCAAAATCAACGAACTAAACGCAGCAAAGAAAGAAATTGCGAGTAAGACCGAATCTACATAAGGACGATAAAGACTGCTCGCTCCACTTTCCCGTTTACGAACCGGCATCGGAGCGTTTCAGTAAGGCGATGAAACAGGCGACAAAGATTTTCGGCACCGACGGCGTGCGCGGTGTCGCTAATGTCGAACCCGTCACGGCCGAGACCGCGCTGAAACTTGGCCGCGCGGCCGCGCATGTTTTCACCCAATTAAATCCACGCACACTCCCGGAAGGCGCGCGTCCGAAGATCGTGCTCGGCAAAGACACTCGTCTCTCCGGCTACATGCTTGAGAACGCGCTCGTCGCGGGAATCACTTCGCTTGGAGTCGATGTTCTCGTCATCGGTCCGCTGCCAACGCCGGGCGTGGCTTATATCACCCGCTCGCTTCGGGCCGATGCCGGCATTGTTCTTTCCGCTTCTCACAATCCTTACGAAGACAACGGCATCAAATTTTTCCGGCACGATGGCTACAAACTCGACGATCAAGTCGAAGCACAAATCGAGGACTTGGTTTTCAGCGGCAAGATCGACAATATCCGGCCGACGGCTGGTAAAATCGGACGCGCCGCGCGCATCGACGACGCCCTTGGCCGCTACGTCGAATTCGCGAAGGCGAGTTTCCCGCGAAAAATGTCGCTCGAAGAATTACGCGTCGCCATCGATGTTGCGAATGGCGCCGCTTACAAATCGACGCCGTGCATTTTGCGCGAGCTCGGGGCCGACGTCGCGGTCGCACACAACGAGCCGAACGGAATGAATATCAACGACGGATGCGGCAGTACCCATCCGGACGAAATTCAGCGCATCGTAAAATTGACCGACGCCGATGTCGGTATCACTCACGATGGCGACGCCGACCGGGTTCTGCTTTGCGATGAAAACGGCGAGATCGTTGATGGTGACGAAATTCTGGCCATCGCCGCGCTCGATCTTTTGAAATCGAATCAGCTTCGCGATAACACGCTGGTCGCGACCGTGATGAGTAACTTTGGCCTGGACGAAACGCTCGCGGCCAACGGCGGCAAAGTGATTCGCACCAAAGTGGGCGATCGTTACGTGATTGAAGAAATGGTTTCTCGAAATCTCAACCTCGGCGGCGAACAAAGCGGCCACATTATCTTCCGCGATTTCACAACCACCGGCGACGGCATCATCAGTGCACTTCAGATTTTGCGGATCATGCACACAACGGGTCAGCCGCTAAGCAAATTGAAAAAGTGTCTCAAAAAATATCCCCAGGCGCAGCGCAACCTTGTGGTCAAATCGAAACCGCCGATCGAGGAACTGCGCGAAGTCGTTAAATTGCGCGAGGAAGTAGAACGTGAGCTCGCCGGCAAAGGTCGCATTCTTCTGCGCTACTCCGGTACCGAATCGAAAATTCGCCTTTTGATCGAAGGCCGCGAATTCGACAAGATTGACAAACACGCCAATCGCATCGCCGACGCAATCCAAAGCGCGATCGGCGCAAATTAGAAGCAATGAACCTTACTCGCGTCATCGAAGCGTTGCTCTTTAGCGCGCAGAAGCCCGTCTCGACCAAAGAGATTGTCGATGCTCTCCGCAACGCCGGCGCGGAAGACGAATTGTCGCCTAACGAATTCGCAAATGTTCGACCGGCGGAAGTCGCTGCCGCGATTGAGCAATTAAAAATCGAATACGTTCAACATGAGCGCGGGTTTCAGCTTGTCGAAAAAGCCGACGGCTGGCAGCTGGCGAGCGATCCAAAGTACGCCCAATGGGTCCGCGGACTTTTCCCGGCGCCGAAGCCGGCGCGCTTAAGCTCGCCCGCGCTCGAAACCCTCGCCATCATTGCTTACCGTCAGCCGATCACGCGCGCCGATGTCGAAGCGGTCCGCGGCGTTACGATCGATGGCGTTTTGCAAACCTTGATGGAGCGCGGACTCGTCAAAATTTCCGGGCGTGCCGAAATTCCGGGGCGTCCGTTGCTTTACGAGACAACGGACTTTTTCCTCGATCATTTCGGTCTGCGCAATCTCGACGAGCTGCCAAACGTTGAAGAATTGCGCACCCGGCAACTGCCGGTAAGCGCGCGTCCGCCTGTAGTTGCCACCGAGGACCGCGGCACGACGACTGCGACACCAACTCCAGCATCGGAATGACGGCGCGCTTTGTCGCGTTGTCGATCCTGGCGTCGCTCGCAACATCGATATCGTCTTTCGCTGACATCCAGCCGGGGAACTGCGCGCGCGCCGCCACCTACTCCGAGAGCAAACGCGGCTTTTCCATACTCGTGATGCAAAACGGGCGCACTGTTTTCGAGCACTACGCCAATGGGGGATCGGCGGACTCGCGCTGTAAGATTTTCAGCGGCACGAAAAGCTTTTGGGGGATCGCCGCGCTTTGCGCTGTGCGGGATGGTTTGATCAAACTGGACGACCGAGTCGCCGACACCATCACGGAATGGAAAGCCGACCCGCGCAGATCGCAGATCACGATTCGCCAGTTGTTAAATCAGACCGATGG
>WNGH01012803.1_pt1 | contig 21369 bp, 23 predicted proteins | sample 5400631 | NCBI WGS metagenome assembly WNGH01 (sample SAMN13153373, study PRJNA577476) | soil metagenome | isolation source: 115 cm soil or saprolite under Garry oak tree replicate 1 | place: USA:California | collected 2016-06-15
GAAGGCGGAACGGGACCCGCCGCGATCGCAGGATCGCAAGGGCCTGGACGATTCCCCGCGGGTTGTAGTGCTGGGACAGCCTCCGCGTGCAGAGCAGGCGGACGCCGTCGCGAGGAGTCGAGGACCGATCCGTAAGGAACCGGACCGACTCGACACCCTGGCTCAGGGTCAGGATCCTGGCAGCGGACGCTCCCAGGGAGATCAAGTCCCGCTCGAACGCGCGGGACACCTGGTTCACGAGATCCGCCCGGGTCAGGGCGTAGCGCAAGACCGCCCGCCTGACCGGGTTCCACAAGCCGTGCAGGTCCGATCCACGGGCGCTCAGGACGAGGGGATGGCATCCCGAGAACGCCGCGAGGACCCCGTTGCTGCTGACATAGTGGGCGTGGACGATGCACGGTCGAAGGGACCTCAGGATCTTCCGGACGACCGGAAGCGCCCGGAGGTATCCGACACCTCGCAAAGTCGGGCGGAAATTCCGGCCCAGGGGAAGGTGGTTGATCGCGCCCGGCAGCCCGGCTCCGAGAAGACTGACGAGGTGGACCTCGCTCCCCCGTTGCGAGAAATAGTCCACGTAAGGCCGGGTGAAATGAGAGTCGGCGTGCGAGACGTAGCAGATGCGCATCGGCGTGGAGGCGGCGCGCGGGAGCGGCTATCCCTGCCCGGGCGGCCGGGTGGGGCGCGACATTCCCCCGATCGGGGCTCTCCTGAGAGAGGGTCCCCAGATCATCCCCTTCAGAAGCCCGTTGCCGAGCCTGAATTCCGGCAGCCTCCTCGGCCGCCTGCCGCGGAGCCGGAACCTCGACCAGCCCGAAGCGAGCCGCGAGGGAAATCTCAACCCGCCATCGAGTCGGCTTCCGCTTGAAAACGCCAGGTAGAACGCCAGCTGGAACGACTCGTAGAACCGCGCATCGGAGATCCACTTCTTTCCCACGGCGTTCTTCCAATCGGAGAATCCGCACCACCGGTCGATATCATCTTCGGGCACGCAATTCCGCTGAAGGAGCTCCGAATACAGCGGCGTGCCGATCACCGGGGAGATGATCTCGATCTGGGAGCGGCCCTCGGGGTGCAGGGCACTCAACAACCGGGCCATCTCGACGCGATCGTAGAGCTCGCCGGGAGTCTCCCCCGGGTACCCGCAAGTGAAGGAGTAGGTGCCCTGCAGACCGTTCGAGGCGCACGCTCGGGCCGCCTCGATGGTATCGTCCGTCTCCTGTCCCTTCCTGATGCGGTCCAGGAACTCTCCCGAAACACCCTCGACTCCGAAGAAGACGCTCTCGAGGCCCTGGCCCGCCAGCTGGTCGGCGATGCCCGGGGCCCGAATCTCATCCGCCCGGGCATCGATACGATACCGAAGGTGCGGGAATCGTCGATGGACTCTGTCGAGCAGGTCTGTGCCGCGCTTCCGGTTTGCGAGGAAATCGTCGTCCATGAAAATCAGGGCGCGCGGCCCGTAGGACCGGACGAGATGCTCGATCTCGGCGAGGACCGCATCGATGCTCTTCGTGCGATAGCGATTGAAGCCGCGGTAGATGGCGGTGTTGTAGCAGAACGTGCACGAGTACGGACACCCCCGCGCGGTATTGACGGAGAGGAGACCCGAGGGTCGGACGTAACGAGGCATGTACTTCTCGAGGAGGTGCCAGGCACCGATCGGCCGGCGATCGAGATCGACCGGTGGCCTGGGAGGCGTCGAATGGATCGAGCCGTCCCGCCGGTAGGCCAGCCCGCTCACCCCCTCCGGAGATGCCCTCGGACCGGAATCTCTCAGCGCGATCGCGAGCTCCGCGAGGGTCTCCTCGCCGTCGCCGCAGACCACGAAGTCCAGCTCCTTCACCTGAAGGCAGATCCGGTGATGCAGAGTGGGAAACGTGCCGCCCCAGACGACCGTGGTCGCCGGCGAACAGCGCTTGATGATTCGGGTCACCCGGATGGCGTCCAGAAGCATGCTGCCGGGCATCACCGAGACCCCCGCGATGAGCGGGGTCGTCTCCCTGAGGGCGCGCCGAAGGACGCCGAGATCATCGATGCGGAGATCGAGCACATGGACCCGGAAGCCGGCGTCGAGGAGATAGGGCGGTATGGCGACGAAGGGAAGGGGCGCCTCGAGCTCGGGCCGTCGGCTCTTGATTCTCTGCAGCCGTTGCAGCGTCGAAGGGGGCTGGACGAGAAGAATGTCGGGCATCACCGCTCCGAGCCTGCGGCCCAGGAAGATCCGTCCTGATTCGGGTTGTGCGTTGTCAGTGATGATAGGACCGACCCCGAGCGTCCGTCAAGCTTGCTCCTCGTCGCGCCGGCGGCGTATAGTTTGAGGGTGAGCGTGAGCGACTCGGGCCGGCCGGACGCGCCGTCGTCCACCGACGAGCCGCTGCACGACGCCCGGCGGGCGATGGACGCGATGAGGCAGCCCGGCCGGCCGGGCCTGGCCGATTGGCAGGCGTTTCACGCGGCTCTACGCTCTCTGACCCCGAGAACCTACGTCACGCGTTCCCTCCTCCTCTGCAACCTGGCGGTCTTCGTGGCCATGGTCCTGTCCGGGGTCAGTCCGCTGCACCCGGCATCCCGGAGCCTGATCGCGTGGGGGGCCGACTACGGACCGCTGACCGGGAGCGGACAATGGTGGCGGCTGTGGACGTCGAACTTCGTCCACATCGGCCTCATCCACCTCGTCTGCAACCTCCTGGCCCTCTGGCAGGTGGGCGACCTCGTGGAACGGCTCGTGGGCAACGCCGGCTTCCTGCTCCTCTACACCCTGTCCGGGATCCTGGGGAGCCTGGCCAGCTTCTACTGGAATCCCCTCCTGCTGAGCGCCGGCGCCTCCGGGGCGATTTTCGGAGTGTATGGCGCGCTGCTCGCATGTCTGTTCCAGAACCCTGGCGTGTTCCCGCGCTCGATCCTCACGAGGCTCACCAGGAGCACGGCCCTGTTCGTGGGCTACAACATCCTCTACGGGCTGCGGGCGACCGGGATCAACCTGGTCGCCCACCTCGGTGGTCTCGCGGGCGGCCTGCTCTGCGGCCTGATCCTGGCGCGGCCCGTGAGCGAGGAGCAGGGTGCCGGCCGGTCGCGGCGCAACTGGGCTCTCGGAGCGGCGGGCACGGTCTTTCTTGTCGCGGGCATCCTCGCGGCCCGACCCAACGACATCTCCGTCGAGCTGATGGACATCTACCGCGCCGAGGCGCAGGTGGAGGAGGTCCTCTGGGACGTCTTCCGGAAGAATGGCGGCGGGACTCTCTCGAACGACGACTTCGCCCATACGGTCGAGCAGCAGGTGCTGCCGGCGTGGGCGGACTTGCGGGCGCGCCTCGCGCGGATTCCTGCGGGACGCGGGCACCAGGCCGTATTCGCCGGTCTGCTCGATCGCTACCTGGCCACGATGCAGGACGCCGCCAGACTCCTGATCGAGAACGCCCGCACGAACGGCGGCACGGTCACCGAGGTGAACGCCCGCCTCGAAGAGGCCGGGCGGATCCGCGGGCAGATGGCGAAACTGCGATGGCGGTGAGAGGCTCCCGGCCTCACCTGACGCGCCGCATCCAGAAGCTTCCCGGCCATTCCAGCGCCCGGTGGTACGAGGGGAAGGCGCTCTCGAGGACATCGGGGCGCCGGAGATGCAGGTAGCCGGCGGCGAGGACGATCCGGAACGCCTCGTTGAACGCCAGGAAGGTCTGGAGCACGTACTGTTCCGTCCAGAATCTCCTCTTGTCGAGCACCCAGGATCGAGGGTATTCCGACGGCAGGAAGATGTCATGCACGTGCACGAGAACCCCGGGCCGCAGGCGCGGCAGGACCTCCAGGTACAGGTACTGGACATCGCTGCCGATCCTGAGGACGTGACTGGAATCGATGAACAGGATGTCGTCCTCCCCCAGTTCCTGGAAGACGCGGATCGGCACGTCCTGAACCTCGGCCGGGATCGAGTCCGTCAATCCCGGAATTCCGCCGCGCACCATCGTTCCCGGATAGGGATCGACGGTGGTGAACCGGCAGGCGGACGCGGACGCCTCTTCGGCGTTCCGCCGCAGCGCCTGGGCGGCGAGACAGGTCGACAGTCCGGAACCGACCTCGATCATGCGTCGCGGCCTGAAGCGCCGGATCATGCAGTGCAGGACCTCGGCGTCCACCGAGCGGAACCCGCCGTTGTTCAGATAAAAGGTGCAGGGCGAACCGTCAGGCTCCCGGGGGAACGCCTCGTACTCGCTCCGGTAGGCGGCCGCGAACGAGCCCACGAGCTCGGCCTGATCGGTCTCCCGGAAATCGACACCCGCGGTCTCCGTCCTCTCCGCCCAGAGCGAGTCCCGCAGCGTGCGGGTGTCGGGAACCGGTTGATAGAAATGCACCGACGTGACATGGAACCCCCGCGTCTGCCAGAGGTCGAAGTAACGCGGATCGCGAAGGATCCCCGGGGGCATGAGACGCGCGGTCAGACGCGCGACCCGGTCCTTGATGAAGGTCTTCGCACCCAAGGGCACCTCCCATCAAGCCTTGTCGAGGCAACGCCCGGCGGAGGCGGGTCAGATCGAAACCGGCCTCAGGAGGGGCGAGGGTTCCAGACCAGAATCTCCCCCTTGCCCGGAATCGATGCGTCCCCTGTGTAACGCCGATAGCCCCCTTCCTGCTCGTCGCACGGGATGGTGAACCCCAGCGTCCGGAAGTGCCTTGCATACAGCCGCAGGAACGTGGGAGTGTACGTGCACGAATAGGAGAAGGTCGGCAGGAGCGGGATCGGAGCCAGCGAGACGATCGTGCCCCGGGACATCCAGGCGCCGGTCCGCAGCTCGGCCCCGCCTCGCAGGACGATGGTCCCGCCCTTCATCAGCAGGCCGGCGAAGTCCCTGACCTGCCCCCCCATCGCGATCAGTCCCCGTCTCATGCGACTCCCGACCTCGAGACCCGCCGAGCCCTCGATGAGGATCGTCCCGCCCGTCATCCCTGAGACGCTTCCGCGATAGGCCGCCCCGACCTGGCCGCCGGCGTTCCCGCGGACACGGATCAGGCCGCCGGACATCTCGCCGCCGAGCCAGTCCGAGGTGTTTCCCGTCACCTCGATGCTGCCTCCCTTCATGTAGGCGCCCAGGTGCATGCCTGCGTTCCCGAGGATGCGGATGCGGCCACGGGTCATGCCGCGGCCGATCCACTTCACCCTGGCCGCATCACCCCGGATCTCCAGCTCGTCACCGGCCGCCCCTTCGACCTCGAAGAAATCGTCCACGCGCAGGCGTCGCTTTCCCAGATGGACCGGCAGGGCCCGGATCGCGTCGGGCGCGAGGGGCGCCAGCACATCCGGCGAGAGGGTCTCGGCTTCGAGCGGGACCTTGGGCTGCTCCTTGAGGGTCAGGGTCACTCGCAGACGTGCACCTCCGCGCCGGCCAGGCGCTCCATCTCCACGGCATAGTTGTCGAACGAGATCGTGTAGACCTTCTGAAAGAGCGGCTTCAGGAAATCTTCGATCCCTTCATCGAAGCGGGGTCGCACGATGAACTCCCGCCCCTGGCTGACGGGGCGGATCTCTCCGTCCTCGACCGCGATTTCGCCTCCCTTGATGACGTAGCGCGGTGACCCGAACAGGGGGCGGTCACCCGGCTTCTCATCGTAGAGCACGACGTCCGCGTCCGCGCCCGTGCCCAGATGCCCCTTCCGCGCCAGGCCGAGGGCGCGCGCCGGGCCGGCGGAGGTGATGATGGCGATCTCGGACAGCGTGTACTCCCGGTCCAGGTCCGGCAGGACGATTCGCTTGAGCGCCGTGGGCGCCAGCCTGTTCAGGCATTCCCGGCGGCGGTCCGCGTGCATCAGGAGATCGATGAGCTCCGGGTATCGCCAGAAGCAGGCCCCGTTGGGGTGGTCCGTGGTCAGGAAGATCCGCCAGGGGTCGCTGATGAGCAGAAGCAGCTCCAACCCCGCGGCCCACTGCACGGCGTTGACCAGGCTGCGCTCCTTGTAAGTGTAGGGGACGATCCCGCAGCCGGTCTCGTTTTCCACATCCACGTTGCCCCACTTGCGGCCGGTGAGCTTGTAGAGCACGTGCTCCCAGGGTCCGTCGGCCGTGATCGTCATGGCGTCGCCGAACAGGATCGCTCCGGCATCGGCGGTGAGATTCGTCCGGGCGTTGAAGTGCTCGGCGAGCGTGGCCGCTTCGGAGCGGATCGTGCCCCAGCCGTCACCACCGTACGCGTGGAACTGCAGATGCGCCATGTGGCACCGCCGCCCTTCCAGGATCTTCAGAGTCTCGATCGTCGTGGCCACGTTGCCGGGGACGCCCAGGTTGTTGCAATGGAGATGGAGCGGATGCGGCAATCGCAAGTCATCGACGATTCCGGCGAGGCTGGAGATGATCCCGGCCGGCGTCACACGTGTGTACCCCTCCACCGGGTCGGACAGCGTGTTCGCATTCTTGCCTGACTTCCAGGCGACGACCCCCCCGGGGTTGACCCCTTTCACGCCGTAGGCCTTGGCCGCCCAGAGGAGCCAGGCCACCACGTGCCTGGCGCGCTCGACCTCCCCGGCCTCCAGAAGGTCCAGCACGATCTCATTGTTGGCCATCAGCACGAGGGAGGCCTTGTCCAGGATCGGTATGTCGTGCATCTCCTCGTGGGTGTGCCGGGCGGACAGAATCGGGACCGCGGCCTCGTTGACGGTCGTCCAGCCCATCGCCGCATACAAGTACCCGGTGGCGAAGGTGGTGGGAGTGATGCCGCCGAGACCGGCGCGACGCTCCGGCGTGTGGGAGAAGGTCAGGGCACGGCGGTAGTTCTCCGGGGTCAGTCCCCGGGCGAAGTTGAGCGCGGCGCCGGCGATGTGGGAGTGGACGTCGACCCCGCCGGGGAGGACCAGCATGCCGCTCGCGTCGACCGAGCGGCCGCCTTTGACCTCGGGAACAACCCGCCCCTCGGCAATGCAGACGTCCTTGACGACGCCGTCGATGTTGTTGGCGGGATCATAAACCCTCCCTCCCGTGATCCGCAGCATGGGGTCTCCGATTGAGGGGACTGTCTCGAGGGTCGGCTGCTCAGCTGATCGCCATCCCCGCGTTCGCGGCAGGAGCCCATGCGGGCTTCTCCGCCACCGCCCGGCGGATGCGCCTGATGACCTCCTCGTCGGTCGGATACGGCGACTTCAGGGCCGGGCGGAGCGGCAGGGGCACCTCGTCCATGCGGTACACGGTCCCGGGCGCGCTGATGCCGGTGGCCGCCGTGGTGATGTGGACCCTTGCCAGGCGACTCGTATGGGTCACCTTGGGATCGAGCACGATGGTCGGGATACGGGCCAGATGCTCGATCCCCGGCTGGGGCATCGTCGCACCCGGATCGGCGCCGAGGATCAGGGCCGCGTCGTTGTCCCCTCGGACCAGCAGGTCCACGGTCGAGAACTCCCCCGGATTGAACCGCGGGTAGCCGCGGGACAGGTTGATTCCGAACGGATATCCGGTCGACCAGCGCAGGACCATGTCCGACCCGGTCACGTTGCCGTGACCGCGCATCGGCATGCACACGAACTTGGTGAAGGCGTTCAGCTCCGCCGCGAGGGTCAGGACCGCCGCCGAGTTCATGTGCTTCCCGCGGGTCATCGAGACCCCCATCCCGAAGAACAGGACGCCGAATCGGGCGCGCTTCATCCGATCCACCAGATCCTGGAGCTGGTCCAGCGTGAGCCCGGTCCCGGCGGCGGCCTCCTCGTCCACCCGCTGCTTCTTGACGAGAGCCCGCAGCGTGGTCAGGACCTCGAAGTCCTTGCCCGGGCGGATCTGGAGGAAAAGATCCGCCGCCCGGGCGCTGGGTGTTTCCCGGATATCCACCAGCACCATGGTCCGGCCCTTGCGCCCTTCAGGCACGAACCTGCCCTTCTGGGTCAGGGTGTACTTGGTGAAATGTCGCGGGTGGCACTCGGCCGGATTGCCCCCCCAGTAGACGATGAAATAAAGCGAAGTGTGGCTGTCGATCACTCCCCCGATCAGCTCGGTCAGGGCCACGGCCTCCCGCTGGGCCTCGCAGGTGATGTTGCTCAGCCCGTACACCAGCGGCATGTTCGCCTCGTGCAGGAATCCGGCGGCCGCTTCGACCGCGGCGTCGACCGTGGCCGGCTTCCCGTCGATCAGCGCATCGGGATACAGACGCTCGGCCGTGTGGTTCTTGAACCAGGCGTCCCCGAGGCTGCAGGCGTTCCGCGCCTTGACGATTCGATCCCCCTCCGCGTGCAGCTCGATGTCGTCACAGACACAGCCGCAGAACGTGCAGGTGGCGTCCTTCACGACGTTCAGGCTCATCGCCTCTCCCGTTCACCCGGTCCTGGTCCGCCCGAACCGGGCGGAAGGACGAACGTTCAGCCAAGCTCACGGCCGGGGAAGCTCCCCCGGATGCGGCGAGGCATGTACCTCCCGGCGCCGACGAGCTCCCAGGCCGGGGGGGTCACCCGAAGGATCGAGGATGTCGCGGGTTGTCCGCGAGTCTTGGTTGAACCCATGCTTTCCTCTCCCGGCGAGTCGGGCCTCAGGACGTGATCGGAACCCCTGGCGTCTCGGGCGCGATCGGCTCGACCTCGACCTCCCAGCCCTTCGAGGTCGGCATTCCGGTTCCGTCGGTGTCCTGCCCCATGAGATGGCAGGTCGGCGGTCCGTAGGGGATGAAGATCATGCCCTGAGGGACCTTCCCTTCCACGCATCGGAAGGTCGCCTCGCCGTTCTCGGACCGGACACGCACGGTGCCGCCGGACTGAATCCCCACCGCCTTCATGTCCTCGGGATGCATGTTCAGGGTGCTCACGATGGCCTTATATTCGGCGTGATCCTTGCCGACGTTGATCTGCTGGCCCTGCTTGGTCGTGCGGCCCGCGTTCATGATGAAGCGTTTGCGTTCCATTCCTGCGAAATATAGCACACCGCCCGAGGGCGGACGACGGCGTCCCACGCTGCGGGACGGACTGCCGGCCCTGTCCGGCCGGGACGCCGTCGACCTCGAGAACGGGCGCCCAGGCGGGTCAGGTCGCACGGCTCCTGAGGAGCGGGTGCAGGGGGAAGTGGTGTTTGCCGAGCTTGCCGCCGTAATTGCCCGCCGAGATCTCGACGACGCCGGGGAGACACGCGCTCTCGATACCGGCGCGCAGCGCCTCCTCGATCGCGGCACGCTCGAGGCCGTTCACCACGATCTCGAGCACCGAGTTCACGCCCTCCGGCAGAGCACTCTTCACCCCCTTCCGCGCGCGCAGCGTCGGGCAGTACGCGTCGTTGGTGGAAGCGATCATATTCTTGTAGCGCTTCGCGCCGACTTTGCTGCCGCTGCGCACGATCCCGCCTGGGAACGGGAGAACGACGCCGCGGACCCTGCGCATGGACTCCACGGCCGCCTCGGCCGCCTGAAGAGCGGCGTGCTCATCCTCGGCCAGGATCAGGAAGTTGCCGCCTCCGATCGCCTCCTGCACGCCGAAGGTCTCCTGCACGAGGAATTCCCCCTCCATCACCGGGATCCGCCAGTAGCGGTTGCCCTCCAGGAGCTTGCTCGACTGGTAGCGATCGCCGAAGTGCCGCAGCACGCCTCCCACGACGACCCGCTTGCCCGCCTGCGGCAGGCCGTCGAAACAGGCCGTGGTCGGGCACGTGAGGATCGTCTGGCCGACTCGCTCAACCAGCCGTTTGGCGAGCCCCTCGGCGTCGAAGCCGAAGAGCAGCACGCTCACCCCGGGGCGGCCGTCGGGCGTCTGCTCCGCGGTCAGCTCCGCCTCGATGCCGGCCTCGACCTTGCAGCCGATGACCGAGGTGGCGAACCCGGTCATGGCCCGGGCGGCCGTCAGCCCCCACGCCGGGGAACGCGCGGTGATCAGCACGCGCGCCGCGTGCATGTCGAACGCTTCGGCGAAGGTGTCGCCGATCCGCACCCCGCGCCGTTCCATCGCCCGCGCCTCCCCGCTCAGGGTTAACTTCAGGGCATTTTGCGGAGAAGTTGATAGGGCGTCAAGCGGCGCTTGATCGGCACTTGGCCGGCTGGCGCCTGACCTACGCCCATCCCGAGCGCAAGAGCGCCTGGGCGAGTCGGGGGCAAGACGGGGCTCGCGTGCTAGACTGCGCGCCCATGGCCCATCGCCGATACGAGCCGCGGTGATGAGAGACTCCGCGAAGAACCTGATTCTCCTCGCCGCGACGCTCGTGCTGTGCGGCTCCGTCGCCGAGTGCGGTGCCCGGTGGCTGCGGCCGATCCCCGATTCCCCCTGGCAGTTCGACTCCGACATCGGCTACGAGTTTCGACCCCGGGGGAACTACGGGGACGATACCCTGAGCAGGGAGGGGTTCCGTTCGCCGGACGTCCCCGAGCGCAGGCCACCGGGCGTGAGGCGTATCCTGGTCCTCGGGGACAGCGTCGCCTTCTCCATTGCCGTCCGCCGCGAGGAATCCTGGAGCGCCCTCCTCGGAGAGCGCCTGAATGCCGCCGGGATACGGTGCGAGGTGCTGAACGCCGGTGTTCCCGGATATGTGTCGTATCAGGCGCTGCGCCGCCTGCAGCGCCGCGGCCTGAAATTCGGACCCGACCTCGTCCTCGTGATCGTCGGATGGAATGATCTCGGGTACTCGACGCTGCCGGAATGGCATCCGAACGTCAACGTGAGCGATCTGCCGTTCGCCTGGGACTATCAGGCACGCGCGACACTGTGGGGCAGCCGCGCGCTGGGACTCATTCAAGGCAGGTTCCAGCGGCAGACGCCGGCGGCGCGCTACGGTGGCGCCGCCACCACACGGCCCCCGAGCGGTCTGCCGTTCAATCAGGAGGGCCTGGAGATCTATCTCGAGAACCTGGAGAGCCTCCGTCGCGCGGCGACCGGGCACGATGCCGTGCTCGGCGTGATCGTCTGGCCGACGCTGCTCCGGCTGCGTCCCAAGGCCCCCGCCTTCGACACCCTCGTGAAGGTCACCTTTCTCAACTTCCCGCTCTCCTGGGACGAGTTCGGCGCCTGGTACGGACGGTACGCCGACGCCCTGACCGCCTTCGGCGCGGCTCACCCGGACGTCCTGTTGGTCGACCCGCGCCCCCGATTCGAGTCGGCGCCGGAAGGCGCGGACCTGTTCCGCGACATTGGGCACCTGACCCCGGCCGGAGAGCGTCTCCTCGCCACCGCAGTCGACGAGCGCGTCGCCCCGCTGCTCGCACATGCGCGCTTGGCCTCACGTCGACCTTTCCACGAACCGCTTCAACCACCCTAAGGCGTCGTCCCACTCCCGCGAGATCCGGTCGAGATAGAAGCGCGCGTCGTCGAGCTGCTTCGGCTCGACCCGCCAGATGCGCTCGCTCCCGAGCCGGTCGCCCCGGATGAGCCCGGCGCGGGAGAGGACGTCCAAGTGCTTCCGGATCGCCTGGCGCAACCTCCTCGAGATCTGCGACTCTTCCTGTCTATCCGGTGGAAGCGACGCGCACCAGCGAGCTGACGCTGCGCGAGTCGGCGCAGCAGGGCCGATCGCCATCCCGGACGGCAGACAGCCGCGCCCGGATGGGCGTCGGATCGACTATCCGCAGGTTCGGTTGCCGAGACTGTCCTGCTGGCAGATGTCGTCGTTGTGGATCGCGATGGCCAGGTTGACGAGCATGAGCGCAACGATGGTTCGGTGGGCCGCCTTTGGGTGCGACCTATTGAGCACCGTCAGACCCCACGTCACGAACGCTCCGGCCGCGAGCTGGCTGACGATGACCTGATTGCGGTTCGTGAACGCCAGCGGCAGATGCGCCCGGTCATCGCCCCTTTGAAAGGCCTGCTGCGTGCTGATGACGTCCGCGACCACCGTCATCCCGTACGCCGTGGCGTAGGCGCCCCACGGAGTCGGCGGCACGACGATCCTTCTCTCCTTCTCCTGTGCGGATGGCTGACCTTCACCCGCCTGCAACCATCCGCACGGGACGCACAAGAGCACAATCCCGATCATTCGCCGCATTGCGTCCCCTCCTTTCCGAGATCCTCAGTCCACGTCTCGCCTCTGCCGGCAAATGTGCCGACCTGGGGGGCTCCGGCGGATCCTTCTTTCCTCTTTCAGCGGCGTAAGCGCAGCAGAGATCGGCGGCTCCCACATTGCCCCGCGGGCCCGCCAGGCGGCCCTGGGTCAACCGGTTCACCCGGTCGGTCACGACTTCACCTCGAAGCTTGCCGTGGGGCTTGCGGCCAAGGAAGGTCATGTATCGAGGACGGCCGCCGTCGACCTCTGTTGCATCCTTGAGATCGTCATCAACGGCGTAACGCTCCAGGAGGTCGGGAGCGCCACGCCCCCGGCATTCGCGCGGCGTCTCGCGAGGGGATCACCCGGTTTTCCGCGAACAATTACTGCCGCAAGTTCGGCAGGCAGGGAGGGGCGCCGCGGACAGTCGATGACGCAGTAGAATCGACCCCTCCCGCTCCCCCCGTGAAGGTGAAGGGGAAAAGGCCGGAGTGGGGATGCGCCGTGCGGCGACCATCCCACGGCCCCTTCTGCGAGGGCGCGGTACAAGGCGAGGGATGACGTTGATTGGAGCCAACGCCGAGCGGATGACGGCTCTGCGGAGTCGTCGCGGTAGGGTCGCCATGGGCGAAAGGGGCGCAAGAGCGGCGCGCCGCGGCGCCGGGGAGATCCTGCCGCCGGGAGAGGTGGCGTGAGCGGGATTCTGGCGCGCCTGCATTCCGGGGCCCAGCACCTGGCGGACGCGCTGGCCGAACCGGGCGCGGCGCTCGGCGTCGAGGTCAGCCGCCTGGCGAACGGCACGCGCCTCGTCGACGCGGGCGTGCAGGCCCATGGGTCGATCGAGGCGGGCCGCCTCTACGCCGAGTGCTGCATGGGGGGCCTGGGGCGCGTCGATGTCGCCGCGGCGACCCTTGGCGGCGCGACGATCCTCGAGGCGAGGGTGGCCGTCGATCACCCGCTGTACGCCTGCATGGCCTCCCAGTACGCCGGCTGGAGGATCCAGGTGAAGCCGTTCTTCGCGATGGGGTCCGGGCCGGCGCGGTCGCTCGCGGCCGCCGAGCCGCTGTTCGAGAAGCTCCCCCTGAAGTCGCGCTCCGACCGCACCGTCCTCCTCCTGGAGACGACGGCGCTGCCGGGCGCCGACGTGGCCGATCACGTCGCGGAGCGCTGCGGCCTGTCCCCCGACAGGCTGACGTTGATCGCCGCGTCCACCGGCAGCCTGGCCGGCTGCACGCAGATCGCGGCGCGCTCGGTCGAGACCGCCCTGCACAAGCTCCTCGAGCTCGGGTTCGACCTGACGACGATCGTGTCGGGGGCGGGGACCTGTCCGATAGCACCGGGCGTTCCCGATCCCCTGCGCGCCATCGGCCGCACCAACGACGCGGTGCTGTATGGCGCGCGCGTCGCGCTCTGGATAAGGACCAGCGACGAGGCGATCGAACGGGTCATCGACCGCGTGCCGTCGTCGTCCTCGAAGGATTACGGGGCGCTGTTTCACGATCTGTTCAAGGAGCGCGGCGGCGACTTCTACGCGATCGACCCGCTGCTTTTCAGCCCCGCGCAGGTCACCCTCCTCAACGTCACGACGGGACGCGTGTTCTCGCGCGGCGCCGTCGACGCGGCGATGCTCCGGAAGTCGTTCGGAGTGGACGCATGATCGATCGACCGCGCGCCGGGATCCTGGCGACGGGCGACCGCTGGCACGTGGCGAGGCTCTCGGAGGCCCTGGAGCGCCTGGGCTGCGACGCGGTCGCGCTCCCGGCCACGCGACTCGCGGGACGAGTCGGTCCCGGTGGATCGCTCCGGTCCCCTGCTCCGGGCTCCCCGCCGCTCGAAGGGACGGGGGTGGCCTCTGGGGACGCGGACCTCGACTCCCTCGACGCGCTTCTCGTCCGGTTCCTGCCCGAGGGCTCCCTCGATCAGATCGTGTTCCGCGTCGACGCCCTGCACGCGGTCCACGACGCCGGGCTCCCGGTCGTCAACCCGCCCCGGGCGATCGAACGGACCGTCGACAAGCACTGGACTTCGCAGCTTCTCGCCCGCGCCGGGATCCCCACGCCCCGGACCATCGCGGCGGAGAGCCTCGAGGATGCGCTCGCCGCATTCCGCCGGTTCGGGGATGTGCTGGTCAAGCCGCTTTTGGGGTCGGGCGGCCGCGGCATCGTTCGGGTCACGGACGAGGATCTCGCGTACCGTGTGTTCCGCGCGCTGCAGATGCAGCGGAGGTGAACGGGATTCCCGGCTGGAGCGCCCTGCAGCGGACGACGACCCTCGACCTCGCCTCCGAGGTCGCGTCCCTCGTCGTGGATCGCATCGCGGCCCGGCGCGCCCTTCCGGCCGTCCTGGAGCGATGAGCCGGACGAAGCGCCGCGGCGCCGGGATGATCGCCGCCGCGGCCCAGACCGCGTGCCTCCTGGAAGTCGTGGCCCCGAAGCCGGGGAACGTCAGCCGCGGGCACGACCTTCCGGGGCTCACCTACCGCGACTTCGTCCTCGGCGCCTACGCCATCGGTCCGGCCTTCTCCCGGTTCGGAGGAGATCGTGTCGGGCGCCTGATCCTCGAGGCGGTGCGGGCGACGCGTCGGCACGTCCGGACGAACACCAACCTCGGCATCATCCTCCTGCTGGCACCCCTGGTGCGCGCCGCCCGCGGGACCGGCGGAACGATCCGCGAGAGGCTGCGGCGCGTCCTTCTCGATCTCGACGTGCGGGACGCGCGGGACGCCTACCGCGCCATTCGCATCGCGGGGCCGGGCGGGCTCGGGCGGGTCGGACGGCAGGACGTGCGCACAACGCCCACGGTTTCACTCCTGGAGACCATGCGCCTCGCGCAGGACAGGGACGCCGTCGCGCGCGAGTACGCGACCGGGTTCGCGGCGACCTTCGACACCGCGCTCCCGACCCTGCACCGTCTGCGCGACCGGCACGTCCCGTTGCCCCTGGCGACCGCCCAGACCTACCTGACGCTGCTCGCCGCCGGTCCCGACACCCTGGTCGCCAGGCGGCACGGCGCCGCGGCGGCGGAGCGGGTGGCGCGGCTGGCGCGCCAGGCGCTCCGGGCGGGCGGCTTCCTGACGGAACGCGGCCGGTCGCTGTCGGAGAGACTGGACCGGCGGCTGCGCGCGAAGCGCCCGCCCCTCAACCCGGGGGCCACCGCCGATCTGACGGTCGCGGCGATCTTCCTGTGGCTGCTCGACGATGGAGTCAGGACGACACGAGCGCCGCTCCGCGGTTCCAGCCGCGGACCGCGAACGCGGACCCGTCCGGCGTGGCGCGCCGGGCGACCTCGAGGAGCCGGCCCTCCTCCTTCTCGTCCGCCGCGAAGGCGTACACGGCGGGGCCCCAGGAGGACTGCCCGACGCCGCGGGCGCCGGCCTCCTTCAGGCGGTCGATGAGGGGGGCCGCGTCGGGATGGAACAGACCGTTCTGCACCGCCGCGAAGCACGACCCGACCAGCTCCTGCGCCTGCGTCAGCGCGGCGCCGAACGCGTCGAGGTCGCGCTCGACGAGCGCCGGCAGCAGTCGCATCAGGACGATGCGCGAGATTTGATCGGCCAGCTGATCGGACGGCTGGCTGAGGCGCGAGAAGGCCGCCTCCTCCGCCTCGCCGCTGATCGTCTCCTTGGGCCTGGGCACCGCCACGACCACGCGCCAATCCTCCGGAAAGTCGTGACGCAGGAGGAGCGGAGGCGCTTCGCCGAGACGGTGATCCGCGACCGCATGCCCCCCCTCGATGACGAAACCGCCCTTCTGGAACAGGTGGTAGCCGACGCCGGAGCGGCGGGCGCGGTTCATCAGCGCGCACAGCTCCTCGGACGACAGATCCAGGCGGCGCAGCCGGCTCAGCCCCGCGGCCACCGCCAGCGCCAGCTGCGTGCCGGACCCGAGCCCGACGTGCTCGGGGATCGCCTGCACGACCTTGATGCGCGCCTCGGGGCGCAGATCGACCGCTTCGAAGAAGCGCGCCGCCAGGATCTCGACCCGTTCCGCCTGGTCCCCTTCGACGGAGAGCTTCTTCGCCGGCTCCATCCTCAGGCGCAGGCGGGGCTCCGAGATCGACACCCCCATGCCGCCGAACCGCCTCCCCTGCTCCCCCGAGAGATCGAGAAATCCGAAGTGCAGCCGCGCCTGGCTCGTGACGTCAACGGACATCGTTCCACCTCCGCGCGTGCTCGATGAGGAACTCGAACGCCTCGCTCTCGGCGGGGCCGGCCGTCTTGTCGACGAGCGGCCGCAGCCGTGAGATCTCCTCCAGCACCCGATCCCGGCCGAGGAGGTGCAGCCGGGTCGCCAGGATCGTCGCCTCGATCACCGCGTGGCGGGCGCGGTTGAACCCGACGAAGTCGCGCAGGCGCCCCTCGGACACCACGCGGCCGGAGAAGCGCCCCCGCTCCCCGGCCAGATCCCTCGACTCCACGACGAACTCCTTCCAGAAGCAGGCGTCGTCGAGCACGGCACCGCGGACCTTCCGGGCGTCGTGGTGCGGCGGCAGGAACGGCCCCACGGCGCAGCGCGCGAACAGCACGACGTTGTCGGTGAAGTTGACGACCCCCTCCTCCACCTCCTGCAGGTTCTTCCATGTCAGCGCGGTGCTGAACGGCCGCAGCACGACCGCGTCCCCCTCGAGCGTGATCCCCATCGGTGCGAAGTTCGGGCGGCCCTCCCGATCGATCGTCGAGACGATCGTCTCCAGGATCACCGGCCGCGCTCCATCTGCACCTCGACGTGCCCGACCCGCGCCAGGACGAACTTGCGCACCCGCACGACCACCCGGCTCACGGGGAATTTCGACAGGACCAGGTCGAGGACGCCCCGCGCCGCCGCCTCGACCAGGTGGAACCTCCCGCTCTCGAGATGACCGCGCACCGACTCGCACACCTCCCGGTAGTCGATCGTCTTGCCCAGATCGCCGCTCCTCCCGGCCTCCTCCAGGTCGGCGTACAGCTCCAAGTCGACCTCGAGCCGCTGGCGCTCGCGGCGCTCCTCCTCGGTGACGCCGATGTGGCACATGCAGAGGATGTCCCGCAGGGCCAGCCGATCGGACCGCCCTCCCGCCGCGTCGGGTCCGCTCATCGCCCTGCGGCGCGCTTCGGCGCCGCCTCCCGGCGCGGCCGGGCGGGCGCGCGACGGGTGCGGGCGTGCTCGCCCCCCTCCTCCTCGACGTAGGTCAGGTAGCCCCAGTGGAGCGGCTCCCCCTGGATGTACTTCTTCCCGAGACGTCGGGCCAGGTCGGCCTTCATCAGCTCGCGCCCCATGTAGAAAGAGTGCGAGGCGTCGTCCTCGATTCCGAGATGCGGGAAAATGGCGCGGATGTCGGTGTCCTTGACGAAACGCTCGCTGTTGAACACGAAGATCGCCTCCCCGTCGGTTTCGATCCGGAAGTTGCGATCGGTGAGACGGGCGTGCATCTCCCTGAGCTCCGGCTCCGTCGGCCGCGTGAGCCGCGCGTCGCGCGTCGTCACCAGACGGTCGTCGAACCCCTTCGGGAGGGTGCCCCGGCTCGCCGCGTGGTGCATCATGCGGCGGCCGCAGTCGAGCTCGCGCACGGAGCCGCGCGCCCAGGCGACCACCTCGGTCGTGAGGACGTAGCCGATGCCGAGCTCGCTCATCACCCCGAGCAGGACGGCATTGACCCCCGTAGAATCGGCCTCGGTCAGCTCGGTGAGGTTGCCGGCCCCCATGAGCATCTCCACGCCGGGGAACATCTCGCGCGCTTCGCAGTAGCGGCGGATGGAGGCCGCGAATCCGAAGCCGATCGGATCGAGGACCGGGTCGGCGATGACGCGCCGCGCCCCGAGCCTGCGGGCCTCGTCCAGGTTCCGGCGCAGCGACTCGAGCCCCTGGCCCTGGTCCGGGACGACGACCGGCAGGGCGTTTTTGAGGCGGCCGGCCAGTCCGATGTTCTGCGAGCCGAGACTCAGGAGGATTTCGGCGCCGGCGGCGTCGGCGGAGAGCGCCTCGTCCTGGTTGAAGGTGTCGATGCTGACCCTGAAGCCGCGCTCCTTCAGGAGGCGCACGATCCGGCCGGCGTCCTGCACCGGATGCTCGGGCGAGCAGCCGAGATCGATGAGGTCGGCGCCGGACCGCCGGTAGCGTTCGGCCGCCCGCACGATCTCGTCATCCGTGAGCGCGTGAATGTCGTTGATCTCGGCCAGGATCGTCAGCGCGTGCTCCCCGTCCGGGCGGTAGGCGGCCGCCGCCTGTCCGAAGAAGGCCGGCAGATCCCGGAGGTCCTTGGGTCCCTTCACGAACGGCACTCCGAACGATGCAGCGAGGGCCGATGCGTCCGCCTGGCACAGCCCGGGGAGGTACACCACGTCACAGGGCGGCAGTCTCAGGGTCGACTCGATGTAGTCGGTCGTCATCAGTGCGGCCACCTTGATCCGGAGCGCCTCGATCGTGAACTCGACGCCCTGGCAGCCGGCCAGCGTCTTCTTGAGGGCCTCTCTGGCGAGCTGTCCCGTGACGAAGACGGAGCGTCGGGCGCCGTCTAGACCCATAGACCACCGTGGACGTGCAGCACCGAGCCGGAGACATACCCCGCCCTCTCGGAGACGAGGAACGCGACCGCCTCGGCCACCTCGTCCGGCTTCCCGAAGCGCCCGAGCGGAATATGCGCTCGCCAGCGCGCCTGCTCGATCGGATCCCAGTCGGCGTATCCCTCGGTCTCGATGAACCCGGGGCTCACGGCATTGACCCGGATGTTGTGGATCCCTTCGGATCGGGCCATCGACCGGGTCAGCATCACCAGCGCGGTCTTGGCGACGAAGTAGGCCGGCGCCTCGTGCGTCATCCCGGGCGAGACTTCGGCGTTCAGGGCCGACACGTTGACGATCGAGCCCGTGCGGCGGGCGCGCATCGACGGCAGGACGGCGCGCGAGCACCAGAAGGCGCTCCCGAGGTTGCCGTCGATCATCTGCCGCCACTCGGCGTCGCTGGTCTCCGCGAGCGGGCGCTCGAAGAACGGCCCGACGTTGTTCACCAGCACGTCGAGCGGGCCGAGGACCCGCGCCGCGTCCTCCATCAGCCGCCCGCATTCCTCGGGGCGGGTCACGTCCGCCTGCAGGGCAACCGCAGACGGCGCGATCGTCTTCACCTCTTCGATCGCCAGAGCCGCGCCGCCTCGGTCGCGCGCATAGTTCAGAGCGACGCGGAACCCGTCGCGCGCCAGGCGCAGTGCGATCGCCTTGCCGATGCCGCGCGTCCCCCCCGTCACCAGGGCCGTCCGGGTCGTGGTCACGCTGTCAGTGACCGCTGCGGCCGGGCGACGCGCCCTTGTCCTGTGTCCTGGGCTCGAACGCCTCGACGAACGCCCGGCGCGCCGCCTCGGCCGCGCGGGAGTAGGCGCCGTTCAGGGCCGGCGGGACCCGGACGGTCTTGCCGGCCGCGTCGCGGGCGAGATCCTCGATGCGGTCGCGGGTCTCGCGCCCCGAACGTGGCGCGGTCAGGAGCGCCACGACCGCCCCGGACACGGCCCCCGCCAGGAATGCCAGGACGAGTCCGGCCGTTGAGCTGCCGCGGGAGTCATTCATGACCGATCGACTCCTCCCCGGGCCGCGACAAGGCGCCGCCCTCCATCGGCCGGCCGTCGCCTGGAGCGTCGGACGCCACGCCTCCGTCCTCCGCAGGCCGCGAACGCGCATCGTCGCCGCCTGCGGGCGCGAACAGGGCCCGCAGACCCGCGGCGATCGCCGGGCCCACGGCCGCGCCCACGGCCGTCATGACCCGCAGGGTTTCCTGGGCCTGCTTCAGGGAGCGGCCGAGACCGGCCGCCGCGTCGGTGAACACCCCGAGCCCTTCCGCGTCCTTCTCCAGGCTCTTGCCGAGACGATTGATGCGGGCCGCCGCCTCCCCGACCTCGTCCAGCGTGCGATCCAGCTTCGGTCCGGTGTTGTTGAGGACGTGCTCGGCGCTCTGCAGGGTCCTGCGCAGCTGGAGCAGGACCGGGACGACGGCCCCCACGAGCACCGCCAGGAGGACCACCGCGACGATCTGCCAGGTTGCCATCATGAGAAATACCTCCTCGGGGGCCGTGCGGGTCACGGAGTCCGGCCGCCGCGGGAGAAAGGGAATAGGTGCGTTTCGACCTATCGTAGCACAGAGCGGGAGCACGCCCGGCGCAGACGCACGGCCTCCGCCGCGAGCCGGCGCCGGCACTCCGCGGGCGAGCCGCCGGTGACGACGAGGGTGCAGACGGGATGGCCCGTCTCGATCGTCTCCCCCTGCATCGGACGATCGCGCACGTCCATCCCGCGCAGGCCCTCGGACCAGGGCCACACCAGCCGGCCGGTGGCGTAGAGAATCCCCTTGGCCAGGAAGCGCCGCGCCTTGAGAGGGTGCCGGGGCAGCCGTCCGCGTTCCAGCGCCTCGAGGTGCAGGTCGAGCAGGCTCGATCCCGAGAGCTCTTCGAAGAGCTCCATGGACGCGGTGTAACGCGGATTGATCTCGAGGATGTGCGGCGTTCCGTTCGAGAGGATGAAATCGACGCCGTTCAGGCCGCGCAACCCGAAGTGGCGCGTGATCCCGCCGACCGCCTCCGCCAGGACGAGTCGGGCCTTCCTTGACAGCAGACACCCTCCCGGTCCGGCGATGTTCCCGCCGTAGCGGAACCCGTCGCCACCCAGCGCGCGGAAGCCGGCGAGCTGACGGGTCACGCCCAGGATCACGGCGCGTGTCCCGTCGGCCACGAAGGCGGCCGAGCCGGGTGTCCCGCGCAGGAAGACCTGCCGGTAGAAACCGCGCGGGCACGGCTCGTCCGGGAGCGCCCGCCTGACCCGGACCCCGCCCCCCGATCGGACCGGCTTCCACAGACAGGGCGTGCCGGACGGACAGGACGAGCGCCCGCGGCCCGTGAATGTCGGCGGGTGCGGGATCGCGGCGCGCCGCAGGAACGAGAAGAACCGGGCCGGATCGCGTACCGCGGCGACGACCGCCGAGCCGTTGCCGAAGATCGGCCCGCGGCGCTCCAGCCGGCGCAGCAGGGCCGGACGGTTCTCGAGACCGCCCGAGTAGACGAAGCCGCTCCAGTCGAGATCGAGCGCGGCGCGGGCGAGGGACACGATACTGCGGGCCCGGCCGCAGTCGCGCCGCAGGGACAGGACCCGCACCGGACCGGCCGCTGCCGCCGACACCAGATCCGCGTCGCCGAAGTAATCGAGGGCGAGGAAACCGTCGGGGAACCGGCGTGCGGCGAGACGGCTCGCGAGCGCGGACGCCGCGAGCGCCCGGACGCTGACGCCGAGAAGAAGGAGGGGGCGCCCTATGTCGACGCCAGGAGATCGATCGCCCGCCGCCGCGCCGCCTCCAGGTCGATGACGGGCGGCCCCTCCGCCGTCAGGAGATCCTTGAGCAGGGTCGACTCGACCTTGAACTTCGTCTCACCGACCGTCATGGCGCCGATCGCCAGGACACGCGGCGCGACCTCGACTCCGTCGTCCTGCGGCCGCACTCCGTCCAGGCCGTGCG
>WNGH01005881.1_pt1 | contig 21367 bp, 22 predicted proteins | sample 5400631 | NCBI WGS metagenome assembly WNGH01 (sample SAMN13153373, study PRJNA577476) | soil metagenome | isolation source: 115 cm soil or saprolite under Garry oak tree replicate 1 | place: USA:California | collected 2016-06-15
TCTCCGCGTTCGAATCCGCGGAGCAGCGGAAACTTCGCTCGGTCGAATCCTTGGAACGGAGAGAAATTCTCTTGCGCAAAATCGAAGCCGCTTCCGCTGCCGGCGTCGATTGGATTCAGATTCGCGAGAAAGATCTTTCCGGAAAAGATTGCGCCGCGCTCACGCGGGAAGCTTTGCAACGCGCCGCAAGATCCTCGCCCGGCGCCGTCGCCGAAGCTGCCGCAAGCGCAAAATTCCCATCAAACCTAATCATGCCGACGCGCATTTTCGTTAACGACCGACTGGACGTCGCGATTTCCGAGAGCGCTGGCGGCGCGCACCTTGGCGAAAAAAGTCTGCCAGTCGCGGGGGCAAAACGGCTTGCGGATTCCCAAGCCGGAAACGGCGATTTTCTGATCGGTGTTTCGTGTCACTCCGTGCAAGACGCGAGATCCGCGGCGGCAGGTGGCGCCGACTATCTTTTTTTTGGGCCGGTTTTCGCCACGCCTTCGAAAACGGAATTCGGCGCGCCGCAGGGACTGGAGCGGCTGGCCGAAGTTTGCAGCGCCGTGTCTGTGCCTGTGCTCGCGATCGGCGGCGTTACACTGGAGAATTCCTCAGCGTGTTTCGCTGCCGGGGCCTCGGGGATCGCGGCCATTCGCCTTTTCCAGGACGCCCGCGACATGCCATCTCTGGTGCAGGCGTTACGAAAAATCAATCGCTAATCAGCGCGACTTTCTTCCTTTGGAGTCTGCCCCCAACCGGCGAAGCAGCCGTATCTGTCCGGCGTGATAAATATCGTGAAACGCAATGCCGTAGAGCTGCGGCAAAAGTCTTACGGCCCGCGGAGTGCGCAACGCGTTCGCCACGGTCTCGCGCAAGGCGCGGTGTTCGCGCTCCAGCAATTTTTTATCGGCGCTCCACGCCGCATCGGTCAACTTGCCTCTTTCAGGCCGAGCAAAAAAATTGCTGCCCTTCAGCGCGAAGGATCCGCGCTTGCCGCCTTCGATCCTGCGCCGCACGGCGTACTTCCAGTACGCGGCATGGAGCATCACTTCCCAGATGTTGTGCCGGCCCGGTGCGGGGCGCCAGGCGGCTTGCTTCGCGGTCACTCCCTTGATGGATTGCTTGAGATTTGGACCATGCCAGGTCTTTTTCTCGTAGGCTTCGTCGAGCAGCGCGAGCACAAGCTTTGCGGATTCCAAGGGTGGCCTCCTGCGGGAATCGTAACATCGAAGTGCGCCGGACCCGCTCCCCACTGCGGGTGTTTTGTGCAAAGAGTGCAGAAGCGTATGTAAACAAAGGAGTTGAGTTTTTGATGAGCGCAAGAAAGTAGATGGCACAGGCGAGGACAGGAATTGGCAACGAGCCGGCTCTACTCACATGAAAAAACTCCCTAAATTCGGTGAGCACCTGTCTCAATGCCGTTGACACGCGCCGATCCCCCAAATCAAGCTCTTGATGGGCGTGTCTCGCTCTACACAGCCAGACCCGCTTGCAACACTTGCCTTGGCAATCTCGGGGGGTGACCGTTTTATGTTGCTGTTAGGGTGAAAGAATCACCTTGCTATAACAGGCGAACCCCGAATGTGAACCGTTTTAGGTTGCTGGATTGTTACTGGCGGGTTTGCACCGGTATGTCGTAGACGTAGCGGATGACGAGCGGAGTGTCGCTTCGGCCGGTGGTCATGTGCAGCGTTTCGTAGAGCTGCCGGCCGTCATAGGAAAGTTCCAAAGTGCGGCTCATCTTTCCACCGCGGGGATTCTTTTCATCGGTGACTAGGCGGTTGCCGTCCCACTTGGCGGCAATCTCCTGATAGATTTCATCCTTAGATTTCTGCAGTTTTCGCCCGTCGGTCATGAACGCGCGTTTCCGGCTCCGATCGTCCAGCAGATCGACTTCCGCGCCGGTCATCGCGAGGGTGATCGATTTGGCCGGTGTAAAGAGGTCGCGCATTTTCTCGCGCCCTTCATCGTTTTCACCGCCTCCGCGATGACCCCCGTAACCGCCTCCACCGCCCCCGGGCCAGCCGCCACCCATGCGGCCACGTCCGCCGCCATTCGAGCCTCGAGATTGTTGCATCTTCTTGCGCACGTCGTCGCTATCGTCGGCATTGAACTTCCAGGCGCCAAGAATGGTTGTGCGCGGAGGCGGCTCTGGAGTCTGCTCCTGGGGCTTTGCCGCGGACGTGGGAACAGACTGGGGCGGCGCTGCAGGGAGAGGCCCAGCGGGCGCCTGGGCGCGAATCACGGCGGGAGCAATGACGCTAATTCCCGCGAAAATAGTCAACGTCGAAAACTTGGAGAAGTAGGTGGCTTTCATGTTCAAATCCAGGATTCCTTCCACAACCTTGTTTAATTCCCCGCTGGGGAAGAAAGAGTTCCCACATGGTGGGATGCCACAAACTGCGAAGATGGCTGGCTCATTTCCGCGGAAATGGCAGTAAGCTATTCTGCGAGAGAGCTACTCCCCACGGCCCAAGCAAAAATGCCCCTTCCCCGGATTCAACCCGATGCGCAACTTCGTGGCAGATTCCACGGCTGCTTGGTTGGAGGGGCGGTCGGTGATGCCCTCGGCGCTCCCGTTGAATTCCTGGACGTCGACCAAATTGTAAAAGTCTATGGCGAAGGAGGAATCCGCGATTACGCGCCGGCGTATGGAAAGTTAGGGTCCATCACCGACGATACTCAGATGACGCTGTTTACAGCGGAGGGCATGCTTTGCGCTCACGTGGCTTCCGCCCTGCAAGGTCATCCGCCTGATTTCTTTCGGGCCGCAACGGGTTCCTACGCGCGCTGGCTGATGACTCAGGAGAATTCCCGGTTGATATCTTCCGCGTGCGGAAAGGCCAGCTGGCTACTCCAACAGAGAAGGCTTTTCAGCCGCCGTGCGCCTGGAACCACGTGTCTCTCCGCGCTGCAAACCAGCCGCGGCAAAGTCGCTCGCGCCGCCAACGACAGCAAAGGGTGCGGCGGCGTAATGCGCATCGCACCGGTCGGGATGTATTTCGCGCACCCGCTCATCCGCGAGCGCAAACACGACGGGCTGATCCCCAGCCTCTTCGCGACCGGCGCTAATCTGGCGGCGATCACGCATGGACATCCCAGCGGCTGCCTAACCGCTGGAGTGTTGGCGGTAATCGTCGGTACGGTTCTAGCAGGAAGCCCGCTGAAGGAGGCCATTGAGACGGCTAAGGAAGAGCTGCGCAAACACAAATCTCACAAGGAAACCCTGGTGGCCATCGAGCGAGCCGAAACGCTCGCGCAAACCCGTCCCCGAGAGCGCAGCGCCTTGCGCGTGCTGGGAAAGGGATTCGTGGCGGAAGAAGCGCTCGCGATGGGGATCTATTGCGCACTCTCCGCTCGCGATTTCGAGGATGGCATCATTCTGGCGGTGAATCATAGCGGAGACAGCGACTCGACAGGCTCAATCACCGGAAATCTCCTCGGCGCGGCGGGCGGAGTGGAATCGATTCCGGAACGATGGCGGGCCATTCTCGAGCTGCGAAGCACGATCGAAGCCCTGGCGGACGATCTTGCGGCGTTTCCGGAATGGCGCCTGGGCAGCGCAAGCGATGCGGAGGAAAGAGCGTTTTACGCAAGCCGCTATCCCGCCGGGGAGTGCGCGTAACTTTGTTGGCTTTCTCTGAATTTATTTCAAAACCCGGAATAGTTCGGTGACGCGGGGAAGCAGCGCGAGGGCGCCGACCTCGCGGAAGCGCGCGGCGCGCTGGCGGTAGCCGTGTTCGCCCCGGGCAATGATGGCCACGAAAGGAACGCCGGCGTCACGGGCGGCCAGAGCGTCGTCAATGTTGTCGCCGAGATAGAGCGCGGTGCCAGGATCGCGCCCGCCGAGAATCATGCGCAAGCCCTCGGGATGCGGTTTTCTCTTCGCGTCGTCCATGGTGATGATAGTGCGAAAATGCCTGGCGCCCGGCCAGCGCTCGAACGTAAAAGAAAATTCCTGGCGCGTGCGTCCGGTAAAAAGATTCAGCTCGAAACTCCTTGCCCATTTCTCAATCTGCCGCGGCGTGACCATCAGCTTTTCGTTTCGCACGTTTCCGGGCTTGCCGTCGCTACCCCAATAAGATCTTTCGAACGCCGCGCGCGCTTCTTCGTACGAGGTGGGGCGCCCGAGCGAACTCACCCAAGCGGAAACCATGGCCCAGTCGTCGTTGAATCCGGGCTTACTCTTCCAGCGATGCAACTCGGCATAGGTGACGCGCTTCCCGGTAATATGGCGCACCGTCTCCAGAGCGGAACGCCAATACGTGCCGCGCACGTCCACCAATACGCCATCCACATCGAAGATCAGGATTTGCGGTCGCAGCTTTTTTTTCATGGTGCCGGGATTCACCTGAAGTTGTGGTTTTCCCGTCAGCGCGGAAGAAATGCACGCGGGAGCAGGAGAAAAATGTAAATAGCAGGATAGCACGGTGGCCAAGAGGAGATAGTTCGAATGGGAACGCAGAACATTCAAAAGGATCGGAAGGAAACAAAAAAATTGCACCCGGCTGGCGAACGAGCGCTATGCTCGTCCGGCATGCCGGGTGCTACGGTTATTAGAACTTCTGAACCCATCCTGGGGTAAACCCTGACGCTGCGGATCTCCGCCTCAGAAACTCAATTCACGCTGGGCGATCAGGTGATAAGGAAGCGAATTGGTAACCGCCTGAATCCAGCAACTGTCGTAGTGAATCGTGGCGCTACCGCCGCCGTTCCAGCCGAAAAACGGCTGACCTGGCGAATTGTTGGAACCCAAAGCAATAGGAGTGGTGTATCCGGTAGAAGCAGAAGGATATGTGCTTGGGCCGTTCGCACCGGGAATGCCCGCGGTAAGGTTGGCCGCAAACATGGCGCCCTCGACGGTGGCAGAGCCACCGCCATCCTTTAGGATCGCGCCTTCTCCAATCGCCAAAATGAGTCCGTCCCAGGCGAAATTTCCGTGAAGTGTCAATTCACCGGTGACCAGAAGAATGCCCGCTCCGGAGCCGCTGATCGTAAGGTCGCCATTGACGACGTTAATCACCGGCGATGTAGGGGTCCCCACGTTCGTGGGAGTGACGCCGTTGGCATAGAGGTTGGGGCCTGCCGCGGTGGTGATCATATTAGCCAGCTTGGTCAACCCGTCCACCGTGGTCAAGTTGATGTAGCTGGAGCTTAACGCGGCATAATCGTTCGAAACCGAAGGGGTGGCTGAAGTGCCTGATACGTAATCAGCCGACCGGTCTTGGTTCCCACCAGTTGTTATCGTGTTCACTAGAGAGCTAGTGGCCGGGTTGTCGAAGGAGCCCAGAGCGGGCTCATTGGCAGGTGCGGGACAGGAAATTCCGTTGATCGACCCGTTGGGCGCCGTTACAGAGACTGGAGTGTGCGCGGGGTCAGTGCCATCTACCGAGAAACCATTGGAGTTCGGCGGCTGAAAGCTCGGGCTCGCACCGTCAAAAACGAACGCTCCGGGTATGGTCGGGAAACTGTTTTGACTGACTTCGTATTGCATCATGCGGCGCGAACCACCGGCGGTTACCGCCAGGGCAGTTAACTCATAGACGGGCTGATAGCTGCCGTTGGCCGCGTTGCAGCTCGCGAGGGGAGTGGCCTTCTCATTTGTCCCGGTCCAGCAAACCCGGCTGTTGCTTATGGTTCCGTCCACGGAGGTGACGTTCGTGCAAGTTGTGTCGGACTTATTCAGCTTGGCCATCACGCGTACCCACTTCCACTGGAGTTGCGGGGAAGCCGCGTAGCTTGCGCTTGCTGTGGGGGATGTAGGTACCCACCATGCCCCGGAGGGTGGCGTGCTCGTTGCGCAGTTAAGTTCCTTGGCTATCTGGTCATCGGGATAATTGGTGCCCGTTATGAGCCAGGGAGCGACTGTCTCGGTGCCCAGGGGGTTGAGGACGTAAAGAATTCCGCTGGGCGCGCCGGGGAGCAAGGTGCCAAGCGTGGTGGAGAGGTTCAAGCTGTTCGTCGCGCCCGACCGCATGCGGTCACGGACCTCTTCAATGCCCGCTTTTGCCGCGAAGTAGGCGGTCTGCTCGTCGCGAAAATTCGCGCTGATGTTGGTTTCCGTGTTGGACATGATAATCATGCCCATCCCGACGGCAGTGACCAGCAGCAACACCAGCAGGGCCATGATCAGGGCCACTCCGCGTTCCGAGCTGCTGGTTTTTTTTCTGCAAAATGCACTCATGGTGTTCTCCTATTGGCAGGACAACGTCTGGCCTGTCGCGGCCATCGAGCAATTATTAATGGATACTTCCCCTTCGAAGTTCGTCTCAATGGGCTGATGCGTCTTGGGATCGACGATGACAGGATTGCGAATAAGCAGGCCGATCTTGATGGTCTTGACCTGGGCAAGGTTCTGTGCCCCCGCTTGCGTGCTGATATCCTGGGGAACCGCGATCTGAGTTCCGTCCGCTTTGAAATAGGTGAAAATCGGGTTGCTGAGCACATCATTCACTTCGGTGCCCCAGTTCGGGAGTTGCGCCCCTGGAGGTGTGGTGGTGGGTAGCGGATTGCCCGCGACTTTATCGGCTTGACTCCGCTGGAGGCACAAGTTACAGCTGCCGCCGCCATTGACCTGGTAAATAACGGTCTGCACCGCGCCGTTACCATTCATGTCCCCTTCGAATTGGATGGCTTGCGCGTCGATGCTTACCAGGCCGATGGCCAGCCGGTTGTCATTGATGTACGGAGAGGCCCAAAGGGGGTAAGCCCCCGGGGGAGGGCCTAACACCGGGATCCACAAGGCGGTGGGATCCACCAGGCGCGAATTCGGATACCCGATTTGATTGATGTCGCGAAAGAATTGATCCACGAAGTCGCGAGCTTCCTGGAAATTGTCGAGCTTCACTTGCTCGCTGTAGCCACGCTGCTGCGCAATGTCCATCTGCGCAAGAATGCCCGCGGATACGATGGCCATGACCAACACGGCGATCAGCATCTCGATGAGCGAAAACCCGTGCTGAACCCGCCGCGCCAAGTTTTTGGTCTTCATATTAATTCCCCTGTCCGATCATCGAGCGAATGCTTACCGTTGGGGAGAACAGCACCGCGTTATTGTTGGAGCCCTGCAGCTTCGCCGAAACCGTGACCTGCATGACGTACGGCGAGGGCGTCACGATGTGCCATCGGACGTCGTAGATGGATTGCTGTCCGTTGGAGCCGCAAACGGTATAAAGCTTGTAATAGCCTGCCGGGTCGCCCGCGCTGCCCGCGGTTTGTGTGAAGTCCGCATCGCCATTCGACAGCAGCGTCGCGCCTGACCCCGTCGACGTTCCCGTGGCATTAATCGTGGTTGAAGTGCCGGTGCAGTCCGTGAGCGTCGGCGTTGGCGCTCCCGGCGGCACGCTCAAAATCTTTTCCATGATCATCTGCGCAATGACCGTCGAATTGCTCTGCTGGCGGTTCTTTGCGTTCGTTCCAATCGCCAGGGGAATCAAAGACGCCACTGCCACGACGCCGACGAGCAGTACAATGCAGGCAATCATCATCTCGATTAAAGACATCCCGCGCTGGCTTGAATGTGATCTCCGCTTCATGTGGCTCTCCCGCTTCGTTAGTTCCATGCCGTACCATTCCAGGTCACAACTTTTGTCCTGCCGGCCTTAGTCACAATCACCGCCGCCCAACCCGCTCCCCCAGCCCGGGTATCGGTGAGGTAGTACGCGAAATACGTCGTCGCTGGAGTGGCGCAAGTCGGAGGGGTGGTGTAGTTACATGGAAAACCCCGAGGCGTGAACGCCATGTTCTGGGTATTGTCGAAAAAACTGGTTCCCGTGTTTCCTGCCAGGATGTACGGAGTGGGTTGCCCGCCGCTTCCGCTGGGCGCGCCTGCGGCTGGGACTACTGTCCCTGAGAACTCGATGAGCGGCTCCCCGAGAGTCACACCATTCACGACGACACTCGAGCTCCATGCGCCATCGCCGTTGAGGTCTATGAATGCTATTTGCCTCCCGCTGCGAACGGCATACACGATGGGGTAAACGGCAATGGGTGTCGTGGGGTTGTTCTTGGCGGCCATGATTCTAGCCTGCTGCATTAGCCCGGCCAGATCGCCTGCCGAAGAACGTAGCCGGAGGTTGGCAACGGCCAGCAGAACGTTCGGAACAGCGATGGCGGCGACCACCATCACAACGAAGACCACAATCAAGAGTTCTATCAGGCTGAATCCAGCAGTACGGTCGCGCCGTGCCCAGGGTTTCTTAATTTCAGTTTTCATTTTCGTCTAAGGCTCCTTGGGGCGCCTATTGAGAAGGCCTCTCAGCTCTATCGGGGATAGAACGGCACTTTGCATGCCGCAGCTGGCTTAGCGATAAACTCTTCTACTACAATAGTTTATGAGCAGCGAGACTCCGGGTTCCATTTTGGGAAAAGCCTGCTTGGGTAGAAATGTAACAAGTCAGGTCGCAAGCGCCGTCCCTGACTGCGCTCGCTTTGTTGCCGGCTCTTTCAGGGACTTGCTATAATTGGCGCGCAAGAGCCGTAGCCTAATGGGATGCATTCCGGCAACGTCGCCCGCACAAGACTTTTCCTGAGAAACCATGGAAGACGGGCCGGGCTTTAGCTAGCGCGGCGCGGAATGCCGCCCACGTTGGCCCGAGGGGGCCGGGGCCGCCGGAAATGAGGAGAGCAGTATGGCCGGATATGGCGGAGTCGACTTCATTGATTTTGATTCGCAGCTGAACGACGAAGAAAAACTGGTGCGGCAGACGGCGCGGCAGTTCGTCGAAAACGAAATTATTCCCATCATTGAAAAACAGAGCCGCGAGGCCACTTTTCCAAAGCATCTCGTCCCGCAACTTGGCGAACTGGGCTTCTTTGGCGCCAACCTTCACGGATACGGTTGCGCCGGAATGTCGAACGTTGCTTATGGGTTGATGACCCAGGAACTCGAGCGCGGGGATTCCGGATTGCGCAGTTTTGTTTCCGTGCAGGGCGCGCTGGTAATGTATCCGATTTATTCGTTTGGGAGCGACGCGCAGAAAGATAAGTGGCTGCCGCTTTTGCAGCAAGGCAAAGCCATCGGGTGCTTTGGTTTGACGGAGCCCCAATTCGGCTCGAATCCGGGCGGAATGCTGGCGCGCGCGGTGAAAAAGGGCCACAAGTACGTCCTGAACGGCGAAAAGATGTGGATTACCAGCGGATCGATCGCGGATGTGGCGGTCGTGTGGGCCAAAGCCGAGGACGACAAAGTCCGCGGATTCTTAGTTGAAAAAGGGACGCCGGGATTCAAAGCCTGGGATGTTCACGGAAAATGGTCGCTGCGCGCTTCGGTGACGTCAGGATTGGCTTTCACCGACTGCGAAATCCCCGAAGAAAATCTTTTGCCCGGCGTCGTAGGCCTGAAGGGGCCGCTGAGTTGCTTGAACCAGGCACGCTATGGCATCGGCTGGGGTGCGCTGGGAGCGGCGATGGCGTGCTATGACACGGCGTTGCAATATGCAAAAACGCGCAAGCAATTCGCGAACAAGCCCATCGCTTCGCACCAGTTGGTGCAGGAAAAACTGGCGTGGATGATCACCGAAATCGTGAAGGCACATCTCCATGTTGAAGATGAACAACGTAAGCATCGCGCTCGATACCGCGCGCAAGGCGCGCGACATTCTCGGTGCCAACGGCATCGTGGACGATTACTGCATCATGCGCCACATGAATAACCTCGAAAGCGTCTATACCTACGAGGGCACCAACGACATTCACAAGCTGGTGATCGGCGAGCGCATCACGGGCATTGCCGCGTACGTCTAAGAGACAGCGCGGCCGGCTTGTCCCGCCCCTAAAATCCCAATCCAACCTAGTGCTGGGTACACCGAATCTGTATCCTATAGGGCGCGGGGTCTTTCAGCTTATTTCCCGACGGAGAATCCAGGGAAAGCAAGACCTTTACCGCGCCCCCAGCAGGAGAGACTCTTTTGAACTCACTCTCGATTCTTTCACCGCACCGCGCAGTCCGATTTGGAATGTTTTTTCTTTTACTCAGTGCCTGCTGTTCGACAAACGCCTGGGCGCAAGGCAAGACCGCCGCCCCGGCGCAAGTGAAGCCAAAGATTCGAGCGATTACGGCATTCATCAATCTGGATCGCAACCAATACCAGCAGCAGGTAGCCGACGCTTTGAAAATGCTCCGGCGCGCGCAGACAACTCTTGAGTCGCGCGGATACCAGGTGCAAGGGATCCGCATCGCCACGCAACCGTTTCCCGAATACACCAAGGGGCTCACGAAGGAACAAGCTGTGGCCTTCTTCAAGCAGTACGACGCGCTGGCCGTGCGAGAAAAGTTTGCCGCCTCGATCGGTCCGGCGATGCTGAACGCCGGAGACAGCGATTCGCAAGCGGAAATGCTTGCCGAAATCCTGAGCAACACGAAAACCCTGAATGGCACTCTCGCGGTCGCGGGCGAAGACGGCGTGCGCTGGAAAGCGGTGGGCGCGGCGGCCCGCGTGATGAAGAAGCTCGAAGAGACGGAGCACAGCCAGGGCAATTTTCGTTTTGCGGCGATTGCCATGGTGCCGCCTCTGACGCCCTTCTTTCCCGCCGCGTATCACACCGGCTTCGGACATCAATTTGCCATTGCCCTGGAATCCGCGAACGTGGTTGCTGCGGCGTTCAAGGACGTTCCCGATCTTGCGGCGGCGAAACAACGCCTGACGGATTCGCTGGCCAGTAGCGCGTTTGACATTGAAAGTCACGCAGGGCGCATCGATCAGGAAACCGGCTGGGCTTACATGGGAATTGATCTGTCGCCCGCACCGTCGGGAGATGTTTCCATCGGCGCGGCCATCGAGAATCTGACCACGCAGCCAGCGGGAATGAGTGGAACGCTGACCGCGGCGGCGACGATTACGGCGGCGGTCAAGGACGTAAAGGTAAAACAAACCGGCTATTCCGGCTTGATGCTGCCCGTCCTGGAAGATACGCGGCTGGCCCAGCGATGGAGCGAAGGGCACATTACTATCGATGCCCTGCTCAGTTATTCGGCGGTGTGCGGCACGGGCCTGGACACGGTTCCGCTGCCCGGCGATATTAGCGCCGAGAAGCTTTCCCTGATTATTGGAGACATGGCCAGCCTGGCCTTCAAGTGGCACAAGCCGCTTTCCGCGCGGCTGCTCCCTGTTCTTGGCAAAGGTTGGGGCGAAATGACGGATTTCAACGACCCGTTCCTGGTGAACGCGAAGCTGCAGTCGCTGGACATCAAGTGACGCTTTCAGTTGAAATAAAAAGAGCTCGTTACCGCGGCCAGAGCCAGCCAAACGTGCCGGCGGTTAGCCCGCTATAGATGAGACCATCGAACGATTCCTTTAAAACTATGCTCCACGGCTGGCCCTTCCAGATGCCGTTGACCAACGGTCCCAGACCGTAAGCAAGGAACGCGGCGAGGCCCGCGACGCGAAACACGCTCCGGTAGTGCGCGCCAAAAGCAACAGTGTGTCCCGCAAGATAGGCGACGAAGAGTCCGATAAGCAGGCAATACGCGAACCACATCCCGAGGAACTTCGGCATGGCTATTGGGCCACTGGGAAACACGGTTAGCATCCCCACCGGTCCTTGTTTGAATTTTTCCTGGATCGCGGGCGAGTTCATCTCCTTATGAGTGCAATGAGGGAAATGATAGATACCCGGCGTCAATCCCGCCGGCCGAAGCGCAGCTAGAAGCTTGTCCTCTTCGGGGAGTTGCCGGTAGTCGCGGGCGTGATACTTCAGCACCATGTGGATAATGGAGCTGGCTACGAACACGATGACCGCCGAGAGCAGGATCGGGAGCACCAGAGCAGTGAGAGAAACCATGCGCAGCCTCCTTGGATGTTAGAGATGAATCCAGGAATTAAGCGTGAGGCTACCCCCGAAAAGGGGCTGCGGTCAAGGGTCTAGTACGGCGCGCGAGTTCGCCGAGCCGGGGGAAGCGCAGCACCAGGCGTTTCATTCTGGAACCCGTCCAAATCCTTCTTCACAAGGAAAAACTCGCCAGGATGTTCCCGGTTGTGGTTACAATAATGGCGACAGCCCAATCGAAGGAAGGCCGGATCGTGCCCAGGCGATTCGGGATTCCAAACAGCGCTTTCCTGGGGGTTGAAGATGAAAAAGCATTACGCAGTATGCCAAGCAGTTTTCTTTCTTGCCTTGTCCCCGCTGATTGTTCCCTTCACAGCCGCAGCTCAAAACCAAGTCCTGGGGGAAGTGCAATTGGCGGGAAAGACCAAGGCGGACAAAACATCCGGAGTCTGGGTGGATGGGCAGTACGTCGGTTACGTTGCTGAGTTGAAGGCCGAGAACAAGATCCTCCTTCTGCCTGGTGAACATGAGATTGCCGTGCGCCAGTCAGGGTACACGGATTTCAGGCAAAAGGTGGTTGTGGAACCACATAAGAAAACCGTCCTGGAAGTCGTCATGCTCAAGGATCCACGAACTCATTTTCCAAAGGTCACATCTCAGATCAAACTGAATGTTTCGCCCGAGAGAGCAGCGGTTTTTGTCGACGATGCTTTCGCCGGAACCGTCGGCGAATTCAGCGGTACCGGGCACGGAATGCTCGTGAGCCCCGGGACACACCGCATCAAGATCGCCCTTCCCGGATATCAAGCATTCGACACCGAGGTCAGCTTGCTGGCGCAACAGAAGATCACCATCAAGACGGACTTAGTTCCGGGAAGCATCAAACAGGCAGGATCCTCCATAAAGCAAAACTAAAGATGGTCTAAGGACCACGGTGCGCGGCCTCGCCCGCTCCCTTTGGCAACCTAGCATTCCACAGTGAAAACTGAGGATGCGGCAGGAAGGGCATCCGGAACAGCGTAAAAAAAGAGCTTGACATATTCCTATATCGGAATGTATTGTTGGGTGCATGGCACGCGCAGCGACAACTTCGGACGCCTTTAACGCGGTGGCTGAGCCTCGCCGGCGGGCCATCTTGAACTATCTGGCTCTGCAGGAGCGGCCGGTCGGGGAGATCGTCGACTCGCTGGGCATGGAGCAGCCCTCGGTCTCCAAGCATCTGCGCGTCTTGCTGGAGGTCGGCCTCGTCAATGTTCGGCGCGACGGTCGGCGCATGATCTATCGAACGAACGCCGAGGCCATCCGCCCGCTTCATGAGTGGACGAGCATGTTCGAGCGCTTCTGGCGGCACCAATTAAGCCGTGTCAAAGAACGTGCCGAACGAAAGATCAATCCGTCAAACGATGAGGGGCCGGATTTCATTCCAGGGAGGAAGCATGATCTCGACAGGAATAAAAATTGAGGATTTGACGTTGAATGTTACGGAAGAAATCCACGTGCGCGCTCCATTGGAGGCGACGTTCACTGCGCTTCTGGAGCAACTCGGACCCTTCAACGCGGTTGCCGATGACAAACCCATGCCCATGAAGATTGAGCCGTGGCCGGGGGGCAGATGGTATCGCGATTTGGGGGACGGCAACGGCCACTTCTGGGGAGTTGTGCAGGCCATCAAGCGGCCGACGCTGCTGGAAATCAGCGGCCCGTTGTTTATGTCTTATCCGGTCGTCTCGAATGTGCAGTACCGCTTGAGCCAGGTGGACGGTGGGACGCTGATTCAGTTTCGGCACGCGGCGCTCGGACTGATTCAGGATGATCACCGCAAAGGAGTTACGCAAGGGTGGGGCTACATGAACGCGGGTGTTAGGAAGCGGGCCGAATCGGCGCGTTCGCGGTAAGCGGTATCGCGGCACGAGGAGGAATCGATGTGCCCATTTTGCATCGGCAGCACCGTACTGCTGGCTAGTAGTGTGATCTCGACGGGCGGATTAACCGCAGCCGTGGTGAGATTCGTTCTAAAAGCAAGACGAAAGGAAAAGTCATGAGACTTGTAGATTCCATCTTGATGGAAATTGATCAGGAAGCGAAAACGACGAAGCGGGTCTTGGATCGCATTCCGGAAGACAAACTCGCCTGGAAACCTCACCCGAAAGCCTTTTCCCTGGGCCAGTTGGCCCTGCACATTGCGTCCGTGCCGGGCAGCGTCGCTGCGGCAGCGGCGCCGGACAGTATGGAAGCCCCGAACTTTTCACAGCCGGAAGCCAAGAGCCGCCAGGAAGTTCTGGACACTTTCTCCAAGAGCCTCGAAAGTGCGAAGGATACGCTGAAGAAGATGGATGATGCCCGGCTTATGTCCATGTGGACCTTGACGAAAAACGGAAAGGTCTTGATGTCGGTCCCGCGGATCGGATTCATTCGCTCGATCCTTATGAACCATAACTACCACCATCGCGGGCAGCTCTCCGTCTATCTGCGGATGCTGAATGTTCCCGTGCCGTCGATTTACGGCCCCAGCGCGGACGAAAACCCGTTTGCCTAGTTGCACAAAAAACAAAACTACAATCCAAACCATAGGAGGAAACATGGGAGAAGTAACCAACGAGCAGGTGAATCTGATGTTGCGGCTGTACGAGGAGCGGCGCGAACCTAAGTTGAGAGAAGCGCGCGACTGGTTCTCAGCAAACTTTCACGTGAAAATCGCGGAGGACTTGACGCGCGTGTGTCCTCCTGGCAGCAAGGAAAACACCTACATGCGCATGGTGCTCGGTTACTGGGAGATGGTGGCCAGCATCGTGAACCGCGGCCTTATTGACGAAGACTTCTTCTTCGAAAGCAACGGGGAACAGTGGGTTGTCTGGGAACAGGTGAAGCCGGTGATTGGCGCATGGCGTGCCACGTTCAGCAGCCCAAACTTCCTCGCCAACCTGGAAAAACAATGCAACCGCCTGGAAGCGTGGCGCGAGAAGCGCAGCCCCGGGTCCAATGAAGCCATTCGCAAAGTGCTGGCGCAAATGCGGCAGACGAGCCAGGCGACCAAAGCGCAATCTGCGGGCGCCTAGAGTTCCAACTCGAAGCCCGCTCTATTTAGTGTACTGCCAGAGAATGCGGGAGTTTGTTTCGGCCAAGCACCGGCGGCTCCCGCATTCTCTGGACGAAGTGCTTGTCACGAAATTCCGAGGTCATCTGTCCTTTTGTGAGAATAGAAAAGGAGAATTAGTCATGGCAACGAGAGCGATGGAACAGTCGAAAGTCGTGTCGCCGGCAGCATGGCTTGCGGCGCGCAAGGAGCTTTTGAAAAAGGAAAAGGAGTTTACGCGGCGGCGTGATGAACTGAGCCGCCAGCGCCGTGAACTCCCATGGGAAAAGGTGGAGAAGGCCTACGTCTTCGATGGACCGAAAGGCAAAGAGACGCTTGCTGATCTCTTCGGCGGCAGAAGCCAGTTGATCGTCTACCACTTCATGCTCGGTCCGGACTGGAAGGAAGGCTGCCCGAGCTGCTCGTACCTCGCCGATCATTTCGACGGCAGCGTGCCGCACTTGGCGGCGCGAGACGTGCGCCTGGCGGTGGTTTCGCGCGCGCCGCTGGCCCAGATCGAAGCATTCAAGAAGCGCATGGGCTGGCGGTTCCATTGGGTGTCGTCTAATGCCACCGACTTCAATTACGACTATCACGTGTCGATGTCCAAGGACGAGTTGGGAAAAGGCGAGGTGTACTACAACTACGGAATGCAAAAGTTCCACAGCGAGGAACGGCCCGGTACGAGCGTCTTTTACAAGGATGCTGCCGGCAGCATCTTCCACACCTATTCAAGCTACGGTCGTGGCTTGGACATTTTCCTTGGCGCCTACAACTGGCTGGACATCGCACCTAAGGGCCGCGACGAAGAAGGATTGAAGCACACCATGGCCTGGGTGCGGCACCATGACAAGTATGACGAGGGATATCAGGTGGACGCCAAAGCGGAGTACGCCCAGCCCGCTAAAGCCACCGATGCCTCGTGCTGCGAAGAACACCACTCGTAAGGGCGCCCAAGACGGCGGCTGGGAGCGGCTCCAACCGCGAGCCGCTTCCAACGTCGTCCCCGAACAGAGGTTTCGTCCTCTGATCCACCATCGCTCGCATACACCAGTTGGTATAGAATGGCCCTGTTCTTTCGACTCCTTCAAAGGAAGTCCCCATGAAAACACTTTCTTGGCGGCACGTTCGAATCACCGCTCTGATTTTCTCTTCGCTGACCTTCGCACTGGCAATTGCGCGGGCAGCGGACGACATTTCTTCTCTCCCCGCGCCTCCTGTGGCGAAAAAAGTTCCGAAGACCACGGAGATCAACGGCCGCACTCTGCTGGACAACTACTATTGGCTGAGGGACAAAAAGAATCCGGAAGTGGCAGCTTATCTGGAGGCCGAGAACGTCTTCACCGATGCGGTGATGAAGCCGACCGAAGCACTGCAAAAAAAGCTGTATGACGAAATGCTAAGCCGCATCAAGGAAACCGATGTCGAGGTTCCTTATAAAGAAAGTGGATACTTCTATTACGTGCGGACTGAGGCCGGCAAACAATACGGCATTCGTTGCCGGAAAAAAGGCAGCATGGACGCGCCAGAAGAAGTCGTGTTGGACGTGAATGAACTGGCCAAAGGCCAGAAGTTCATGTCCCTGGGGGCGTACGACGTCAGCGATGACGGAAATCTGCTGGCGTACACCACGGACAACACCGGCTTCCGGCAGTACACGCTAGCCGTAAAGGATTTGCGCACCGGCAAATTGCTGGCCGACCGCGCCGAGCGTGTCGATTCCGTCGTCTGGGCGAATGACAACAAGACCATCTTCTTTACCGTCGAAGACGAGGTTTCCAAACGTTCTTACCGGTTCTATCGTCACAACGCCGGCACAAGCGGCCCCGACACTCTGGTCTATGAAGAAAAAGACGAAAGGTTTGATGTTGGCGCCGGGAAAACGCGCAGCAAAGCCTACTTATTTCTCATCTCCGGCAGCCACACCACCAGCGAAGCTCGGTACATTCCCGCCGACCAGCCCATGGCCGAATGGAAATTGATGGAGCCTCGCAAGCAGGACGTCGAGTACTACCCGGATCACAATGGCAATTTCTTTTTTATTCGCGTGAACGACGCGGGGCGCAATTTCCGCCTGGTCAAGGCGCCGGTCACGGATCCCGCCAGCAAGAATTGGCAGGAAGTCGTGCCACAGCGCGCCGACGTCATGCTCGAGGACACGGACTTCTTCAAGAACTATTACATTTCCTACGAACGGGAGAAGGGTCTGCCGCAAATTCGCGTTACCAACTTGCAAAGCGGAGAGTCCCGGCGCATCGAATTTCCGGAGCCGGCTTACGTGAACTATCCCTATGTAAATCGCGAATATGACACCGCCAAGTTCCGCTATGGCTACCAGTCGTTTATTACTCCACAGTCGGTTTTCGAGTACGATCTCGCGAACGGCAGTTCCACCTTGCTCAAGCAAAAAGAAGTACCCGGCGGATACGACCGCACGCGCTATCAGGTGGAGCGGATTTTTGCAACGGCATCCGATGGCGTGAAGGTTCCGGTCACGGTCGTGCACTTGAAGGGTGCGAAGCTAGATGGCAAAGGACCCATCTATCTGACCGCCTACGGTTCTTACGGCGCGCCGTATGACGTCAGCTTCAACTCCAACCTCTTCAGCATGGTCGATCGCGGCGTCGTAGCGGCAGTGGCGCACATTCGCGGTGGCGGCGAAATGGGCAAGGCCTGGCATGACGATGGTCGCATGATGCACAAGAAAAACACCTTCACGGACTTCATTACCTCTGCCGAGTACCTCGTGGCCCACGGATACGGCTCAAAAGACCGGCTGGTCATCGAAGGCCGAAGTGCGGGGGGCCTCCTGATGGGCGCGGTTCTGAATATGCGCCCGGATTTATTTCACGCGGCTCTGGTGGGCGTTCCTTTCGTGGACGTCATGAACACCATGCTCGATGAGTCTCTTCCGTTGACGGTCACCGAGTTCGAGGAGTGGGGCAATCCCAAGCAAAAACCGGCGTTCGATTACATGATTACCTACTCGCCGTACGACAACATTGAAGCCAAGACCTATCCCAACATGCTGGTGAGGACCTCGTTCAACGACAGCCAGGTGATGTACTGGGAGCCGGCGAAGTATGTGGCAAAAATGCGCGCCGTTCGAACTGATCACAACATTATGATTCTCAAGACCAACATGAGCCCCGCCGGGCACGGAGGCGCCTCCGGGCGCTACGACCGGCTGCACGAGACTGCATTTGATTACGCATATTTCCTGACGCAAATGGGAATTCCAAACTGACGGCCACCTGATCCGCCTGCTCGAAAAAGTCAGCGGACAGCCGCGACTGGCTGTGGCGCACGGGCAAGAGCGCTGAGGGATTCGGCGTAAGGCGCGCGAGCGACGCCCCGCTCGGTGAAGATTGCAGCGATGTACCGCGCTGGCGTGGCGTCGAACGCGGGATGAGCGGCGGGAACGTCGGGGGCGATTCGCACGCCTTGCAGATGCGTGACCTCCGCGGCGGAACGCTCTTCAATGGGAATGTGCTCGCCATCTGGAATCGATAAATCGAAAGTCGAAATCGGCGCCGCGATGTAAAAGGGAACGTTGTTTTCCTTCGCAAGAACCGCCATCTGGTAGGTGCCGATTTTGTTGGCCGTATCACCGTTGGCGGCGATGCGATCCGCTCCGGTGACGACCGCGCCAACATTGCCTGTTTTCAAAAAGTGTCCGACCATGTTGTCGGTGATTAGCGTGAGCGGAATGCCGCCTTTGTGAAGTTCCCACGCGGTCAGGCGCGCGCCCTGCAGATAGGGCCGCGTTTCGGGCACCAGGACGTGAATCTTTCTTCCCTGTTCGAACGCCATGCGAATCACTCCAAGCGCGGTGCCGATTCCTCCGGTGGCCAGCGCGCCCGCGTTGCATTGCGTCATCACTTGGCCATCATGCGGCATGAATTCCGCGCCGAACCGGCCGATCGCTTCGTCCGTGACGCGCTTTTCGAGATGGATCTGCCGCGCTTCCTCAACCATTCCCTGCCGGATTTTGCCGAGGTCCGCAGTCTCTGAAGTTAATCCCGCGAAGCGGCGCTTCATGCGCTCCAGCGCCCAGAAAAGGTCCACGGCGGTCGGCCGGGTTTTTCCGAGCGTCTCGCAAATTTCCGTGAATTCAAAACGCAAAGCCTCGGCGGATTTCCCCGAAGAATGTAGGACGCCGAGAGCAGCGCCCATCGCCGCGGCCACGCCGATCGCCGGAGCGCCGCGGATCACCATTTCTCGAATCGCTTTGGCCACCTCGCGATAGTCGGTGTACGTGTAAGAGATTTCCTCGGCGGGAAGGCGCCGCTGGTCCAACATAACCACGCCGCGCTCCGTCCATGCGATCGGCTGGGCTACGTACATGCGCTCAATGTCCTCATGAAATCCAATTGTAGCGAAGCCGGCTGCGGAAGACGAATCGGCCCAAGTACGCTTCAGTGACCGGGAGGCATGTGCGTGAAGCCCTTGGTGGCAATGATCGAAGTGAGGGCAATCATGAAATTGTAGCCGAGATGGAGAAGAAAACTTGCCAGCACGGTCCCGGTCCAGGCGCGTGCGAAAGTAAAGATGATGCCGACGAGAATCAGAAGTGAGACGAACCCCCAGCTCCAGCCCAGCTGATAACCGTGCATCAGGCCGAAAAGCGTCCCGGTTATAACGATACTGGTTACCACGCTGGCGCGGAGAGCAACGGAATATTCCATGCCAAAGGACCGGGCAACAGCGGAGAGAATGCGGACAAAAACCGGATACAAGTAGCCGCGAAATACTGTTTCTTCCACCAGCGGCGCGATAAGTACGGCCATGGCCATCAGCCCCAGTGCGCCCGTACGATTCTTGAAGAGTTCCTGGATGGGGGCGTGTTCCGTATCCTTCACTTGCGAGCCGGCGACCACCACGAAGATAGATAGGCCGCACCCGCAAAGGAAATACATCCACGGACGGCCCTTGCTTTCGATGGCATCGGAATTGAGTTTCTTCCAGCCGAGAGAGCGCCAGAAAGGCGAGTCGCGCAGAACGGCAAGAGTGACGTAAAGAAACAAAAAGATCAGCGCGAACCAAAGAACGTTCGTCCCGATGATGATCTTCGGATCGGACTCCAGGAGGCGCTTGAGCTGCTTTTGAGAGAGGTGCCGGTCCGCCGAAAGATAGGCAAAAACGGCGAGCCCGAGAGCCAATTGACTGGCCAGCCCAAAGAAGACAAAGACCAGAAGGTGCGGCCAGGACCATGAGATCCGCAAGTCTTCCGGCAAATTAGCCGTTTGGACAGAAGCGGCGGTGCCAAAGGCCACGGAAGAAAGAGGGTCGCCCCCGAGTGGCCCAGCGAATGGTTCCGCAGGTATGGATTCCGCCGGCTGGCCGGATGAAAGTTGCGCGCGCTCGTTTTCTTCCAAGGGGTTCTGCAGGTTGTCGTCGAAGAGGCTCATCGTTTTCCAGTGCGGCGTGTTTTGGGCCAGCCAGCGGCCAGCGCGGCGGCCACCAGCGGCAAGAGCAGCTCGTGGTGGCCAGTGATGGCGTAGCCGTGCGATTCAGGTCCGCTGTGGCCGCGGGGGGAGGCGGTGGGACGCTTTACTACATTCTGCAACGGACGATAGTGCTGAATAAAGTCGAAGTTCGCCGTGGTAATAGGGCGCAGCGGAACGCCGAGATTGCGCACGACGGAAACGGCTTTTAGAAAAATTTCAGGCAAGAGGACGGCGGAGCCCCAGTTGAGATAAACGCCGCGAGGATGCATCTTCTGCACCAACGCGCAGAACAAACGGAAATCGTAATGCGTGGCATCGCCAAGCGCCGCGCCGTTGGCCGCTGGATGCATGTGCGGGATGTCCGTGCCGATCGCGAGATGAACTGTCACCGGGATGTGGTGTTTGTATGCAGCCACGAGGACGCTGCAATCCGCGTGCTTCGCTTCGATGATGCCGCTGGAAAGAAATTGCCCGGCGCCTTCGCCGTAGCCGATGCGAATGCGATGCGATAGTTTGGCGATTTCGTTCAGATACTTTCCCGTCTCTTCAGCCATGCCGAATTGGCCTTCGCCGAGGCCGGCAGCCACGTCTTCGGAGGTGTTTCCGGCGAGCGCGATCTCGAAATCGTGGATGAGCGCCGCGCCGTTCATGGCGATTCCGCTGACGAAGCCGCGCTTCATCAGATCGATCAACACGGGACCGAGGCTGTTTGCGCGCAGCGTGCATGGCGCTGAGAAGTTGGCGGAGATCTTCCGCGGCAAGAATGTTTGGAAGTGAATCCAGAAATTTTGTGAGCGACGCATTCGCACCAGGTGGCTTTGCAAAATCACGGATGCTGACTTTGCTCTTGCGCGACGCGAGCGGATACGTGCGCACGTCACCGAGCGTAATCGGACCGATGGAATAGATGCTCATGAAGACGGGAATACTCTAACGCGCACGGTGCCTAATAACCAGTACGGGCGGGATTGCGGCGATGGAGCTACTTCGCGTTGCCATTGTGGTGACCATTGTTAGAGATGCCAAGAACGCGGGCGAGGACCTGGCCGGTGTAGGATTTTTTTGTGCGGGCGACGAGTTCGGGCGGGCCCTG
>WNGH01001564.1_pt1 | contig 21361 bp, 15 predicted proteins | sample 5400631 | NCBI WGS metagenome assembly WNGH01 (sample SAMN13153373, study PRJNA577476) | soil metagenome | isolation source: 115 cm soil or saprolite under Garry oak tree replicate 1 | place: USA:California | collected 2016-06-15
TCGGCCGCGAAGTGTTGTTCGAGCAGGCTTCGCCGGTTGACACGTTTGCGCCGGTGCCGGGATTGCGCCTTGCCAACCTCGACGATCTCTCGCTGATCGTTCCGGTTCACGGCGCGATGGCTTATGAAGAGAGCGGCGTAAATCCCCTGGATGCCGACCCAGATGGATTTCGGATGCGCTATGCCCGTCGTATCAGACAAGAGCGCGTCTGGGTCTGGGTCGAGGGCGGCCAGTTGATTTTCAAAGCTGACGTTATTAGCGATACGCCCGATGCGATCTACCTTGAAGGTATTTACGTCAATCCTAATGAGCGCGGGAAAGGTTACGGCTCGCGCTGCATGTCGCAACTGGTGCGTAGTCTGCTAAAGCGCACAAAGGCAATCGTCCTGTTTGTAAATGAAGAGCATCAGGCAGCCCAATCTTTTTTTCAGGGGATCGGATTTACCCGACGTGGGCTGTACGAAACGATCTTTTTGCAGGAACAAACCAACGAGTGTTAACCGACGACGCCGTGTCTTGGTCAATTTCTTATTAGAGGTGAAAAAACCATGCCCCGAAAACCATTGACGAAAGCATACATGCTGGTCATTATCGCCAGCGCCGCAGCGGTCGCGACTTACTCGGCCATCCACCTGCCAGTCGCGCGACTTGACATGCGTTTTCTGGCGCTGACTATTTTGACGATCACAATCAGTTCGCGTCTGACCGTAAGAATTCCGCGCATCAGCGGCCACATCTCAGTCTCCGATACTTTTTTCTTTCTAACCATCTTGATGTATGGGAGCGAAGCCGCAGTTTTGTTGGCTGCCGCCGAAGCTCTCTGCTCATCAATGCGCTTCAGCAGAAAGGCTATTCACATTAAGCCGCTGACAATCGTCTTTAACTCGGCGATGATGGCCTGCTCGACGTTTGTCACCGTCATGGTCGTCAGTTTCCTCTTCGGGAACATCACGGCGCTGCGCTACGGTCAGTTCTCAGGAGCTTTCGTAGCTGCCCTTTGCGTCATGGCGCTCGTCCAGTATGTAAGCAATTCAAGTCTTGCTGCCATTTATACTTCGCTGAAGATGAATGAGCCCGTCTGGCATATCTGGAGCAAGTATTATCTTTGGGCGTCCATCACATTTTTCGCGGGAGCATCTGCGGCAGGAATAATAGCCAAGATTACAGACCTCGCGGGTTTTTACGCGGTCGTCGCGACTGCTCCGATCATTACTATTATCTATCTGACCTATCGCACCTACCTGAGAAATGTAGAGGCGATGGCTGCGGCCGCTAAAGCGGAAGAGGTAGCGTCTCATGCGCTGGAAGCCCAACGCCACGTCGCGGAATTGAATCACTATATCGCTGAGCAAAAGCGCATTCGCGAGCAGTTTTCTCAGATTGAAAAGATGTCCGCGCTGGGTGAACTCGCGTCGGGCGTGGCGCACGAATTCAACAATACGCTGGCCGGCATTCTGGGGCGCGCGCAGCTCCTGCTGGAAACGAAAGATCCGGTGAAGACTAAAAACGGCCTGAACATCATTGTCAAAACCGCCAAAGACGGCGCCAAAACAGTGAAGCGCATTCAGGATTTTGCGCGCCAGCGGCGCGATCATGACTTTCAACTGGTCGACGTAAGGCAGCTCTTACTGGATGCGGGAGAGATCACGCGACCGCGTTGGAAGAACAGAGCTGAGGCAGCGAATATTCATATCAATCTGGACCTGGAATGTGACTGCGGTGCGCTCATCATGGGGGATGAATCGGAATTGCGGGAAGTGTTCGTCAACCTCGTCTTCAATGCGGTCGATGCCATGCCGCGCGGTGGCGTTCTCACGCTCGCAGCAAAAGAGATAGCCGGCATCGTAGAAATATCCGTCCGCGATACAGGTACAGGGATGACGGAAGAGACCCGCCTGCGCATTTTCGATCCCTTCTTTACCACGAAAGACAAACTGGGGATGGGCCTGGGTCTGGCAGTCAGTTATGGCATCATCCGAAGGCACGAAGGAACAGTTGATGTTGAGTCACAAGTAGGGGTCGGCACGATTTTTCGAATCAGGCTGCCCCTTGCGAAGTGCGCTATGAAAGCGCAGCCTGGCAGCGATTTCGTCAGCTCGAAAGCCGCCCCTTCGAAATCTTCTCAAACCAGAATCCTGGTCGTTGATGATGAAGAATACGTGCGCGACCTGCTGCGTGACATTCTTGAAAAAGAAGGTTGTGAAGCGGTCGTGGCCGAGGGTGGGCATCAGGCGCTATCGCTTATTGAAAATGGAAGTTTCGATGCTGTCTTCACCGACGTAGGCATGCCGGACATGAATGGCTGGGAGCTTTCACGGGCGGTCCGCGAACGCAACAGCAACATCCCGGTGGCGGTGATCACAGGCTGGGGCGAAGCTGTCGGGTCCCACGAACGTCAGGCCGCTCGCGTGGATTGGGTCGTGGCCAAGCCGTTCGATACGCCACAGATTGTAGAGATGGCGCACGAAGTTTTCCGGCGCCGGGCGTTGCGTATTGGACGGCAGGCTTCAGCCGTGGCCGCGTAGCAACTTTCTTTGACTGCCGACTGTTCAACCTTGCTGCTCCTTGCCGGGTATGCCGTTCAATTCAGTTTTTTCCAAATCGTAGCGGTCAAGCTTGCGCTGGAGAGTTGTGCGATCGATTCCAAGCACTCGTGCGGCGGCCTGTTTGTTGCCACCTGTGCGCGTCAGCACGCGAAAGATGTGGCGGCGTTCGATCTCTGAAAGCGGCAACAGAATTTCATGGGCAGTCTCAGCATCCGATGAAGGCGGAAGACTTTCGCGATTGGTCATTGAGGTCTTGGAATAATTGCGAACGCGCTCGGGCAGATCTTCAGGACGAGCCACTTGATCGCACAAGGCCGCTGCCCGCACGACGGCATTCTCCAACTCGCGGATATTCCCGGGCCAATCATAATTTTCGAGCAGCCTCAGAGCTTCTCCTGAAAAACTAATGGGGCGAGCATTCGAGCCAATCGTGCGCTCGGCAAAATAGCCGGCGAGCGGACGAATGTCTTCGCGCCGTTCCCGCAATGCCGGCAGATGGATTGTGACTGCGTTCAAACGGTAAAGAAGATCCTGACGAAAGCGGCCCTCACCTACCTCCTGCTCTGCGTCTCGATTGGTGGCCGCGATAACTCGCACATCGACACGCTGCATCTGATTTGATCCGACCCGTCGAAATTCGCCCTCCTGAAGCGCACGCAGCAGCTTAACCTGAAAAGCCAAAGTGGTTTCCGTAATCTCGTCAAGAAAGACCGTCCCCCGATCCGCTTCCTGCCAGAGACCTCTGCGGTCCACCGTGGCGCCGGTGAACGAGCCACGAACATGACCGAAAAGCTCTGACTCAATAAGCTCCGCCGGCAAGGCTCCGCAGTTAACCGCCACGAAGGGTTTGTCCGCGCGAGGACTACGGCGATGGATTGCTTTGGCTACGATCTCTTTGCCTGTCCCCGACTCACCGGTAATCAAAACTGGCAGATTGGTCGCCGCGACCCGACCGACCAGCTTCATCACTTCGACGAACGCCGCGCTGACGCCAACCAGATCTATATCGGAAGTGTAGACCGGAGGCGACGGCAATTCGTCACTAATGCCGCGTCTTGCGCGTTTCTCGATCCCATGGCGAACGGCTTGAGATATTCGCTTAACGTCTTCGATCTCAAACGGCTTCATCAAATAGTCATAAGCGCCTGACGAAACTGCGTCGAGGGCTCCGACCGCCGACCCGTGACCAGTCATGAGAACGATTTGTGCCTCTGGTTGTTCTTCGGTGAAGCTGTGCAGCACGTCATAGCCTTCGTGGTTATTCCTGGCGCTCAGCCGCACGTCGCAGAACACGAGTGACCAGGTGTCGCAATGGAGTAGCTCCAAGGCCTGTTCGGCGGAAGCTGCCTCGCTCACTTCCCAGCCTTCGTTGCTGAGTACTTCAGCCACGTTGCTGCGAATCAAATCATCGTCATCGACTACGAGTGCTTTCATGTTATTTCGGAGCGAAGAGTAAACCAGATTTATTCTCGATTTCGATCTGATTGTCAATGTAACTGAGCTTACCTCGTGTGCCAAGATTTTGTAGGTAAACGCCCTCTCCCTTCGGGAGAGGGTAGGGTGAGGGCGTAGCTGAGTAACAAGAAAGAAAACTCTCGATCCTTTTTCCTGTCCGCTCCGACAAAAAAGAAGAAGGAGAGTACTTGGGTTTCGTCGCTAGGCCCTCACCCCGGCCCTCTCTCAAAGGGAGAGGGAGTTAACCACGTCCCGAACATAAACTCCCTGTCTAAACATCGCACCCGCTCGTCAGGCAGACGTCTGGCTTGAGCGATGGGCGCCAGCGCAATTCCCTTAATCTCGATCGGTTGACCGTCGCGCAAGACTACGTGCGTGCTGGTCTCCAGCGCCACGCGCCGGTGATCTTTCGTGATGATTTCGATTTCATAGACAGCTCCAAACCATTCTCTCACGGTCCGCGTAATCTGTTGACGAACATACTCTGCGAGTTCCGGAGCCACTACCTGGGTAATATTCATTCGGCACGCTTCATCGCAACTGTAACCCGAAAAGCGTTCGCCGACTTCGTTTAGAAACGTAAAATTCCCGGCTAGATCGAGCGTATAGACAATCTCCTTCCCGCTACTCAACTCTTCATCCTCCTTTTGTTGGCTTCGGAATCGGTAAGTCATTTCCCTGGTGATTAGATAAAGGCGCCTAGCCCATCTCGTTCTTCTTAGACTGACTGCAGCGCTGTATGAACTAATTGACGGAGCTTCCTATCAAGTAGTAAGAGCTGTTATGACGAAGGATCGAAAAGGGCTGGGATGCTGCATTTGACCGCAGCGAGATGCACCAACATCATTTGAAATATCATCCGGGCTGGCATTCCCGCCGACCTCTGCCAATCATTCAGCACCGCGTATGCCACGTGCAAAGCGAAAAAGTCCAAAGGCTCGTGTGGCCTAAAAAAAGGCGAGCGTTATCGTCGGCACATCGGTTGCTGGCAACGCGCTGTCAACGTTACGCGGACACGCGTGCGTTGAGGTCAGTTCATGAAGCGCTCCGCCAGTTAGTTCAGAAATCGACTTGGATTCTGAACGCAAGATACGGCGTGACGAAATATTAACCGACCCAAAATCCCTCACGATTCTTAGCTGGACCGAATTGACTGGTCGGCGCCTGTTGCTGGTGCGCGACTGAAAAAGGGATCGCGATTAGTTCGCCTTCGATTCGTGCCGCCATCAGCGCGACTCCTTAATATAAGTATTTTGGCCCAAAAGTTACACAGTGAAACTTACATCCGCGATCGACGCTGTCGTGGACTGTTACCCCGCCGAGCTGCCTCCCGATTAGAGCAGTTCGCGCTGCAGCTCCAGTAGCGATCACCGATAAAGGCACCCCCGCAGCGATGCGGGCTCGCAAAGCCAGGAGTCTCGACCTTCGAGATCGTCCGGCTACCGAAGTAAATGAACAAAATAATTTGTCCCCGCCGTAGCGCATTCGGCGTACCGCAAAACTTAAACTTATCTCGCACAACGCTCACCAGAGTTGCAGTTCTGGTTTGCCTGCTGTTGTCGATTGCTCGTGACGGCGTAGCGCAATCGCTCGAGAGCGAACGGGTCCAGTATCCAAGTGCGGAAATCGCTTTCATCTGCGGTCCGCAACTGAAGTCGGGCAGCGTCCTCAATCCATTCCCCTGGTTCGACAGCACCGCAGTTACAAAGGGGGCATCAATAGGAGCTGAACTTCCGGCGATAGGTCCACGGGTATTAACGGGGACCGTTAGCGTCAATTATGGCTCCAGCACCGTCACCGGGGACGGTACAAGATTTACGCACGAAGTAGATTCGCACGGCCCCGGTCCGTACTACGATGGCTGGTTGCGCATTTTCGATGGCACGACCTATCACGAGCTAAGAGTTGCCTCGGTGGAATCAGATACACACCTGACCTTAACGTCTGCCTGGAGTTTTTCCACTCTTGGCGCTGCGAACGGCGACACGTATCACTCGTATCAAGCGCTGTGGAATTACGATTGGTACTACAGGTCCATGTATTACGACACGGCGCTAGCCGAATATATTGACTACTACCGAACAAGTGATTCTGCATTTCTCAGCAATGGCCGCAAGTTGGCCGATTCGTGGTGGGGTTCTCAGTACATTGACTTTGGCACGGTCATTCAAGGCCCAAATCATTTACCTCCCCGCTCGCAGGCGTTTGCCGGTCTAATGTTGCGGGCGCTTGATGGGAAGCCCGAATACTGGGACTACCTTTACCGTGAGGTTCGTTCCACCTTCGACAACTGGCTTAAGTGGCGGCGCGATAACCCGACGCTGTATTACGACATTCGCGAGGATGGCTACGCGCAACTCTATGCGGTGATGTTGGCGCGCGTGCTTCCCGATCAGTATCCGCTGTATGCCAACGGGACGCTTAAGCCTTCGACGGGCATGGCCATCGATGGTGCGCAGAAGCGTGCGGCGCTGCTGGCCGACGCTGAAGACATTGCCGTGAACTTCTTCGGGCGGCTACAGAAACCCGATGGGTCATGGCGATGGGATGCTGACACCGGGTCAGATCCAAATAGTCAGTATCGCAACGTCGAGCAGCCCTTCATTGTCGGACTTTACTTAGAATCGGTGGTATTGCTACACCAGTTGACCGCGAACGCGAACGTTAGGACGGATTTGGCCAGCCAATTAACCACGTCGGTGCGCCACCTTTACAATGATACATTCGAGAAGAACGACCCGGTGACCAACTACCAGCCTTATAAGTGGCGAGCGGTCTTCTATTTCTGGGGCGGTGGAACGGCGGCTCAACCGACCGAGTATGATCCGCCGGCTCCCAGAACGACAGCCTGCGGACCGGCAAACTGCGGCGACGACAGTGTCACCGTTGCGCGCCATCTGAATTCGACGCTTCATCACGCGTTTGGTTACGCATATGCAATCACGGGAGATCCGCAGTATCGAGCCATGGGCGATGATTTGTTTGGCGCCTCGTTCGGCGACGCTACAGATAGCGTAAGAGGGCTCGCAGCAGACGCCGGAGCTAAAGAGTACGACATGAACTATCGGGCTTCAGGCAGGTATCTCGTCTGGCGACTGTTGGGAACGCCAACTCCGATGCCAACACCAACACCGACACCCACACCGACGCCGAAACCAACGCCAATAGCGACGCCGACACCAATCTCAACTCCGACGCCAACACCAAAGCCAACATCGCCCGGCTTGGCTCTTAACAGTCTGGCGAAGGCGACGCGCAACGCTCAGGACGTAAGCAACCAGCTTGGCTTGAATGCTAACGTTGCGTCTGCACCTAGCGCATCTCTCAGCGACCCAGCAAGCGGGATCGCCTCGGTCATCGCCGACATCCAGCAGACCTACGACACGTTCGCCGCAGAGCGTGGATTCTATGCAGCGTCGGACAGGATCGGCGCCGCGCTGATGAACGCGATCGATTACGCCAATCTCTCCGCCGCCCTGACCGCACAAAATCAGATCGGGTCAGTCAAGGCCAGCTTGCAAAGGGCGATTGATTACCTCGAACTCGCCAACGTGCTGATGGTCTACGGCAACATTTCCAATCCTGTCGACTACGCGCAATTCATGGTGCGACAGCACTACGTTGATTTCCTCGGGCGCGAACCTGACGAAGCGGGACGTATGTTCTGGACAAAGCAGATTACGGACTGTGGCACCGATTCGGCCTGTGTCGATGTCATGAGGGTTGACGTCAGCGCCGCCTACTTCCTTTCGATTGAGTTCCAGCAGACGGGTTACTTCGTCTACCAACTTTACCGCGCATCATTCGGTCGATCCGTGTTGTTCCAGGAGTTCGTTGCCGACACACAGGAGAACGAGAAGGGTCTCGTCGTCGGGCAGCCAGGTTGGCAGGACGTTCTGGCCGCCAACAAGAAGGCTTTTCTACAAGGTTGGGTACAGCGCCCTGACTTCCGCGGCCGTTACGATACGCTGACAGCGGACCAGTTTGTAGATTCTCTGTTCGCCACGATGAGGGTGACGCCCGCGTCGTCCGAACGCGACTCACTGATCGCAGCCTTGAAGAGCGGCGTTTCACGCGCTGACGTGCTCGCGCGGATCGTTGAAAATGAAGAGTTCACATGCCGGCAATTCAATCCAGCCTTCGTCACGATGCAATACTTTGGTTATCTGCGGCGCGACCCGGACGCGGCCGGCTTCAACTATTGGCTCGCGAAGCTCGATGCCGCTAATGGCAACTACCGCAGCGCCGAGATGGTGAAGGCCTTCCTCTCGTCCCCCGAGTACAGGAAGCGCTTTGAGCGGTGGTAGCGCCCAAATCGGTAAGAACTACGATCAAGAGTTCGGTGCCAGCCAACTCTCTGGCCAGCCAAAAAACGCGTCCACAGTTAGGAACACGGCATACATTCGCCTTTTATCCCTCCTGGCGGGCCCGGAAGTCTTGGTTGCCCCTTCGTTTCGGAAGCCGGTTCCTGCTTCGCATTGCGCCCGGGCTTTCCCGGCCCGCACCAATAGAGCGTCGTTGGCAGAGATTGCCCCTCGCCAGCGAAAGCGCCAACGAATCCGCATGAGTGTCGCCATTCCGCGCCAGTTGTATAAGACCGTTGCCATCGTCGCAGCTCTGGCATTCGTTTTTGCTAGTGTGCTGGCGAAGCTGGGCCGTGACTGGTGGAGCGACGAAAACTATTCGCATGGTCTGCTGATTCCCTTTGTCATCGGTTACATCTTGTGGCAAGAGCGGAAGCAATTTCAGCAGGCGCAGAAACGTCCGGCGATATGGTTCGGAGCGTTCGGAGTGGGATTTGCGCTGCTGGCGCTGTTCGCAGGAACGGTGGGCGCGGAACTGTTCGTGCAGCGAATCTCGCTGGTCGTAATGCTGGCCAGTGTGGCGATTTATTTCTGGGGATTTAGTCTGCTGCGCCTGATCGCGGTACCTCTGTCTCTGTTTCTGCTCTCGATTCCGATTCCGCAGATCGTTTTCAATCGAATTGCGTTTCCTTTGCAGCTATTCGCATCACAATGCGCCGTGACAGCAATGTCCTTCTTTGAGATTCCAGTCTTACGTCAGGGAAACATCATCGAGTTGATGCCGCTCGGCGCGCGCGAACCCAAGCGGCTCGCAGTCGTCGAGGCCTGCAGCGGCATTCGTTCGTTGATGACGCTGGTGACCTTGGCGGTTGTTTACGCGTACTTCACGAGACCGAAACAAGGTCCGACAGACTTCAGTTTGTCGTCGACTTTGACCGGCAAGCTGGAAAAAAAGAGCGACAAACTAAAGTTTATCGGACAGCTTGCTTTTTGGCGTTCATTGGTTCTAATCGTCGCCGCGGTTCCGATCGCAATCCTAACTAATGCTTTGCGAGTCAGCGGCACCGGCGTGCTGGCCCACTACTACGGCACCCGGCTGGCTGATGGCTTCTTTCATTCATTCTCCGGTTGGGTGATTTACATCGTCGCGGCGTTGCTGCTCTTTGCGACAGGTTGGCTAATTGATCGCATCGCGGGATTTGTCAAAGGACACAGGATTTACAAGATGAACCAGATTTCAATCCATCCTGTTAATCCTGTGAATCCTGTCTGAATCTTTTCAGGATGACAAAGCTTAACGACTCAATTCGTTTTTGGCTCCTGCTAATTGCGCTATTGCTCGGCGGCGGAATAGTCAACGTTTGGGAGCGCGCTGGCGAAAGTAAGGTCTCGCGGCGGCCGCTGAAAGAATTTCCCTCTCAATTGGGAAGTTGGCGACAGATGGGTGACGATCTTCGCTTTGACTCCGAGACCGAAAAAGTTCTCCGGGCAGATGATTATCTCTCACGCAATTTTGAATCGGGAGATCGCGTAGCTTCGTTCTACGCTGGCTACTACACGACGCAACGAACCGGCGCTACTTATCACAGTCCCTTGAATTGTCTGCCTGGCTCTGGTTGGTTTATGAGCGGCGGCGGGCAGATTACGATCACGCCCAGCAATGGCTCTTCCCCATTTGAAGCTAATCGCTATGTGGTCCAGAACGGTAATAATCGGGCGCTAATGGTTTATTGGTATCAAGGTAGAGGCCGCGCCGAAGCCAGCGAGTATTGGGCCAAGATTCATACCGTGCTTGACAGCGTGCGGCGGCGGCGTTCGGATGGCGCGATGGTTCGTGTGATGGTTCCCTTGACTGGCACTCAGACAGACGCCGAAACCACCGCGGTCGAATTGGCCTCGCAGGCTGCCGGGCATTTACCTGCTTATATCCCGAACTGACGCGATACCTACTTAATGGCCCGCTCAATGCAGGTCGTACTGACGAGTTTTTCCTGGGAAAACCTTCGAATTATCTCTTTCTTTGTTCTGACTCGCGGGTGCGCGCGAGTGACGATTCTTGACACCTAATCAACTTTCGCTCTTCAGCGGCCTACGCGCGACATTGCCCGTTGCCGAAGACCACCGCCGGAGCGACAAAAGCTGAGCGAGCCCGTTTTGGAATTCTTGAAGAGTGGCTTAGCTCACTGGAGATTCGCGGTAATGAAAAATCGAGAGTGCCGAAAATTCTACGTCCTTCCTCTGTTCACCGTTATTGCCACTGCCCTTCTTTTGGGTGCGTGCACCACGCCTGAAAAAGCCAAAGCCCAACATGTCACTCGTGGCCAGACCCTCCTGAAAGACAAGAAGTTTCAAGAAGCAAGCTTAGAGTTTCGCGGCGCCCTGCAAATCGACGAGCGACTCGCCGACGCTCACTGGGGATTGGCAAATGCTTATGAAGGCCTCCAACGGTATCAGGAGGCATTCGATGAGATGAAGCAGGTCGTCGATCTGGATCCGAACAACCTCGAAGTTCGCGTGCGGCTCGGAAACTATTACCTGATGGGCAGCCAGCAATCGCCGGCGGCCGTCAGCGAGGCCGAACGACTCGCCAAAGAAGTACTGCAAAAAGATCCCAATCATATCGAAGGCCACATCCTGATGGGCAGCGTCCTGTTTGCGCAGGGTCATAAGCCGGAAGCCTTCGCCGAACTGAATCGCGCAGTCGAAATCGATCCCAAGCGCGTGGAATCCTATCTAAGTCTGGCGCGCTTCTATGCGCAGACGAAAGAGTTCGCCAACGCTGAAGCCACGTATCAGCGCGTGATTGCGATCAGCAGCGCATCAGCTCTCGCTTACTACGAATACGGAAAGTTCTTGGTACAGACGGGCCGCTCAGACGCGGCGGAAGCGGAATTTCAAAAAGCTGTCCAGGTCGACAGCAACAACCGCGAAGCCCGATTTATTCTGGCCAGCTTTTATCTCGTCAATAAACGATTCGAAAAAGCCGAAGCGGCCTACAAGGCGCTCGCCGAAATGGACAAGGACAAGCCCGAGGGCCGATCAGTCCTGGCGGATTTCTATACCGCAGTCGGCAAGCTCGACGAAGCGCTGGCGATCTACAAAGAGGTCGTGGCGAAATCTCCTGAATACACTCAAGGCCATTATCGTCTCGCCGAGATCATGCTGATGCACGGCGATGTCGCCGGCGCGAAGAACGAAGCGGCCGCGATTCTGAAAAACGATGCAACGGATCGACAGGCAATCATCCTGCGCGCGCGCGCCGAAATGCAAAGCGGCGATCCCAGCGACGTGAAAGTTGCAGTTGAAGATTTGCGCGAAGTCCTGAAGCAGGAACCGAATTCTCGCGCCGGTCTGTTCTTCATGGCCGAAGCGAATTTCCGTTTGGGCCAAATCGATCAAGCGCGAGTGTTTGCCGGCGATCTCGAACGCAACTATCCCGACTATTTGCCCGGAAGACTGATGCAGGTGCAGATCAATTTAGCTAGCGGCGATGCGAAGTCAGCTATGCAACTGGCAAATCAGTTGATGGATCGTTTGGCGAAAGCCTCGCCCGATAAGGACACATCGCCGCAGATGCTCGCTGACCTGCAGGCCAACACGCTGGTAGCGCACGGCTCGGCAGCGCTGCAACTGCGCGACATCAAGACGGCGCGCCAGGATTTCATGATGGCGCACGACGCGGTGCCGAAGAGTGCCGACGTTTACGTCAATCTTGCTTCGGTCGCGCTCGCAGAGAACAAGGTCGACGAAGCGATCAGCTTCTACAACAGCGCGCTGGCGATCGATGGCGCTAACTTTAATTCGCTCCGCGGTCTCATCAGTCTCTACGCGGCGCAAAACCGAATCGACCAGGCGCACTCGCGTATCGATCAAGCGATTAAGTCGCAACCGAATAACGCTGCTCTCCATTTTCTGAAGGGCGAAGTTTACGGCTTTGAGCGAAACGCACAGGGCGCGGAATCGGAGTTCCGCCGTGCGCTGGAAATCGACGCGAACTACCTCGCTGCCTACTCGGCATTGGGTGCTTTGTTCGTGAATACGAATCAACAGGAGCGTGCCATTGCTGAGTACACCAAGATTGTCGAGCATCGTCCCGACAACGCTGCCGCCTACACTTTGATTGGCATGCTCGAGATGAACCGACAAAACATCGACGCGGCGATCGATAACTATCGCAAAGCGTTGGCGCATGACGAGAATGCGATCTTTGCCGCGAATAATCTCGCCTGGCTGTACGCCGTTCATCCCGGCAAAGGCAACCTGGACGAAGCAGTGCGACTGGCGCAGAGCGCCGTGCAAGCAAGTCCCGGAGTGCCAAGCTTCGTCGATACGCTGGGCTGGGTCTACTACAAGAAAGGTCTGTATGGCGCCGCCGCTGAACAACTGAAGAAGGCGGTGACGGTCGATGAAGAGGCGTCACGCCGAAGTAACGGCACGCCATCGCCTACTTATCATTTCCATTTGGGCGTGGCACTGGCCGCCACTGGTGACAAGCCGGGAGCGCGCCGCGAAATCCAGAGTGCCCTGCGCTTGAGCGAGAAAGCGAATTTTCCGGAAGCCGACGAGGCGCGCAAAACTCTGGCCACGCTGTAACGAATGTCCGACAAACTTCAGTTTGTCGATGTTCAAATTAGATCGGTAGTTGGTTGAAAGATGCGACAAACTGAAGTTTGTCGGACTTAGGAGCACCCGAATGAGTGTTGAATTCAGACCACGTAAGATGAGCGAATACTTAAGGTCAGCGCGCCGGCGTAAGTGGTTAATCCTGCTGCCTACGATCGCGATTGGACTGGCCATCGCCTATGTAGTATTCCGTCTGCCTGACGTCTATGAGTCGTCCACGTTGATCGTCGTCAAGCCTTCGACACTGCCGAATTCGGTGGTGCCGACGATCTCCGAAGAGACGCTTACCCGCGAGTTGACGAGCATTTCTCAGGTCGTCACCAGCCGCAGCTCTTTGCAGCCACTGATGGAAAAGTACGACCTCTTCAAAGAAGAGCGCTTGCGCGGCGAGCCGACGGAATTGCTCATCGATCAGATGCGCAAGCAGATCAAGGTCGAAGTCAACACCAGCCGCAATGACATCACCAACGGATTCAACATCACTTATCGCGGCCGCGATCCGAAATCGACCCAGGCCGTGGCCGCCGACCTCGCCAGCAAGTACATCGACGAGCAAACCAAAGGAACCATCAACGCCGGTACGTCCGCCAAACAGTTCATCGAAGAACAGGTGCGGCAAGCCAAGGAAGAACTCGACACCATCGACACCCAACGCCTGAATTATTTGCAGCAGAACATAAACAATCTGCCGTCGCAATCGCAGGCGCTCGTTGGGCGTTTGACTGCTCTGCACGAAGCGCAGAAAGCGCTGATTGCCGAACTGGGACGCTTGCGTGATCTCGGCGCCGCCTATCGCAGCCAGCTTGCCGACATCACCAAGAGTTACGATCAGGAAATCGTGATGGCCGCGGAGAATACCACCGATCCCAAGACGACGATGGCCTGGGCTGAATTGACCAGACGGCGCTCGGAGCTCGAGTCCGAGTTGCAGAACCTGTTGACGCAATACAAAGAAAAACATCCGGACGTGGTCGCGAAGAAGTCGCAGCTTGATTCGGTGAAGCGCGATCAGGATCAGATGATTGCCGACTGGAAAAATCGCATCGAGGAGCGAAAACAAAAGCTGACGCAGTTGAGCGATCCGCGCCTTCTCACGCTGAAAACACAGATCGCAATGGTCGATGGCGACAATGATCGCCAGCAGAAGGTGCTCAGCGAAACCAATAAACAGATCGCCGAACTCGACAGCCGCATCAACGCGATTCCGAATGCCGAAGTCGGCCTCGAAGCGATCGACCGCGACTATCAGACGAAAAAATCCAACTACGACACGCTGTTGGCCCAGCAGCAGAAGATCGTCGTCGGCGCCGACGCTGCGAAGGATCAGCAGGGCGGCGGCATTCAGGTAGTTGACCCGGCAAACTTGCCGGAACGCCCCGTGGCGCCTAAGCGCTTCATGCTGACGGCGGCCGGATTTGGAATGGGCGTCGCCCTGGGCCTGCTGCTCGCCGTATTTCTTGAGATGCGCCGCCTGTTCACAATTCAGACCATCGACGATGCAAAGCACTACACGGGCCTCCCTGTGCTGGCTTCCATTCCCGAACTGATGACGCCGGCTGAGGCAAGTGCGCTTCCGCGTCGTCACAGTTTCGCGCTCGCCGCCGGAATTGTGGCGGTCTTGGTAACCATTCCTTTACTCGCATTCGGGTTGCGATTGACACACGTGTTTGAAAGGTTTCTGACCTAAAGACGGTCTTAGGGCTTGGGTCTTGGGTCTTTGTTGTGGACAAGGAAAACCGCATGGCAAGAGTAAATTTTGCCTAAAAGGAATCAAAAACCTAAGACCAAAGGCCAAACACCTTCGGAGGAGACATGTACACCGAATTCTACGAACTGAAAGAATTGCCCTTCGCGCTGACGCCCGATCCGCGCTATATCTATTTCACGCCCTCGCACACCGAAGTAATGGCCAATCTTCACTACGGCATCGAGAGCGGTCGAGGCTTGATCGTGGTAACCGGCGAAGTCGGCACCGGGAAAACGACCATGCTGCGCTGGGTGATGCAGCGACTGGATCGCACGGTGTTAGTCGCCTACATCTTCAATCCGCGTCTGTCGGTGCCGGAGTTCTATCAGCATCTCGCCGCGCTCTTCGACATTCGGAATTGGGAAACGAAATCCGATCTCTTGATCGAACTCGGCAAGGTTCTGGATTCTCGCCACAGTCGAGGTTTGCGAACCGTCCTGATTGTCGACGAAGCGCATGGACTGTCGCCTGCAGTTTTGGAAGAAGTGCGGCTGCTCTGCAATTTCGAATCGGACACAGCGAAGAAGTTGCAGATCGTGCTCACAGGCCAGCCAGAGTTGCGTGTAGTTTTGAACTATCCGGACTTGCGCCAACTCAAGCAACGCGTCTCGCTGCGTTGTGAAATCACCGCGCTCCCAAACGTCGAAGAAACAGCTCATTACATCAACTCGCGTCTGAAGATCGCCGGCGCCCCGCGCACGAATATCTTTTCGCCGGGCGCGATCGACTACATCTTTCGCTGTTCCGGAGGAATTCCGCGCAACATCAATAATCTTTGCGACAACGCGCTGTTGAATGGATTCGCTGCGAATGAGTCGGTCATCAGCCGCGCCATCGTGGAAGAGGTTGCCGCGACCTTCGATATGGTGCCGCGCACCGACCGCCTGAAAAACAGTGAAGGGCGAGAAGGACCCGCGCGCATCTTTAACGCTGCCGGTCGCGCCGAACTTTGGGCGGCGGGGAACGGCGATTCCGGCAACGGCAATGGCAGCAATGGTGAGTTTCCAGCCGACGCCTACTCTTTCAGCCCGCGCGTCGCTGAACCTGAAATCATCTTCAACGAGCACGCGCGCGCACAATCTCCAACCACGATTGAAGAACTCGGATCGGCTTTCAACGCTTCGGGCCTGGGCAGCCTGTCAGTGCCACCTGCGTTAGCGGGTGGGTCACGCTTTGACGAGCCCAGCTCGACTCTTAACCCACCCGCTGACGCAGGTGGTACTGACAGGTTCGGGAGAGGAAACAATGGGCAGAATCTATGATGCGCTGAAGCGCGCCGAGTCCGCGCAGCGTACACCTAAACCTTCAGTCAACCGCAACGGCAATCCGGATAATGTCGCGTACTTCGTTCCGAAGCACTTACATCCCTGGGAGCGACAGCCTTTCACCGGCATGCCGGCAGGGATCGATTCAGCGTCCACTGCGCACACGGAGGAGACGACCGGCGGGACGGCACTCCCTGGCGGACCAGCTTCTCGTGATGCTGGGGCAACCTTGGGCGCTGTCGGGTCGGCGCGCGCCGCCGAGTTCTCCTTGCGAGAAGTCTTGGCCGCGCGCGTCGAGCCACATCTGTTGGCGATTACCGAACCCCGTTCGCCTGAGTGCGAACAGTACCGATCGCTACGCACACGTCTGCTACAAGCAGGTGAGCGCCAACGCATGCGTGCGTTTGTGATCACGAGTGCGGGAATCGGCGAAGGAAAAACTCTAACCGCTCTCAACTTGGCGTGGCTTCTGGCTCAAACCGACGGTGTGAGGGCATTGATCATCGATGCGGATTTGCGTCAGCCCTGTGCTGCTGATTATCTCGGCATTGAAACTGACTGCGGTCTATCTGAAGTTCTGACGGGCGAAACGAAGCTCCTCGAAGCGATCGTAAAGTTGCAGCCTTCGGGTTTACATCTTTTGCCCGGGGGCGCCGCGCGTGAAGACGTTGCTGAGCTCCTCTCTGGCCCGCGATTCGGCCACTTGCTCGACGATGCGCGCAAGATGTTCGATTACATCATCATCGATGCGCCACCGCTCGGCGTTTTCACCGATGCCAATCTGCTGATCAATCGAGCCGATGCGGCGGTGCTCGTGCTGCGCGCTGCGAAAACGCGTTATTCGGTGGTCGATCGGTTGCTGGAGCAGTTACCGCGCGAGCGCATGCTTGGCGTTGTGCTCAATCGCGCCGAGATAGGTCCGGATGAAACTGCTTACTACTATCAGCCGCGTCATCAACGCATGATGACCGCGCCGGTCGAAGGAATGGAAGACGATCACGGGGCAGCGAACCCTGAGATGATCTATCTCGAGGAGGACATGGTTTCTTGAGGCTTGTCAGAACCGCCTGCGGTAGCGGGCGGTTAAACTCTGGCATAGCCGGCTCTCGATCATCAAAAAGATCAACCGCCCGCTACCGCAGGCGGTTCTGACCGGGAAGTCAATGAACGCATCCAGACAAAAGGCTCGCACGGTTCTGCTCTTGATTGTCGAAGCAATGTTGCTCTTCGGCGGCTTAATAGTAGCTGTCTATGTTCGGCTGGGAGCCCTCGACGCCGAAGAGACTCTGATCCAACGCCATGGTTTTTACAAAGCTGCGCTGTTCACAATCTTCTGTCTGACATCGTTCTATCTTTTCGATCTTTATGATTTCGTGGTAATGCACGATCGTCGCGAGTTGGTGCTGCGCCTGCTGCAAGCTCTTGGGCTCGCGTGGGTAGCGTTAGCGCTGCTGTTCTACGCCGTGCCACAGGTGATGATTGGCCGTGGCGTGTCGTTGATTTCGCTTCCGCTCGCGCTATTACTGATGGTTGCGTGGCGGTTGACGATTCATTGGATCCTGGGCCATCCCGAAGTCGGGGAGCGCATTTTGATCGTGGGTTCAGGTCCGTTCGCTGTCGAGATCGCGCGGGAGACTCTCGGCCGTCCCGATGCCGGTTTTCGCGTCGTCGGTTTTGTGGATGACGATCCTGCGCTCGTAGGCAAGAGCCTCATCAATCCCAGCGTCATTGGACTAACTTCGGAATTGGGCGCGCTGGTTCGTCGCGAGAGCATCGATCGCATCGTGGTGGCAATCGGCGATGGGCGCGGGCGGTTCCCCACGCAGGAACTTTTGCGGCTGAGTCTGTCGGGTGACGTAACGATCGAAGAGAGCGCCTCATTTTATGAACGGCTCACCGGTCGCGTGCTGTTGGACATGATTCGGCCGTCGTGGCTGATCTTTTCCAGCCGTGGTCGGCGCGCCAGAATTAGCGAGATCGCTTGCGTTGCGATGCATCGCACAGTTGCCTTTATCGGTGCAATTCTTTCTCTGCCGATTGCGATCGTTACCGCAATCGTGATCAGGATCGATTCGCGCGGGCCGGTGCTTTACAAACAGGAACGCGTTGGCAAAAACGGCCGGACGTTCACGTTGATGAAGTTTCGTTCGATGCGCGTCGATGCCGAAAAAGACGGTCCCGTCTGGGCCCAGACCGACGACCAGCGCATGACGCGCGTCGGGCGCGTCATTCGCAAAATTCGCGTCGATGAGATTCCGCAATTTTGGAACATCCTGCGCGGCGATATGAATTTCGTCGGGCCGCGGCCGGAGCGTCCGCACTTCATCGCGCAACTGGCGCAGGAAATTCCGTATTACGAACAGCGGCACCTAATCGCACCAGGACTGACCGGCTGGGCGCAGATCAAATATCCGTACGGAGCATCGATCGAAGACGCCAGACAGAAGTTGCAATACGATCTTTACTACATCAAGAAGCAGACCCTGACGCTCGACGCAACGATCATGTTCGAAACGATCAAGACGATTCTGTTTGGAAGAGGAACGTAAGAATGTCCGACAAACTTCAGTTTGTCGTATTCTGGGAGAAATCGATGCTAACACGAGCGACAAACTAAAGTTTGCCGGACATTCTCGGAGGTTGAAACAATGAAGAAGCTGTTAATTCAAAATCTTGTCCTCGCGATTGCAATGGCCGTCGGCGCAAGCACCTTCGCGCAGTCGCCTAACAACGCAACTCGCCAACGCAAAGCGGCAGCCGAGAGCACCCCCGCGGCAGCGACCGATGCCAGGCCCGCTGAAGCTTCGACGATAGTTAAGCCGAGCGTCGATAAGAACAAGGATCAGAATAAGCCAGCCGAAGTCACCGCTGACGCACAAACCAATCGTACCGATCAGGCCTCTGAAGAAGCCGCCATCGTTCAGTACTACAACAATTTCTTCACTACCTATCGGCTCGGGCCTGAGGATGTAATCTCGGTCACCGTATTCGGCCAGGAGCGATACTCGAAGCAAGGCATTAAGATTCCTCCGAGTGGACGCATTTCGCTGGCGTTAATTCCCGACGGCATCTTTGTCAACGGCAAGACCGTCGATCAGGTTGCCGAGTTGATCAAGAAGCGGTATGACGAATACATCATCGGTCCTCAAGTGTCGGTGTCACTCGATCAAGCCGGTTCATATCGCTATAGCGTGGTCGGCGACGTAGGGCAACCGGGAATCAGACTGATGACCCGGCGTCTTTCCGTGAGCGAAGCCATCGCCGAAGCCGGCGGCGTACTACAAACCGGCAATCGCAAAAAGATTGTGGTCCTGCGTAAGCAAGCGAACGGAAGTTTGGCGCAGATTCCTGTCAACCTCTCCGCCATCTATCGTGGCCAGGCGCCTGATTCGATCTATTTGGTCCCCGGCGATCAAGTTATCGTTCCCGGAAACACTCTGAAGAAGTTGCAAACGATCATGGGATTCACTCAGGTCTTGACCTTCGCGCGATTGTTTACGGGTGGTTGGTAGCAAAGGAGGAGGCAGTAGGCAAACGGCAGAAAGCAGGAAGAACATGAAATCGATCGAACTTCAGGAGAGCTCGATTCGTCGGTACGTCCCACTGTGTTTCCTGCCGTTTCCCTCCCGCTTCGTGCCTCCCGTCTCCTGCCTCCTGCTTTTTGCCTTCTGCCTCCTGCCTTCTACCTACAGCTCTACCTGGTCTCGCCAATCATCGGGCACGATGGCATGGCTGCACGCGGTTTACTTCCTGAATCGGCAACATGGGTGGGTCGCAGGCTCGGGTGGCACGTTGCTCGAAACCAAAGACGGCGGCGACACCTGGAAGAAGGTGTTTACCTTGACCAGGGACACGCTCGACGACGTTTACTTTGCCGACGAACGGATTGGATGGCTAGTCGCTGAACGCGACGAACTCAAACTGAAGACGAACGATGAAGCTCGCTCGTATTTGTTGAAGACCGAAGACGGAGGTTTGACTTGGCGGCAACTATTTCTTAACGGTCCTGATTCGAACGCGCGGCTAGGGCGCGCAGTGTTCGCCGACGCTGAACGCGGTTGGGTGTTTGGCGAAACTGGTGTCGTGTTCGCGACTATCGATGGCGGCGCGCATTGGACTCGACAAGCGGCGCCGACTAAACATCTCTTGTTGGGCGGCGCCTTTGTCGATTACGCCCATGGATGGTTAGCGGGCGCCGGCGCTACGATCTTGCAAACCAGGAACGGCGGTATGACCTGGCAAAGCGGCTTCGTGCGCGATGGCACAGGAGCGCGCTTCAATGCGATTAGTTTTGTTGGCGATCGTCTGGGCTGGGCCGTAGGCGCCGCAGGTCGCATCTTTGCCACGACCGATGGCGGACATATCTGGTTCGCGCAACGCTCTCCTTTAAATGTCGATTTGCTGGACGTGAAATTCGTCGACGCCAGCGATGGCTGGGCCGCCGGCGATCAAGGCCTATTGCTTCACACGATTGATGGCGGCGCTCACTGGTTGGTGGAATCAAGCAGCACATCTCATGCGCTCCAGCGCCTCTTCTTTACCGATCGAAATCACGGCTGGGCGGTCGGATTCGGCGGCACGATTCTGACCATAAGCCAAGATCGTGCGCCGCGATTGAAATAGCAATCCCTCCGGTAATAGTGAAGGTCGTATCTGCGCCAGGCTCTATAGAAAAACCGATGGAACGATCATTACGAGAGATTGTCCGGTGGGCTTGCGCGCCATTCGTCGACAAGTAGCGACGGTTGCGGGGGCGGTATTCGCGGCTGTCATGAGTCTGTGTTCGGTAGTGCTCGGTCAAAAACGGCGAAGTCATTGGATGACTTTTGCAAGCGCTTTCATGGTGCTCGGAGCACAGCGCCCATGGTCAAGACTTATGTGTTTGATGATGTGGTTGCGACACTCAACGAGGTCGCGCCGTTTGACTGGCGAAACTTTTTGCTGACACGTCTGAATTCGACAGACTTCCACGCGCCGCTTGGCGGCATCGAACGAGGCGGTTGGAAACTTGCTTACCAGGCAACGCCCAACGGCGTTTTGAAGGATCAGGAGCCGGTACGCAAGTTCACTGAGCTGGGGTATGCTATCGGATTGCGGCTCAACGAAGATGGCTCGATCGCCGATGTAATCGAAGGCATGGCCGCTGCAAAAAGTACCCAGTGCTCGAATGCGACGCATCAAAGAGCGGCGCATTATCGAAAATCATAACGCCGTTGACTTGGAGCCGATAGAGAAACTTTGGGCCATTTCTCATTCACACCCTGCTTTAGCTGGGTGATATGCGACCCCTCATTAACTCATTAACCGTTTTAACGGTTTTGGGGCGGGGGAAACCGTTGAAACGGTTGCTAAGTCGATTAAGTTTTTCGAATCACCCAGCTAAAGCAGGGTGTGAATGAGAAGCGATTCGGAAAGTTAAAG
>WNGH01011377.1_pt1 | contig 21334 bp, 19 predicted proteins | sample 5400631 | NCBI WGS metagenome assembly WNGH01 (sample SAMN13153373, study PRJNA577476) | soil metagenome | isolation source: 115 cm soil or saprolite under Garry oak tree replicate 1 | place: USA:California | collected 2016-06-15
CGCGCGCAACGATCTCGAATCGGCGCGCGCGGCGGCCGAGGCGATCCTGCGCGACCGCGCCGCGCGCTCGGAGGATGCGGCCCGGCAGGCCCGGGCGCGGGCGGAGCGCGCCCTCCTGCGCGGCTCGGAGGTCCTGCGCGAAGCGGCACGGGACGGCGGCCAGGCGGCCGAAGGATGGGCCCGCCTGATCCAGGACCGGATGATGCGGCTGGAGGAGTCTCTCGACGCGCTGGCGGGCGCCGGCCGGGAGCATGCCGAATCCTGACGGGCCGGTCGCCCTGCTGGGCGACGCCCATCTGCGCGAGGGTGATCCGGAGGTGAAGGCCTTCGTCGCCTTCCTCGACGCGCTCCCCTCGGAGATCACGACGCTCGCGATCCTGGGCGACCTGTTCGCGGCCTGGATCGGCCGGGCCGATCTGCTGCGACCCCACCACGCGGCGGTGGTCAAGGCCCTGTGGCGGCTCCGGGCCCGCGGCTGCCGCCTTCTCTACGTCGAGGGGAACCACGATTTCTTCCTCGCCCCCCTCTACGCCGGCGATCCGTTCGACGCGGTGGCGACCGCCACGCTCGATCTGCGCCTGGCGGGCCGGCGGGTGCACCTCGCGCACGGCGATCTGGTCAACCGCCGCGACCGGCAATACCGCGCCTGGCGCGCCCTCTCGAAGAACCGACTCTTCTTCCGGATCTTCAACCTGCTGCCGTCCGGCGCCCGCCACGGTCTCGTCGGCTCGCTGGAACGATCTCTCGCCCGCACGAACATGACCCATCGACGCGGGTTCCCGATCGACGAATGCGAGGCGTACGCCCGCCCGCGCATCCGCGCCGGCGCCGCCGTGCTGGTCTTCGGCCACTTCCACGAGGAGCGGCGGATCGACTACCGGGAGGAGGAGCGGAGCGGGTCGGTTTTCGTCCTGCCCGCCTGGCGCGCCGGCCACCGCTACCTCAGGATCGACCCGTGGGCGGAGCCGGCCTTCGTCTCGCCCTAGGATCCCTCCCGAGAGCCGGGCGGTCTGCTAGCCCGCCGGCGACTCGCGGATCGCCGCCGCGAAGAGATCGAGGAGACGGAGGGTCAGAGGTCCGGGCCGCCCGACGCCGATCGGCCAGCCGTCGCAGCGGCGCACCGGCAGGATCCCCTTCAGGCTGCTGGTGATGAACGCCTCGTCGGCCCCCTTCAGCTCCTCCGGACCGAGCGGCTCCTCGACCGCCGGCGGGCCGGCGCTCCGGGCCAGCGCGAGGACGAAGCCGCGCGTGATCCCCTGCAGGATGCCGGCCGCGAGGGGCGGCGTCCTCAGGCGGCCCTCCCGCGCCAGGAAGATGTTGCTGGTCGCGCCCTCGGCCAGCCGCCCCTCGACGTTGAGCAGGATCGGCTCGTAGGCACCGAGCCGGCGCGCCTCCTGAAAGGCGAGGAGGTTGTTGAGGAGGTTGCTCGACTTGATCGCCGGGTCGAGCGCGCTGACGGGGTTGCGGGTCACAGGGACGATCGCCACGTCGATCCCCTCGCGCAGGAAGGAGACCGGAATCTGCGGACAGGGGCGAACGTAGATGACCACGGTCGGCGGGCCGAGCGGCGCGGCATCGTAGCCGATCGGCCCCGTCCCCCGCGACAGCACGATCCTGATCGCCGACTCCTCGTTGCCGGCCTGCGCCAGGGTCCTCTCGATCTCGGGCTCGATGTCGACCGGCGCCGCGTCATGGGGGATGTCGAGGCGCTCCGCGGAGCGCCGCAAGCGATCGAGGTGCTCCCTCAGCAGGAACGGCCGGCCTCCGTACGTCCGGATCGTCTCGTAGACGCTGTCTCCGTAGAGAAAGCCGCGATCGAGCGGCGACACGGCCGCCTCCTGCGGGGCGGTCACGCGGCCGTTGACGTTGATCCGCTCGGACACGATGCTATGATACGCCGTGCACAGGATCCTGGGAGTCGGGCTCGATCTCTGCGATGCCCGGCGTCTGAGGCGCGCCGTGGCGCGCGCCGGGTTCGTGCGCCGCGTCTTCGACGAGACCGAGTCCCGCGACTGCGAGCGCCGCGCCCGAAGCCACCTCCACTACGCCGCCCGCTTCGCCGCCAAAGAAGCCTACTTCAAGGCGATCGGCACCGGCTGGGCCCGCGGCGTCGGGTGGAAGGACGTGGCGGTCCGGAGCGCCGGCGAGGGGCCCCCGACGCTGCGCATCCGCGGGGGCGCGGCGCGCCGCGCCCGCCTCCTCGGGGTCACCCGTTCCCACCTGTCGTTGAGCCACAGCGGCGAGTACGCCGTCGCGGTCGTCGTCCTCGAGGGCTCGCCTCCGCGCAGGCCCCGGAGTCGGCGGGGGGCGGCGCGCGGCGGGGCTCGATGAGCGGCGAGCAGGGGGCGCGCGAGGCGAGGGCGGTGCAGGGGCGCCAGCTCACGATCGTCATCGCCCTCTCCGGCATCATCCTGCTGGTCGAGGCGATCGGGGGTGTCCTGTCGGGAAGCCTGGCGCTGGTGTCCGACGCCGGCCACATGCTGACCGACGTCCTGGCGCTGGTCCTGAGCCTGATGGCGGTGCGCTTCGCCTCGCTGCCGGCGACTCGCGAGAAGACCTACGGCTATCACCGCCTCGAGATCCTGACCGCCCTGGTGAACGGAACCCTCCTGATCCTGATCTCCGCCGGACTCCTCTTCAAGGCGGCGCACCGCTTCCTCGCGCCCGTCCCGATCGAGAGTCGCCTGATGACGGGAATCGCGCTCATCGGCCTGCTGGCGAATCTGGCGGCCCTGCGCATCCTCTCCCCTGAGCACAGGAGCCTGAACATCAAGGGGGCCCGCATGCACGTCGTCGGCGACGCCCTCTCCTCCGTCGGCGTGCTCCTCGCCGGCATCCTGATCACGGCGACCGGCTGGACCCGGATCGATCCGATCGTCGGAGGGCTCATCGCCGTCGTCATCGTGGCCGGCGCGCTGCGCCTCGTGCGGGAGGCGGTCGACGTCCTCCTCGAGGCGACCCCGGCCGAGATCGGCTGCGACGAGGTCAGCGCCGCCATCGGCACCGTGCCCGGAGTGATCGAGGTCCACGACCTGCATATCTGGAGCATCACCACCGGCCTCCTCGCCCTCTCGGGCCACGTGCGCGTCGACGAGGGCCGCCATGCACAGGCCGACGAGATGCTCAACCGCATCAAGCAGACGGTGCGCGATCGCTTCGGCATCGTCCACACCACCCTGCAGATCGAATCCCGCACCTACCAGGAGCTGGGGGACGTGCACTGAAACGGCGGAGGCGCCCCTTCTTTCGGGGTGGCCGTCTCAGGGGGCGAACAGGCAGTCGTAACCCTGGCCGCAGGACCGCCCGGTCTTCAGTCCGAAGCGGTTCCCCGCGTTGAGGCCGAGTCCGCTGAAGAGCGAAGGCGAGGAGACGCCCGGGCCGTAGCCGAGGAAATATTGGTGGTCCGGGTAGCGGAAGGGCCCGGCCAGCCCGCCGCCGGCGAAGACGGGGTAAAGCACCTGCGGTTCGGGGGCCGGAGCGGGCGGAGGGGGAGGCAGATTGTTGATGTTGATGACGACCGTCGTCTCTCCGCGGCCGTCCCCCTTGATCTCCACGCTACCGGCGCCATCGGGAGCCTCCGTGCCTTCGGGACCGTGGACACTGGCGCGCAGCCCTGGATGGACGTCGGGGGCGTCGCCGGTGGTCACAGGACGCGAGGCCTCGCGAGGCACACTGGCGGCGCACGGCACTCCTTGCGGCTCGCCACCCAGCCGGTTCCCTTCTTCGTCCAGGTTCGTGAGGACCACCGTCGGGGCCCCGTACCGGTCGACGGTGCGGTAGATCCGGAGGTCGAGTGACTGATAGATCGTTCCTTCTCCCTGGGTCTCCGCCCGAAGCGGACCGGCCGGCCCGCCCCAGAACAGTATCAGACCGGAAAGCACGATCCGTCGCAGGATGTCCGGTGGGGCCAACCCTCTTTCTTCCATAGAACGATTGTAGCACCGCGGAGCGCAAAGTCCACGTGTGCTATCCTTCGCATCGACCGCGTCCGTACTGTCGTCGTCGTGAGACCGCCCTCCCCTCCGGAGGGCCGGGGAGGCGCCCGGGCAGGGGATGAGTCGGGACAGGGGAAGAGCGGGGAAGCGTCGTCCGACGCCGGGCCGCCTGGTCCTGGAGGACGGCGCGGTCTTTCCCGGGATCTCCTTCGGGGCCGCCGTCCCCGCCGCGGGCGAGGTCGTGTTCACTACGGGGATGGTCGGTTACCCCGAGGCGCTGACCGATCCTTCCTACCGCGGCCAGATCCTGGCCTTCACGTACCCGTCGATCGGCAACTACGGGATCCCCACGCTCAACGCAGGAACGTCGAGTGATCTCACCGAGCGCCCGCTGGAGTCGTGGCGGATCCACCCGGCCGGCCTCGTCTGCGCCTCCTACTCCGAGGAGTTCTCGCACCACACCGCCGGAGCCAGCCTGGGCGACTGGCTGGCCGCGCAAGGGGTTCCGGCGCTGACCGGCGTCGACACGCGGGCACTCACGAAGAGGATCCGGGTCGCGGGGGCGCTCCTGGGACGGATCGAGATCGACGGCCGGGCCGTGCCCGCCTTCGGCGATCCGAACGTCCGGAACCTGGTCGGCGAGGTCTCGGCGAAGGAGGTCTGCCGGTTCGGGAAGGGCGGCGTGCCGGTGATCCTGATCGACTGCGGGCGGAAGAACAACCAGATCCGGCTTGTCCTGAGCATGGGTGCCGAGGTCCGGGTGGTGCCGTGGGACCACGACCTCGGGGACCGCGGCAGGGACTACGCCGGTGTCGTGATCAGCAATGGGCCGGGCGATCCGCGCCTAGCCACCCGGACGATCGAGACGGCCCGGACGCTGATGCGGCGGAGGGTGCCGATCCTCGGCGTCTGCCTCGGCCACCAGATTCTGGCGCTGGCGGCGGGGGCCTCGACCTACAAGATGAAGTTCGGCCACCGCGCTCACAACCAGCCGTGCGTCGACAGCCGCGACGGCCGCTGCTTCCAGACCAGCCAGAACCACGGCTACGGCGTCGATGGCCGGACCCTTCCCTCCGGCTGGCGCGAGTGGTTCGTCAACGCCAACGACGGGACGAACGAGGGGATCCGCCACGAGCGCAGCCCGTGGCGGTCGGTGCAGTTCCACCCCGAGGCGGCCCCCGGTCCGACCGGGACCGAATGGATCCTGCAGGAGTTCCTGGTGGAGATCTGCTGACGCGCGTGCTCGTGCTCGGCTCGGGCGCCCTCAAGATCGGTGAAGCGGGGGAGTTCGACTACTCCGGGTCGCAGGCGATCAAGGCCCTCAAGGAGGAAGGGATCGAGGTCTGGCTGGTCAACCCGAACATCGCGACGATCCAGACCTTGCCCGGTCTCGCCGACCGCGTCTTCCTCCTTCCCGTCGATCCTTCTCGAGACGGTGCGCCGCATCCGGGCGATCGCGGCGCGGCTGGCGCGCGCGCTCCGCATCACCGGCCCGTTCAACGTGCAGTTCCTGGCGGTCGACAACGAGGTGATGGTGATCGAGTGCAACCTGCGCGCCTCGCGCTCGTTCCCGTTCATCTCCGAGGTGAGCGGGGTCGACTTCGTCGACCTCGCCACCCGCGCCATGATGGGGGCGGAGCCCGGGCCGATCCCGGCGTCGCTGCTCGACCTCGACTACGTGGGGGTCAAGGCGCCGCAGTTCTCCTTCTCGCGCATCAAGGGGGCCGACCCGGCGCTGCGGGTCGAGATGGCCTCGACCGGCGAGGTCGCCTGCCTCGGCCAGGACGTGCCGGAGGCCTTCCTGAAGGCCGCCCTGGCGACCGGGTTCAGGCTGCCCGAGAGAAAGCGCGGGCTCCTCTCGATCGGGACACTTCGGGACAAGACGCGCTTCCTGCCGTCGGCACGTCTGCTCTCCACCCTCGGCTTCACCCTGTACGCCACCCGGAACACTTCGCGCTTCCTGGAGGACAACGGCCTTCCCAACGTGCGGCTCTACAAGATCCACCAGCGTCGCCGGCCGACGCTTCTCGAATACATCTCGCCCGAACGGCTCGACCTGATCATCAATATTCCGGCCGGGTACGATCGTCAGGAGCTCACCGACGGCTACATCATCCGCCGCCGCGCGCAGGGGAAGGCGGCCCCGATCTCACCGAGCCCGCTGTGACGACGCCGGAGGGAAGCGGAGCGGGAGCGAGGTCAGGCGATCTTGGCGTGCCCCTCGACCAGATCGATGATGCCCCGCTCGCGGAGTTTCTTGAGCGCGCGCAGGGCATCCACTTCGCGCAGGGGGCTGATGCTGATGATCGACTTCAGGTCCCAGGAGCCGTTGACGCGGCTGACGAGAAAGACCTCTTCGGGGCTCAGATCCTGGTTCACGAGCGACTCCAGCGGCTGCTTCAGCACCGGGATCTTCTTCGGCGGGAGGTAGTGGCGATAGGCCCTCTCGATGAAGTGCTCCTCGGCGACCTGGATGAGAGCGTTGATCTCCGGAGTCTTGCCGGCGCTCGCGCGCGCCTTCTCCAGGACGAGCAGCGCTCCCTCCGCGTCGCCACTCTTGATCAAGTCCTTGGCCGCGGCCATCAGCGCCTGGGGGCTATCGGGCGCCGGCGCGCGGCTCGGCCGGGGCGCCTCTCCCTTCACGACTTCCAGGTACCCCTTCTGGGCCATCACGTAGAGCACCTGGCAGACGTTGAACTCGGAGGCGTGGGCCTCGAGGATGACGTCCGCCAGGACACGGTGGCCATCGATCAGGTCGTAGATCCTCTTGGGGAAGGCCTTGGTGGCGATCTCGGGCGGTAGCGGCTTGGTGGAGCGCCGCAGGACGACACGATTGTGCGGCAGGACCTGGCGGATCTTCTTGGAGGTGTCGTAACGCCGCAGCCCCTCCATGAGCACGTCCTCGACCTTGATCGAGATCGCCACCTGATCGCCCGGCGGAAGCTCGTCCTCCAGGAATCTGAACTCGGCCTCCGTCCAGAGGAAGAGCGAGTAGATGGTCTCCTCCGCCTTGAGGCGGAGGACGTCGACGACCTTGCCTTCCGAGAGAAGGCCCTTCTTGACCAGGATCTTCCCCAGCATCACCTTCGTCCTGGCCTGGAGGTCGAACGCGTCCTTGAGCTGCTCCTCGGTGATGATCCCCTCGCTGAGCATGAACTGCCCGAGGTACTCACGCGGGTCGTTGCTGGACGAGCCGACGATCGCACCGTTCTTGAAGCAGATCCGCTTCTCGAGACGGTCGCCGCGGAGACAGAGCGTGCCGATCTTGCGTCCACCCGCGGCCCACTGGAGCAGGTCGGCGAGAGCCATCGTTCTCAGATTCCCGGTCAGGCCGGTCTTCGACATCGATCCTCCGGTGAGCCGGGGTCAGCATGGATAAGGTAGGTCTGGATGATGAACAGAGGCTCCCTCGCGGTCCGTCAGCTCTTTGACGTCGCGCCGACCAGGGTCGTCACACGGCCGTTTCAATATAGGGAGCGCCGGCGAACGGCGCAACCGCGGCTCGGAGGAGGGCACGTGCCTCGCACCGCGGGCGCGCCGCCGGCGGGACAGGGCGGGAGCCACCGGTGAGCCACGCGGAACAGCGCGAAACGGACCGGAGGAGGTGGCTTCCGGCGACGATCTTCGCCATGGCCCTCTGCGCCCGGCTGGCTTTCCAGGCTCAGTTCGTGGGAATGCGGACCCCGCCCCAGGACGACGCCTCCCAGTACGACTGGATCGCCTGGAGCCTCGCGTCCGGCGGACCTTATATGGCCGCCGACGGTCTGCGGTCCCATCGCGCACCCGGGTACACGTTCCTCCTGGCTGCTGTCTACGCGATGTTCGGGCATTCCTGGGCGGCCGCGCGCGTGGCGCAGGCGCTCCTCGGCGCCGCGACGTGCCTGGTCATCGGCCGCCTGGGGTCGCGTCTCTTCCCCGGGTCGATCGGATGGGCGGCTGCTCTGGTGTACGCCGTCGACCCCTACGCTATCTACTTTTGCGGCTATCTCCTGAGCGAGCCGCTGTGCGTGCTCCTGACCACCGCCTCGCTGCTGGCGCTGGTCCGGGCCGGGAGCCAGCGAGGGTGGGAGGCGGCGTGGTCGTGTCTGTGCGCTCTGGCCACCCTGACGAGACCCAACATGGGTCTCATGCTCCCTCTGGGTCTCCTCTGGCTGTTGCGGCGTCCTGGAAGCGGCTTCCGGCGTTGCGGCCTGGCGCTCGCGGTCTTCTGCCTCACTCTGCTCCCCTGGACGGTGAGAAATTACTCCGTCTATGGTCGCTTCGTGCCGGTCACGACCAGGGGAGGCTACAATCTCTGGCTATGGAACAATACGGAGCTCTATGCCGATCCCTGGTTTCGGCATCATACCGTTTTTTCGATCGATCCCCTCGAGCATGAGCGAGGACATGGTTCGTCGGAGGTCGAGGTCGACGCTGCGTACACCCGAATGGCGTTCACCTCCATCCGGCAGCACTGGGGGGAGGCTCATCCTGCTCATCCCGGTCCTCGCCGTCATCTGGACCGCCCTGCTCTTCTGGGGAGATGGACGCGTGCGGGCGCCGGCCGAGCCGGCGATCCTCCTGGTGGCGGTGTATGCGGGGTCGGAGCTCGTCAACCGTGCGAGAGGCCTCCCGGCCGCGTGATCAGCCGCGGGGGCGGTGGACCCCGCTCCTGCCAGCCCTGTCCACCATCTCGGAGTGGCGCCGGGGGAGTTCCTACCGTACACTTTGCGGGATGGCTCGGCGGCCGGCTCGCGTCGGGCCCGTGACGGCGGCCGCGGGCGGGCCCGCAACGCCTGCCTGACGGCCACTTGCAGCCGGCCGCGGCATCGACGAAGGTGACCGTATGTGTGGAATCGCCGGTATCCTGGGGACCCCGGATCGCGACGCGGTGGAGCGAATGACCGCGGCGATGGACTCCAGGGGTCCGGATGACGTCGGCTCTTATGCCGACCGGTGGATCGCGCTCGGCCACAGGCGCCTGAGCATCCTCGACCTATCGTCCGCCGGGCACCAACCGATGTCCCTCGCCGATGGCAAGCTGTGGATCGTCTACAACGGGGAGATCTACAACTTCGTGGAGCTCCGCCGGCGGCTCGAGGCTCGGGGTCGCGTGTTTCGATCCCGCAGCGACACGGAGGTGATCCTGGCTCTGTACGAGGACATGGGCACGGAGTGCGTGACGCTGCTGCGCGGCATGTTCGCGTTCGCCATCTGGGACCGGCGCACGGAGACGCCCGTCCTCTTCATGGCGCGGGATCACTTTGGCATCAAGCCCCTCCTGTACGCCGAGGCCCGTGACGGCTTCGTCTTCGCCTCCGACCTTCCTGGGCTCAGCAGCAGCGGACGGATTCCGGACGCCATCGATCGCGTGGCTCTCCTGCAGTTCCTCACCCACGGCCACGTCGTTCAGCCGCGCACGATCCTTCAGGGCGTGCGGATGCTGCCGCCCGCGCACGCGCTGACGGTCCGCCCCGGCGCCGCGCCGCGCCTCTGGAGGTACTGGGATCTGGACCACGAGAGGTCTCGCGCGCAAAGCGCCGGTCTGAGCCTCGAGGAGCGGGTCGATCGCGTACGAGCGCTGCTGGAGAACGCGACCCGCTCGCAGATGGTCAGCGACGTGCCCCTGGGGGCGTTCCTGAGCGGGGGCATCGACTCATGTGCGCTCGTGGCTCTCATGACGCGCGCCGCAGGGCGGCCGATGCACACCTACTCCGTCGGCTTCGCCGGCGCCGGCGCCGCGATCGACGAGACGAGGGACGCCGAGAGATCCGCCGCGGCCCTGAAGACGGTGCATCTCAACGTCCCGGTCACGGGCCGGGAGGTCGCCATGGAATTGCCGGAGATCGCCCGACGTCTGGGCCAGCCGACGGTCGACGGCGTCAACATGTACTTCGTCTCCAAGGCGGCCCGCCGGGGCGTCACGGTGGCCCTCTCCGGGCTGGGGGGCGACGAGATCTTCGCCGGATACTCGACGTTCGCCGATCTGCAGCGCGCCTGGGGACCCGGGGCGGGGCGGTGGTCCAGGCTCGGTGCGGTCCTCGGCCGGAGCGGGTTCTGGAGGATGATGCCCCGCACGGAGGCGCGCAGGGCCTGGGAGATGAGATCCCTGCGCCGCGACCTGGCCTCCGACTACATGATTCGGCGGATGATTCGACCACCCTCGGTCGCGCTCGAGCTGGCGGGGGGAGAAGAGCCGGATCGCGAGGATCTGTTCGCCTACCTCGCGGAGGATGACGCGCGCGTCACGGAGATCCTGAGTCGCGTGAGCCGTCTGGAGATGAGTCTGTACATGGGTTCGCAGCTCCTGCGCGACGCGGACGCCGCCAGCATGGCCCACTCCCTGGAGGTGCGCGTTCCCTTCCTCGACCTGGACCTCGTGGAGTTCGCTTACGGGCTGCCGGGAGAGGCCCAGCGGGGCCCCGTGGAGTCCGGCGGTCCGTCGATCGGCAAGAGGGCCCTCGTCCTGGCTCTCCAGGACCTGCTCCCTGCGTGGACCTATCGCACGCCGAAGAGGGGCTTCAGGATGCCGTTCGCGGAGTGGCTGAGAGGCCCCCTGAGACCCCTGGCGGAGGAGACGCTACGCGATGCGCAGTTCCGGTCGTCCGGGCTCCTGGTCGACCGTGAGATCGACCGGCTGTGGGCCGGGTTCCTGCAAGGGGACTCCGTCCCCTGGACCTGGGTCTGGACGGCGCTGATGCTCGCGCTCTGGTGGCAGGGATCGCGGCGGGCGGCCACGCCGTCCGTGGTCGGCCGCGCGGCCGTCGACGCGCACCCGTCGACGAGGAGAGAGGCTCTCTGATGCGCGCTCTGGTGACGGGAGGGACGGGCACGATCGGCCACGAGCTGGTCGAGGAGCTGCGGCGCCGAGGGCACGCGGTGGTGGCGGTCGACATCGCGCACGGCACGGAGGAGATCGGCTTCTCGCTGCGCACGGATGTCCGCGATCCCGGCTACGCTCGCTGCGACGTCGCGGAGTACCGGCAGCTCGAGCGGATCATCGAGACGATGGGTCCCTTCGAGTACGTCTACCACACCGCCGCGGAGTTCGGGCGCTGGAACGGCGAGGACTTCTACGAGCAGCTCTGGAGGACGAACGTCATCGGCACGAAGAACGTCATCCGCCTGCAGGAGAGGCACCGGTTCCGCCTCGTTCATTTCTCCTCCTCCGAGGTCTACGGCGACTGGCCCGACCTCATGGTCGAGTCGGTCATGGACCAGTACGAGATCAAGCAGATGAACGACTACGCCATGACCAAGTGGGTGAACGAGATGCAGGTGCGCAACTCGGCCGCGCGCTTCGGCACCGAGTCGGTGGTCATCCGCATCTTCAACACCTACGGCCCCGGCGAGTACTACAGCCCCTATCGATCGGTCAATTGCCGGTTCATGTACTGCGCGCTGCGGGGCCTCCCCTGGGTGGTCTTCCGTGGATACGGCCGGACCTCGACCTATCTCGCGGATTCGGTGCGCACGATCGCCAACATCCAGGACAACTTCAAGCCCGGCGAGGTGTACAACGTGGGCGGCGACCTCTATCACACCATCGAAGAGCTCTCCGACCTCACGCTCAAGGTCACCGGTGCGGACCCGAGCCTCGTGGAGTACCGGGACGCGGAGCCGCTCACGACCCGGCACAAGCACGTCGACATCTCCAGGGCGGTCCGCGACCTCGGCCACAAGACGACCGTGTCCCTGGAGGAAGGGATGCGCCGCACGGTGGCCTGGATGCGGGAGGTCTACCACCTCTAGGCCGCTCACTTCCGGCCGACCCGCAACGGGGATCAGCATGCGGCGAATCCTCTTCGTGCATCACTGCGCCGACCTCGGAGGCGCGTCGCTCAGCATGCTGGGCCTGATCGAACACCTCGATCCACGCCGATACGAGCCGCACGTCCTGTTCAATTGCGCGCCGGGCCAGGTCGTCGAGCCATTCGAGGAGCGCGGTGTCAGGATCCTCCAGGACCCGTCCCTGTCGACCTACCCCCATGCGCAGGGAGCCTGGCTGCCTCTCCGCAGTCTCCGGCCGTGGGAGGGCCTCACCCGCGCCCTTCGGATCGCTCCGTCCGCCCGGCGCTTCGAGCGGTTCCTGGAGACGAACCGCTACGACCTGGTGCACCTGAACTCACTGGTGCAGGTTCCGGCGGCCCTCGGGGCCCGCAGAGCCGGCGTCCCGGTGATCTGGCACATCCGCGAGGAGCTGCATCCGGGATACCTTGGCATCCGGCGAGCCCTCATCCGCCGATGCGTCGAACGCTGTGCGAGCGCCGTCGTGGCCATCTCGGAGCGCAACCGCGCGCAGCTGATCCGGAGCGACAAGGCCACCGTGGTCTACAACCCCGTCGACTTCGCGCGCTTCGACCGGCGGCTCACCGGAGCGGCCTTCCGCCACGAGCTCGGGATCCCCGACGGACGTCCGATCGTGGGGATGCTGGGCGGGGTGGTGGCGCACAAGGGTGCGGACGTCTTCGTCGAGGCGGCCGCCCTCGTGCGCGCAAGGCGGCCGGAGGCGCTCTTCGTCGTCGCCGGGATGCCGCCCGTTGGAGCGGAGTCCTCCTCCTCCCTGAGGAGAGTCGTTCGTCGCGCCCTGGAAGAGTGCGGCATCCTGAAAAACGTGGAGCGTCGCGTCCACCGGTCCATGGGTCGTCATGACTTGGAGAGCACGGTCAAGTTCGTCGGGATGCGCAGAGACGTTCCCGAGATGCTCGCCGCCTGCACGTTGCTCGTCTGGCCCGCCGCCGTCTCGCACGCCTCTCGTCCGGTCATTGAGGCCGGCGCGATGGCCCGTCCCGTCGTAGCGTCGGACTTTCCCAGCTCGCGGGAGGAGGTGATCCCCGAACGGACCGGCCTGCTCGTGCGTCCCGGGCGAGCGAGCGACCTCGCGGACGCCATCGTGCGTCTCCTCGAGCATCCGGACGAGGCGCGGCGCATGGGTGAGCAGGGATATCAGCATGTTCGTGAGCGCTACGACGCGGTCAGGAGCGCAGGTATGATCGCCTCCATCTACGACGGTATCCTGTCGGGGGTACGCATGGGGTCGGGTGGGCCGTGAGCGAAATGAGGGGACCCGGACGGAGGTTTCTCGTTGTCGCCGCGTCCATCCCTCTGCAGTCCTCGGGCACGAGCGTCGTCATCCGTCGCCTTCTCGAGAACTTCGCCGCGGAGGAGGTCGTCCTCATCGGCGGGACCCCGAACCGGGACATGCAGCTTCCGTCCCGTCCCTTCCAGTATCCGGTCATCCGGATCCCGTCGCTTCCGGGGGGGATCAAAGGTGAGCGCTACTGGCGCCTGGTCGCGGCGATCCCAGGCGTCCTGACGGGATTGCGAGCCGTGCGGCGCTACCGGCCCGAGGCCCTCCTGGTCGTCTTTCCGGACGAGAGCTCCCTGCTCACAGGATACTGGCTGCACCGGCTGACGCGACTGCCGCTGCTCGCCTACTTCTCGGATCTTTACCTGGAAGACCGGAGGGAGGGCTGGCAGGGCGTCCTGGCGCGCTGGCTCCAGCCGCGCGTCTTCGCCGCCGCGTCACGCATCATCGCGGGCAACGAGGGCATGGAGTCGTTTTACAGGAGCCGGTACGACTTCGAGCCGGTGCGTCTGCCCACCTGCGTCAACGTGCCGATCCCGACCTTCTCTCCTCCGCCCCCGCCCCGGAGACCCCTGGTCGTCGGTTACAGCGGCAACATCAACGCCACCCGTCTGAGCTCCATGCGGGCTCTGGTTCGCGCGATCGGCTCGGACCCATCGTACGAAGTGCGCTATTTCACGCCGCAGAGCAGACCCTTTCTGGAGGAACAGGGCCTCTGGACCGGCAACGCGCGCGCCTCCTTCGTCCCCGACGAGGCGCAGCTGGTCGTCGAGCTGGCGGCCTGCGACGTTCTCTTCCTGCCTCTGACCTTCGACGTCGACGAAGCGTCGTTCGATCAGCTCTCGACCTGCTTCGGAACGAAGTCCTACGAATACTTCCTGAGCCAGCGCCCCGTGCTCCTGCATTGCCCCGGTGATTTCTTCATGGCCCGATTCTTCCGTCAATGGGAGTGTGGCCTCGTGGTGGAGGATCCCTCTCCGAAGGCGCTGCTCGCGGCGCTACGCCGCCTCCAGGGGGACACGGCGCTCCGGGAGCGGCTCGTGCAAAACGCCCTCCGGGCGGCGGCGCACTTCGATGGTCGACGCATCGCCGCGACGCTCCGGGCGACGCTGGAGGAAGTCACTCGCAACCCTGGAGAACGCGGACCGCGGACCCTCCTTGGGCGTGCGGCGAGATGACCGGGGTCGGCTTGTCGAACGCGCCATCGGCATCAACCGCTTGGTCGAGCCGTCCCAGAGAAGTACGAAGACCGAATAGCCCCTTCTGCCTTCGACCTCCTTCTGCAGGAATACGATGGCCGCTCTCCGCGCGGCCCCATCGTCCGGGAGGTGGCTGAGGAGCTGCTGGATCATCGCGTCGGCCCGGTCCCCGGCGTCGTTGATTCCTGCAACCTTCCCCTGGATCGCGTTCGCGGCCAGAAGGACCTGGGTGCCGGCGAACAACAGGACCACGCGCCGTAGCGGGCGAGACGCGGTCTTCCATCCGTCGGCCGAACCACCCGCCAGCAGAGCCAGCCCGAGGGTCACGGTGGTGAGGTAGATCTCCGAAATGTGCGTCATCAGCAACATCGGGAAGAATGTCGCCCCAAACGCCGCGCCCAGAAACCCCAACGGCAGGCGCGGGAGCCTCACGGCCTGGGAGATCGCATGCGGGTCGGCCCATGCGGGCAAAAGGGAACGACGCTGGTCGGCCCAGAGCCCATATCCGAGGGTGAGCCCCACGAGTGTCACATTCGATCCCAGCCAGGCAAGATTCGGCAGTGACTCCTGGAGCATGATAGGAACGGTGTTGCCGAAGAACAGGACCGAGACAAGAATCATGACACCGTTCCTGGCCCAGACCAGCGGATTGAGGGACAGATAGCCCGTGCCTGACGTCGTCGCGACCATTCCGGAGACACGTATCATGAAGTACGCGATGCAGATCCCCACGAGCGAAACGAACATGACACCCGCATCGTGCGGGCGTCTCAGGCCAACTCGCCACGCAGTTCCCAGGACGGCCAGTGGAATCAGAGCGATCGCATACTCCATGTAGCCAAGACCGATGGCGAAGCAAAGCGAAACAAGAGGCACCGCGAGCAGCGGTCGGCTGCCGTGGTAGTGAGCGACCCACGCGCCCAGCCAGACCCAGGCACTGACGATGAGTCTGGAGTAATTATCGAACCCTGCGAGAGCGCCGGCGAGCGTCGGGTGAAAGAACACCACGCACATGGCCACGAGAGCGCTCCGACGGCTGAACCTCAAAGCGCGTACCCACAGGAGGGCCACCACGGCGTAAAAGGCGAAACTCGCAAAGTGGAGGACTCGCAGCGAGAGCAGCGTGTGTGGCCTGGACCACCGACCGAAAAGCCAGAAGGTCGCGTTTTGGAGTGGGCGATAATCGCCGACGTCGCTCCTCATGAAAAAGGATCCGACTCCCTCCTTCTCCCCGCGATCGACCTGATGCAGCGCGATGAAATCGTCGTTCGAGGGCTTCGCGGCGAAAGAGTCCCGATAGACAAGCAACTGGAGGCTCGCCAACAGCACGAATAGCATGCCGAGAAAAGAAGGCGTCGCGCGGGTCGATTCGGGCGCGGTGAGGCCCGTCACTCCCGCCACCCGACCACATAGTACTGACCGCCCAGAGGGAGCCAATCCATGTACGCTTCAAGAGGCCTCATGCGTCGGAGGGCGTGCGGGAAGAAAAAGTAATAGCGCGGGCGGTCCACACGGAAGCCCGCGGATCGGATGATCTGTCTTGCGTAGGCCGGCCGGAGGAGCTGGACTCCGGCGTCGAAGGGGCACGTCCTGACCACCCGAAGAGTCAATGGATTGTACGGATTGTGCTCGAAGACGAAGAGGGGCGCCCTGACCCTGAGCACGCGGCGCAATTCACAAAGCCATGGGGCCTGGCCGGGGGGATCGATGTGGTGAAAGACGCAGCTGGCAAAGGCGACATCGACACTCGAATCCTCCAAAGGCAACCCGTGCCCATCGTGGACGATGAAATCCAATCGGCCGGAACCCGATTCGGCCGCCTGCCGCGCTGCCTTGACGCTGTCGCGGGAATCATCGCACCCGATCACCCGTGCCGATGGGAAAGCTTCCACCAGTGCGCGGGTCGCGTTGCCAACGCCGCAACCAAAGTCCAGGATCGTGCCGGGCGACGAGGTCCCGAGGGCCCGACGAACCAGGTGGGCCTTCAATCGGGCGAAGAAGTCAGCGGCTTCACCGGAAGCTCTGATCGCGGCATTGACCGTGTCGGTGAAAGTGGAGGCATAGCGGTCAAAGACATTCGGATCAGACATCCTGAGCCCCGTCTTCCCCGACGACCTCGCTGACGATCGCGATCGGTCTCGCCTTCACCTCGTCGAAGATGCGTCCAACGTACTCGCCGAGGATTCCGAGGGTCAAGAGTTGAACCCCCCCGATGAAGAGCACCGAGAGCGCGATCGTCGCCACGCCGGCGCCTCTCGGGAGCAATCCCATGAACCACCAGACCAGAACGATGACAATCCCGACCAGCGCCATGCCGGAGATGGCGAAACCGAGCATTGAGGCGACGCGCAGCGGAACATAGGAGAACGATATCAGACCGTCGATCGCCAGGCGGCACAGCTTGGAAAACGTGTATTGCGTCTTCCCTGTCCTCCGGACGTCGCGATCGACCGCATGGCTCACTTGGCGTCCGCCAATCCAGGCACGCAGTCCGCGGACATAGCGCAGCCTCTCAGGGAGTTGATTCAGTCGGGCCACGAACTCGGCGCTCATGACGCAGAAGTCGCCGGAGTCGACCGGTATCGGAACGCTCGCCAATCGAGTCAGGAGTCGATAGAAGACCGTATAGGCGGCACGCTTGAGGAAATTCTCCCGTCGTGAACGCCGCACGGCATAGACGACGTCGGCCCCTTCAAGGTAGCGACGATAGAGCTGCAGGAGATCTGCCGGCCGGTCTTGGAGATCCGCGTCCATGACCGCGATCGCGCGTGCGCGCGCGTACCGGAGGCCGAGGGAGACCGCGGCCTGATGACCGAAGTTTCGACTGAGGATGATCGCTCGGACGTTCTTGTGAGTGGCAGCCAGCTGACGAGCGACTTCGGCGGTGCGGTCCTGGCTGCCATCGTCGACGACGAGCACCTGAAAGACGATGCCAGCCGGGCCCAGCGATGCCTTGAGCTCGTCCAGAAGGATAGGGAGGTTCCTTTCCTCGTTGTGCGCGGGTACGACGATGCACAGATCTGGCATCAGCGTCTGCACCGGGTCGGTCCAGTCTCTCCATGAAGCCTCGCGCAATTCTGGCCGGAGCGCGGCGAAGCGCAGGATGAACATGCGAATGGGATATCGGACCCTCCGGTAGAACATGTGGCACGCCGCATGTCCGAACCTCGGCAGGGAGGGGTCATAACCTCGGGCACGAGAATGGGTCCAACGGAGCCTGACTTGCCACGTCGGGGACTCGTGTGATCAAGATCCGGAAACCCCGGGTCGTGTTGGGCCCGGCATCAGGCGTGCATGATAATTCTGTCGACCCGGCGAAGCAACGGCAATCAGGGGCGCGATCCCGCATCTCACGGTCGCGCCAGCGGGCGGGCCGCGGCGAGAAACCGCCTCAGGATGCTGCGTGCCTCCTCGATCCGCAGGGCGTGGAGGAGACCGACGTACGTCGCCGCGCCGAGGGCGAGCCGCTGCCGACGACCTTCGCGAGAAAGTCCGAGGGGAGGGTCGTCCGGAGCGTCACGGCGTCCCTCCGCAGGAGCATCGAGAGCGCCACACACTGCAGGCCGCTCACGAGCGTGGTCGCCAGGGCAATCCCGTTCACTCCGAGAAGCCTCATCAAGACGTAGTCCAGCAGGGCGTTCGTCAGGATGGCCCCGAGAGAGAGCCAGGCGAGGGGCGCGAACCTCTTCCGAGCGATAAGGACTCGCGAGAGCGCCAGGACGTGTCCCATGAAGAGAATCTCCAGGCTATAGCAGGCGAGCAGGCGTGCGACTCCGTGCGTGGATGAAGCCTGGAACTCGCCGCGCTCGAAGAGAAGGCGGGCTAGGGGCGCGCCGAAGACGACGCATCCCACGCTGATGGGCGTCGTCACAAGGTACATGTAGCGCAGCGTTGACTGTAGCTGTTGTGATAGATCCTTCGCGGTGCGGAGGCCCGCCGCGACCAGCCGGGGGAAGGCCACCTCGACGAGCGAGTGAATCGTAAGTTGTTCCGCGTTCAGGACGATGACGAACGCGAACCCGAGCATGGTGATGCTGCCCGTCGGAAGGTAGGACGCGAACGCATTGTCGATGAGGAGGTTGATCTGCCCGCAGTTCGCCCCGATGCTCATGGGGATGAAGGCGGCCCAGAAGTGCCTGTGCCGCTCCTTGTGAAGCAGCGGCGCCCGGGGCCGTGGGATGAACCCTTCCGGATCCCGTAACGTCATCAGGGCGATGCTCCCGAGCAGCGGAACGGCAAGGCCCATCCCCAAGAGTGGCCCCGCGGCCAACGAGAGGACCCCGATACGATCGACGAGCGAGACCAGGGCCACGAGAGAGGCGATGGGGACCAGGAGGTTGACCGAGATCGGCACGATGAAGTTGGAGCGCGTCTCGAACAGGCATCGGATCACGGTGAAGAAGACCGTCCCGAGCGTCGTGAAGATCGTGAATCTCAAGAGCCGGCCGGCGAGCTCGACCCGGGTGGGTCCGAAGCCCGGCGCGATCAGGCCGATGACCCTCTCCGGGAAGGCGAGGGCAAGCAGAAGTACGGGTGCGAGCAGGAAGGAGACCTGCCGCAGGGTCCTTCGGACAAACGCCCGCTGGCCGGCGATTCCCTCATGCTGGCCGATCTCGGCCAGCATCACCAGCAGGGTGCTCCAGACTCCCCCGACCAGGATCATCGTGGCGAGGTTGGGGACCGCCTGGGCGATGACGTAGCAATCCTTGGCAACGCTCGTCCCGAAGTAACGGGCCGAGAGGACCCCGATGAGGAGAGCCAGGATGGCGTTCGCCACCCGCGCGACGCTGACCACGAGTGTAGAGCGAAGGGCGCTGGGGGCCTGCTTCACGGTGCCGGGATCCTCGGACCTCGGGTGTCCCGCTCAGGAGAAGGCGGAGTGTCCGGTGAGCGCCTCGCCCAGGACGAGGGTGTGGATGTCGTGCGTCCCCTCGTACGTGTAGACCGCCTCGATGTTGCACATGTGGCGACCCGCCTGGTACTCGTCCGTGATGCCGTTGGCGCCGAGGATCTCGCGCGCCAGGCGGGCGCACTCGCGGGCCACCCAGATATTGTTCCTCTTGCCCATCGAGATCTGCGCCGGCGTCGCCCGCCCCTCGTCCTTGAGGCGCCCCAGCCGGAGCGCCAGGAGCTGCGCCTTGGTGATTTCGCTGGCCATCCAGACCAGCTTCTCCTGCTGGATCTGGAAGGCGGCGATCGGCTTCCCGAAGACCACCCGCTCCTTCGCGTACGAAAGGGCCTCGTCGAACACGGCGAGCGCCGAGCCGATCCCCCCCCAGGCGATGCCGTAGCGCGCCTGGTTGAGGCACATGAGGGCCGACTTGAGCCCCGTCGTTCCCGGCAGCAGGCTCGACTCCGGGACCGCGCAGTCCTGAAGGACGAGCTCGGAGGTCACCGAGGCGCGGAGCGAGAACTTGCCCGCATGATCGCGGCTCGAGAAGCCTTCGGTGCCGCGCTCGACCAGGAAGCCACGGATGCCCCGAAGCAGCCGATCGCCTGACCACGGGCCATGGGAGGGAGCCAGCGCTTCTTTTGATCCTCCGAACCGAAGGCGTGGATGGGATACATGCACAAGGCCCCCTGGACCGAGGCGAACGATCGTAGGCCGCTGTCCCCCCGCTCCAGCTCCTGCATGATGAGGCCGTAGGCGACGCTGTTCAGTCCGGCGCAGCCATGTCCTTCCAGGTTCGATCCGAGCAGCCCGATGCGCGCCATCTCCGGGACGAGCGGGGTGGGGAAGGTCCCCTCGCGGAAGTGGGTCTCGATGATCGGCAGGACCTTCTCGGTCACGAAGGAGCGCACCGTGTCCCGCACGAGGCGCTCCTCCTCCGAGAGCAGGTCCTCCACCGCCAGGAAGTCGAGCGACTGGAAGGGTCGGCTCATGGAAAGGCTACGCCCCCGCGCTCTCGAGCAGGAGCGCGATTCCGAGCCCGCCGCTGATGCACAGGGTGGCCAGGCCGCGGCGCGCCCGCCGGCGTCGCATCTCGTGGAGGAGCGTGGTCGTGATCCTGGCCCCCGTCGCGCCGATCGGGTGGCCGAGCGCGATGGCGCCGCCGTTCACGTTCGTGCGCGCGAGGTCGAAGCCGAGATCGCGCTGGCAGGCCAGGACCTGGGACGCGAACGCCTCGTTGATCTCGATGAGGTCGATGTCGCCCATGGCAAGCCGGGTCTTCTCCAGCAGCTCGCGCACGGCCGGAACCGGCCCGATCCCCATCACGGCCGGATCGACGCCGGCGGTGGTATAGGCCGCCACGCGCGCAAGAGGCGTCACGTGGAGCCGGCGCAGGGCGGTCTCCGACAGGAGCATCATCGCCGAGGCGCCGTCCACCAGCCCGGAGGAGGATCCGGCGTGCACCGTCCCGCCCTCCTTGAAGACGGGCGGCAGCCTGGCCAGGGACTCCGCCGTCACTCCGTCCCGCGGATGCTCGTCCTGAGACACGACCGTCTCGCCCTTGCTCCCGTGCACGCTCACGGGAACGATCTCGTCCGCGAACCGGCCGGCCTTCCGCGCCCGTTCGCACCGCTGCTGGGACTCGGCCGAATAGGCGTCCTGCTCGGCCCGGGAGATGTGGTAGCGCTCCGCGAGCGTCTCGGCCGTCTCGCCCATCACCTGCTCACAGAGGGGGCAGAGGAAGCCGTCCCGGTACATCGCGTCGGTCAGCCGCTGGTGTCCCATCTTGTAGCCGAAGCGTGCCCCTTCGAGCAGGTACGGGACGCGGCTCATCGACTCGGCTCCACCGGCCAGGACGACGTCGCGGTCGCCGGCGGCGATGCTCTGGCAGGCGTTCAGGATGGCGCGCAGGCCCGATCCGCAGGCCATGTTCACGGTATAGGCCGGGGAGGTCTCGGGGAGGCCGGCGCGGTGGGCGATCTGGCGCGCAGGGTTCGGCCCGACACCGGCCGGACGCGCGTTCCCCATGATCGTTTCCTGGATGTCGGCCGGCCGGAGCCCGGCGCGCTCGATCGCGGCCCGGGCCGCAATGGCGCCCAGCTCGGGAGCGGTGAGCGCGGCGAGCGCTCCACCGAACTTGCCGAGCGGTGTGCGCACGGCGCCCGCGATGAACACCTCGTTTCGGAGCGTCACGCGCCGCAATCCCTTGCGCCATGCGTCATGCGCGGAACTTATACCACAG
>WNGH01001573.1_pt1 | contig 21329 bp, 20 predicted proteins | sample 5400631 | NCBI WGS metagenome assembly WNGH01 (sample SAMN13153373, study PRJNA577476) | soil metagenome | isolation source: 115 cm soil or saprolite under Garry oak tree replicate 1 | place: USA:California | collected 2016-06-15
ATCTCGCTTATGCCCAACAACCAGGCGCTTCGATAACTCTGTGATTTCTTCTGTCATAGGTGTCCACGTTCCTCTACGTGGACACAATCATTACCTACTCGGTATCGCGTTGCCAGTCGCCCTCAAAAGACCGCTTACATTGTAGCTATCCGGGGTGAGAGAGGGAGCTACAACGCCTTACCGGGCGGCCGCAGGGGCCACCCGCTAAGGCGTGCCGCTTCGCGGCGCCAGCAGGAAGATGCCATCCGCCTAACGCCGCTCCCTGCCCTTAGTTCGCGGCTCTTCACCGTCCGACGGCGCTACATCCTCGACGAGGCGGAAGTCGATCTTGTTCTGCTCCATGTCGACGCGCACCAGTTGCACGCGGATGCGGTCGGCGAGGCGGAAGCGGCGGCCGGTGCGCTCGCCGACCATGGCGTGGCCGGCCTCGTCGAAATGGAAATAGTCGCGGCCGAGATCGGAGACGTGCACCAGGCCCTCGATGAAGACGTCGTCCAAGGCGACGAAGATGCCGAAGGGCACCACCGAGGATATGCTGCCGGCAAATTCCTCGCCGATGCGGTCCTGCATGTAGTAGCACTTGAGCCAGGCCTCGACGTCGCGCGTCGCCTCGTCGGCACGGCGCTCGGTCATCGAGCAGTGCAGGCCGATCTCGCTCCATTCGCCGGGCTGGTAGCGGCCCGCCGCCAGCACCGCCTTGATGGCGCGGTGGATCAGCAGGTCCGGGTAACGGCGGATCGGCGAGGTGAAATGGGTGTAGGACTCGTAGGCCAGGCCGAAATGGCCGACGTTGTCCGGGCTGTAGATGGCCTGGCGCAGCGAGCGCAGCATCACCGTCTGCAGCAGTTGCCGGTCGGGCCGCTGGCCGATCCGTTCGAGCAGCTTGGCGTAGTCCTTGGCGGTGGGGTCGTCGCCGCCGCCGATCTGGAAGCCGAAGCCGCCGAGGAAGTCGCGCAGCTTGGTGAGGCGCTCGGGCGTCGGCCCTTCGTGGACGCGGTAGAGGGCCGGGTGTTGGTGCTCGCGGAGAAAGTCGGAGGCGCAGACGTTGGCGGCCAGCATGCACTCCTCGATGATGCGGTGGGCATCGTTCCGTTCGTAGGGTTCGATGCGGGCGATCTTGCCCTGCTCGTCGAAGACCATGCGCGTCTCGACGGTCTCGAAGTCGATGGCGCCGCGCTTGGCGCGGGCCTTGGCCAAGACCCGGTAGAGGGCGTCGAGGGCTTGCAGGTGCGGCAGCAGCGGGCCCAGGCGCGCCCGCGTCTCGGTGTCCCCGTCGTAGAGCGCCGCGGCGACCTCGGTGTAGGTCAGGCGCGCCTGCGAGTACATGACGGCCGGATAAAAGCGGTAGCGCGCGATCTCGCCGTCGGCGGCGACGGCCATGTCGCAGACCATGCACAGCCGCTCCACCTGCGGGTTCAGCGAGCACAGGCCGTTGGAGAGTTTCTCCGGCAGCATCGGGATGACGCGGCGCGGGAAATAGACCGAGTTGCCGCGTTCCATCGCCTCGCCGTCGAGGGCGCCGCCGGCCCGGACATAGTGGCTGACGTCGGCGATGGCGACGACGAGACGGAAGCCCTTGCCCTGCGCTTCGCACCACACGGCGTCGTCGAAGTCCCGGGCCGTCTCGCCGTCGATGGTCACCAGCGGCAGCCGCGTCAGGTCTTCGCGGCCCTTGTGGTCGGCCTTGCGCACCTTGTCGGGCAGGGCCCGGGTTTCGGCCAGCGCTTCCTTGGAGAAATCGAAGGGCAGTTCGTGCTTCCTAAGGGCGATTTCGATTTCCATGCCGGGGTCGGCGTAGTTGCCGAGCACGTCGACGATGCGGCCGATCGGCTGCGACTGCTTCGAGGGCTGCTCGATGATTTCGACGACGACCACCTGGCCGGCCTTGGGCTTGGGCGCCTTGCGGCCTTCGGCGGGCGCCAGGAGGATGTCCTGGCTGATGCGGCGGTTCTCGGCGACGACGAACCAGACGCCGTGCTCGCAGAAGACGCGGCCGACGACGCGGCTGTTGGCGCGGTCGAGCACCTCGACGATCTTGCCCTCGGGGCGGCCGCGGCGGTCGACGCCGACGATTCGGGCGATGGCCCGGTCGCCGTGGAGGACCTTTTCCATCGCCTTCTCGGCGAGGAAGAGATCGGCACCGCCGTCGTCGCGGACGAAGAAACCGAAACCGTCGGCATGGCCCTGGACGCGGCCGCGGAGCAGGTCGGCCTTGTCGGGCAGCAGCCAGTCTTCGCGGCGGTTCTGCATCAACTGCCCGTCGCGGGCCATGGCGCCGAGGCGGCGCTGGAAGTCGGAGAGCTCGTGCGGCGCCACCTCGAGCGCCTCGGCCAGGCGGGCCAATGACAGCGGCACACCGGCCTCGGTGAGCACTTTCAGGATGTATTCACGGCTCGGCAGCGGATAGTCGTAGTTGGCCCTTTCGCGCTCGAACTGCGGGTCGGCGCGGCGCAGTCCGGATATGTCCGCGGGGTCTGGCTTGTTTGACAATTGAGCGTTTTCCTATAAAATTCGCGCCTCGTTTCGCGCCCTGCCCAGGTGGCGGAATTGGTAGACGCACCAGGTTCAGGTCCTGGCGGTGGCAACACTGTGGAGGTTCGAGTCCTCTCCTGGGCACCAACACCTAGCACATTGCAGCAGACAAGAAAGCCGGTCCTCGACCGGCTTTTTTATCGCCCGTTCACTTGAACGGGTGGCGCAGCACGATCGTTTCTTCGCGGTCCGGGCCGGTGGAAATCATGTCCACCGGCACGTCGCAAATCTCCTCGAGACGCTTGATGTAGGCGCGCGCCGCGGCCGGCAGCCCTTCGAGCGTCTTGACCCCCACGGTGCTCTCGTTCCAGCCGGGCAGCGTGTCGTAGACCGGCAGGCAGCGCGACAGCTCCTCGGCGCCGACCGGCAGGATGTCGGTGAAGCCGTCCTCGAGCCGGTAGCCGGTGCACAGCTTCACTTCCTCGACGCCGTCGAGCACGTCGAGCTTGGTCACGCACAGGCCGGAGACGCCGTTGATCTGGATCGAGCGCTTCAGCGCCGCGGCGTCGAACCAGCCGCAGCGGCGCGCCCGGCCGGTGGTGGCGCCGAATTCGTGGCCCTTGGTGGCGAGGTGCTTGCCGACCGGGTCGAGCTTGTCGATGGCATCGTAGAGCTCGGTCGGGAAGGGGCCGCCGCCGACCCGCGTGGTGTAGGCCTTGGTAATGCCAAGGACATAATGGAGCATGCCCGGCCCGACCCCGGCGCCGGCCGAGGCGGCGCCGGCGACGCAGTTCGACGAGGTGACGAAGGGATAGGTGCCGTGGTCGATGTCGAGCAGCGTGCCCTGGGCGCCCTCGAAGAGCAGGTTGGCGCCGGCCTTGTGGGCATCGTAGAGGGCCCGCGGCACGTCGGCGACCATCCGCTCGAGGCGCGGCGCCAGCGCCAGGGCGCCATCGAGGACCTCCTGGAAATCGACCGCCTCGGCGCGGAAGTAATGGGTCAGCACGAAGTTGTGGTAGTCGAGGACTTCGGCCAGCTTCTCGGCGAAGCGCTTCGGCCGCAGCAGGTCCTGCAGGCGCAGGGCGCGGCGCGCCACCTTGTCTTCGTAGCAGGGCCCGATGCCGCGCCCGGTGGTGCCGATCTTGTTCTCGCCCTTGGCCGCCTCGCGCGCCAGGTCGATGGCCTGGTGGTAGGGCAGGATCAGCGGGCAGGCTTCGGAAATCTTCAGGCGCGCCTCGGCATCGATGCCGACGGCATTGAGCTCGTCGACCTCCTTGACCAGCGCCTGCGGCGAGACCACCACGCCGTTGCCGATGTAGCAGGTCACGCCGTCGCGCAGGATGCCGGAGGGCACTAGGTGCAGCACGGTCTTGTGGCCGCCGATGACGAGGGTATGGCCGGCGTTGTGGCCGCCCTGGAAGCGCACCACGCCCTGGGAATGATCGGTCAGCCAGTCGACGATCTTGCCCTTGCCTTCGTCGCCCCACTGGGTGCCGATAACGACTACGTTCTTCGCCATGTTCATACCTTCTCGATCGATTCAATCCGCCAGCCGCCGTCGCGCCGCACCAGGCGGCGCTCGCAGCCCGCCTCGCGCCAGTCGCCGTCGTGTCCCGGCAGGGCTTCGACGACGGTCTCGCCGCGCTCGCGCAGCGCTTCGATGGCCGTCCGCAGCCCCGCATCGTCCTCCCAGGGGGCGAGCACCGCGCCGCTCTCGGCAGGTCGTTCGACGAGCCGCGCCAGGGCCCGCAAGTCCATGGAAAAGCCGGTCGCCGGGCGGGCCCGGCCGAAGGCCTTGCCGACCCTGTCGTAGCGCCCGCCCAGGGCGATGGCGCCGGGATGGCCGGCGCAGTAGGCGGCGAAGACTATGCCACTGTGGTAATGGTAGCCGCGCAGGTCGGCCAGGTCGAAACCCAGCGGCAGCTCGTCGAAGGCCGCGGCCAGGCGGTCGAGATCGGCCAGCGCGGCGGCGATCTCGGGCAACGCCGGCAGCCGTTGGCCGACCTTGCGCAGCGCGGCGGCGTCGCCGCTGCATTCGGGCAGCACCAGCAGCGCCGAGCGCCAGGGCTCGGCGACATCGGCCACCAGGTCGCGCAGGGACGGCACGTCCTTGGCCTGCAGGGCCGCGAACAGGTCCTGCTCGAGTTCGGCCTCGATGCCGGCCGCCGCGGTCAGCGCCCCGAACACGCCGACGTGGCCGAGATCGATGCGCGAGGCGGCGATGCCGGCCAGCGACAGGCTGCGGGCCAGCAGGCGGACGATTTCGATGTCGGCCTCGATGCCGCCGTGGCCGTAGAGTTCGGCGCCGATCTGCAGCGGCTCGCGGGTGGCCAGCAGCCCGGCCGGCAGCGCGTGGAGGACGCTGCCGCAGTAGCAGAGGCGGGTCACGCCGGCGCGGTTGAGCAGGTGGGCGTCGATGCGGGCGACCTGGGGGGTGATGTCGGCACGCAGTCCCATGGTCCGTCCGGACAGCTGGTCGACGAGCTTGAAGGTGCGCAGGTCGAGGTCGCGGCCGCTGCCGGTGAGCAGCGAATCGACATATTCGAGCAGCGGCGGCGCCACCAGTTCGTAGCCGTGGCGGCGGAACTCGTCGACGATCCGCCGCCGCAGCAGCTCGACCTGCCAGGCCTCGGCCGGCAGCAGGTCCTCGATCGCCTCGGGCAGCAGCCAGCTGCGCATCGCCTTCATTTGAACAGGGTGATCAGGAGCAGGCCGATCATCATCGAGGTCAGGCCGACGAAGCGCAGCTGGCCGTCGTTGAAGGCGATGATGCGGCGAAACATCTCGCGCCAGACGCGCGGCGCCAGGAAAGGCAGCAGACCCTCGAGGACCAGCATCAGGGCGAATGCCAACAGCATGGTATTGAGCATCGCCGGCGGCTTTACTTGCCGCCCTTGCCACTGCCCTTCAGGTACTTGAAGAACTCGGCATTCGGGTCCACCACCAGCAGGTCGCTCTTGGTGCGAAAACTCTGGCGATAGGCCTCCAGGCTGCGGTAGAAGGCGTAGAACTCGGGGTTCTGGCCGAAGGCCTGGGCATAGATCGCCGAGGATCGGGCGTCGCCCTCGCCCTTGGTCTTCTGCGCGTCGCGGTAGGCCTCGGCGACGATGATTTCGCGCTGCTTGTCGGCGTCGGCCTTGATCTTCTCGGCCTCGGCGGCGCCCTGGGAACGCAGTTCGTTGGCGACCCGCTTGCGCTCCGTTTCCATGCGCCGATAAACGGATTCGCTGACCTCGGGAACCAGGTCGACCCGCCTCAGGCGAACATCGACGATCTTCACGCCGATGGTGCGCATGTCGGCATCGGCCTTCTTCAATACCTCGGCCATGATCTTGTCGCGCTCGCCGGAGACCACGTCGTGGACGCTGCGTTTGCCGAACTCCTCGCGCAGGCCCGAATTGACCGTCTGCGACATGCGGGTGCGGGCCAGCGTCTCGTCGCCGCCGACGCTGACGTAGTACTGGCGGACGTCGTTGATCCGCCACTTGACGTAGGAATCGACCAGCACCGGCTTCTTTTCCGCCGTCAGGAAGCGTTCCGGTTCCTGGGACTCGAGCGTCAGGACGCGGTTGTCGAAGACGCGGACGTTCTGGATCATCGGCCACTTGAAGGCGAGACCCGGCTCGGTGATGACCTCCTTGATTTCTCCGAGCTGGAAGATGATGGCGACCTGGCGCTGGTCGACGGTGAAGATCATCGTCGCCAGGACCACCAGGATCGCCAGCCCGAAGGCGGCGACAAACGGCAGGCGGCGGATCATCAGCGATCTCCCCGGTCGCGCGAGCGCAGCGTCGAGTCACGCGAGCGCGACGGCTGCGAATAGACGCCGCCCTGTTCGACGCCCGGGGCCTTTTCGAGTTGCGGCGGCACTTCGTTGGAGGCCGCCGGGCTGACCGGCCGGATCGCCGTGGCCGCATCCGGGGCCGCGGCCGCGGGACCGGCCACGGGCGCGCCGGCCGCCTGCATCAGCTTGTCCAGCGGCAGGTAAAGCAGATTGCCCTGGCCCTTGAGGTCGACCAGAACCTTGCTCGAATTGACGAAAACCTGCTGCATCGTTTCCAGGTAGAGGCGGCTGCGCATCACTTCCGGGGCCTTGGCATATTCGACGAGGACCTGCCGGAAGCGGCTGGCATCGCCCTCGGCGGTGGCGATCATCCGCTGCTTGTAGCCTTCGGCCTCCTGCAGCAGCCGCGAGGCGGCGCCGCGGGCCCGCGGAATGACGTCGTTGGCATAGGCCTGGCCTTCGTTCTTCTGCCGCTCGCGGTCCTGTCCGGCCTTGACCGCGTCGTCGAAGGCGGCCTGGACCTGTTCCGGCGGCTGCGTGCTCTGCATGCTGACCGAACGCACCAGTATGCCAGTCGCATAGCGGTCGAGGATGTCCTGGATCAGCTTCTGAGTGCTGGCGGCGATGACGTCGCGCCCCTCGTAGAGGACGAAGTCCATGCGGCTCTTGCCGACCACCTCGCGGATCGCGGTCTCGGCGGCCTGAACCACGGAATCGTCGGGGTTGCGGTTCTGGAACAGATAGTTCTGCGGATCCTTGAGCAGGTACTGCACGGCGAATTCCACGCTGACGATGTTTTCGTCATCGGTCAGCATCAGCGCTTCCTTAGGCACCTTGTTCTTGTCCGAGCCGCGGTAGCCGACCTCGACGGTACGCACGCCGCTGAGGTTCACCACCTCGTGGCTCTGCACCGGCCAGGGCAGGCGGAAGCGCAGTCCGGGATCGGTGGTCTCCTTGTAGCGGCCGAACTGCAGGACGACGCCGCGCTGGCTGGCATCGACGATATAGAAACCGCTGCCGAGCCAGACGACCAGGACGAGAATGATCAGCAGGACGACGCCGCCGCCGAACTGCCGCGGCGACAGGCGCGGCAGGGACCCGCCGCCGTCGCCGCCGCCCCCGCCCTTGCGCCCGAACAGGCCGCCCAGGCGGCGGTTGATGTCGCGCCACAGGTCCTCGAGGTCGGGCGGACCGCCGCCCTTCTTGCCGCCGTCACCCCAGCCGTGGTCATTGAGGGCCATGAAGATACCGGTCATCACGCTAGTCGGGTCTCAGATGAATTGGAATTGGATCGGAAGGAGCCGCCCGGATCCCAGTCAGGCGGCATCCGCGCGGCTGCCCGCGGCGTGTTCGCGCGCCGCTTCGGCCAGCGCGCTGCGCAGTTCTTCGAGGCCGGCGCCGGTTCTTGCGCTAACGCGAACGCGCAGGATTTTATCATACTCGTCGCGCTCGATTCCCGGCACGAACGGCGTCAGGTCGATCTTGTTCATGACCAGGATCTGCGGCACCTCGGCGGCGCCGATTTCGGCCAGCACCTTGTCCACCGAGGCCATCTGCTGGTCGCGATCGGGGCTCGCCGCGTCGACGACGTGCAGCAGCAGGTCGGCGCTGGCGGTTTCCTCGAGCGTGGCGTGGAAAGCCGCCACCAGCGAATGCGGCAGGTCGCGGATGAAGCCGACGGTGTCGGAGATGACGATCTGGCCGGCCTCGCCGAGGTAGAGGCGCCGCGAGGTCGTGTCGAGCGTGGCGAAGAGCTGGTTGGCGGCATAGGCGCCGGCCTTGGTCAGGGCGTTGAACAGCGTCGACTTGCCGGCGTTGGTGTAACCGACCAGCGATACCGCCAGCATATCGCGGCGGGTCCGGGCGCGGCGCCGCACGGCGCGCTGGCGCTCGAGCTGGACCAGGCGATCCTTGAGGATGGAGACGCGCGTACCGATCAGGCGGCGGTCGGTTTCGAGCTGCTTTTCGCCCGGGCCGCGCAGGCCGATGCCGCCCTTCTGCCGTTCGAGGTGGGTCCAGCCGCGCACCAGCCGCGTCGCCAGGTGCTGCAGCTGGGCCAGTTCGACCTGCAGCTTGCCTTCGTGGCTGCGCGCCCGCAGCGCGAAGATGTCGAGGATCAGGCTGCTGCGGTCGACGACGCGGCGATCGAGCGCCTTTTCGAGATTGCGCTGCTGCCCGGCCGACAGCTCGTGGTTGAAGATGACGATCTCGGCATCGGTATCGCGGACGGTGTCGGCGATCTCCGCCACCTTGCCGCGGCCGGCGAAGGTGGCGGCACTGGGCGATTTCGGCTTGCCCGAGACGACCGCCACCGGCCGCGCGCCGGCGCTCGTGGCGAGCAGGTGCAATTCGTCCAGCCGCTCGGCGAAATCGCCGGCACCGAAATCGAGCTGCACGAGGACGGCGTCTTCGCCGCTGGCGGGGCGCTCAAACATCACGCGACCGCCCGCGGGCGCGGGCCGGCATCACTCGTTGCCGGGTTCTTGGGCAATGTTGACGGGGCGGGCCGGGACGACGGTGGAGATGGCGTGCTTGTACACCATCTGCGTCACCGTGTTCTTCAGCAGGACGACGTACTGGTCGAACGATTCGATCTGCCCCTGCAGCTTGATGCCATTGACGAGGTAGATGGAAACCGGAACGTGCTCGCGGCGCAACACGTTCAGAAATGGGTCTTGTAGCATTTGCCCTTTGTTGGTGCTCATGGCGGCCCTCGATGTTGGTTTTGCGATACTCACTGTAATCGATTTTGCGGCACCTTGCCAACCGCGGGTCAAGCGTTGCGGTCGGCGAAGGGGTTATGGCTGGTCTTGTAGGAAATGCGCAGCGGCGTGCCCTGCAGCTTGAATACTTCGATGAAGTGGTGTTCCAGGTAGCGCGTGTAGGCCGCCGGCACATGGTCCAGCGCGTTGCCGTGGATGACGATGACGGGGGGATTGCTGCCGCCCTGGTGGGCATAGCGCAGCTTCGGCCGGAACACGCCGTGGCGCGGCGGCGCCTGTTTCTGCACGGCGGCGAGCAGCGCCCGGGTAAGCTTGGGCGTCGCCAGCTTGGCCATGGCGGCGGCATAGGCGCGGTCGACCGAGGCGAGCAGGCCGGTTATGCCTTCGCCATGCAGCGCGGAGATGTAGTGGATGCGCGCGAAGCCGAGAAAGTTCAGCTTGCGGCCGATGTCGACCTTGATCCGCTCGCGGCGGTAAGCGTCGGTGTCGTCCCACTTGTTGACGGCGACGACCAGGGCGCGTCCGGCCTCGAGGGCGAAGCCGGCGATGTGGGCGTCCTGATCGGACACTTCCTGGCTGGCATCGACCATCAGGACGACGACATTGGCCTGCTCGACCGCCTGCAGCGTCTTGATCACGGAAAACTTCTCGACGGCCTCGAAGACGCGGCCCTTGCGGCGCAGCCCGGCGGTGTCGATCAGCGTGTAGCGGCGGCCGTTGCGCTCGAAGGGCACCTCGATGGCGTCGCGCGTCGTGCCGGGCTGGTCGAAGGCGATGACGCGCTCTTCGCCCAACAGGGTATTGACCAGAGTGCTCTTGCCGACGTTGGGACGGCCGGCGATGGCGACGCGCGGGCCCTCGCTCTCGGCCGCGGCGTCGTCGCTGTCGGGAAAGGACTCGAGCGCCAGTTCGACCAGTTCCGCGACGCCGTCGCCGTGGGCCGCCGAGACGACCAGCGGATCGCCGCAGCCGAGTTCGTGGAACTCGGCGGCGACCAGCGGCCGGTTCATGCCCTCGCCCTTATTGACCACGAGCAGCAGCGGACGCCCGCTGCGCCGCAGGCGATCGGCGATCGCCTGGTCCAGGGCCGTCAGCCCGGCGCGTCCGTCGACGACGAACAGCAGCGCGTCCGCCTCGGCGATGGCGGCCTCGGCCTGGCGCGCCATTTCATGGACGATGCCCTCCTTCGCCGCGGGCTCGAAGCCGCCGGTGTCGACGACCAGGAACGGCCGCAGGCCGAGGCGGCCGTGGCCGTAATGGCGGTCGCGCGTCAGGCCGGGCTGGTCCGCGACCAGGGCGTCGCGGCTGCGGGTGAGACGGTTGAACAGGGTCGACTTGCCGACATTAGGCCGGCCGACGATGACCAGCGTCGGTTTCATCAACGGGCGGCGAACGCATAGAGCCCGCCGCTGCGGGTCTGGACGGCGAAATCCTCGCCGATATGCTGGGGATCGGCGGCGATGGCGCTGCCGTCGGTGGCGCGGCGGCCGGCGAAGCTGCCGTCCTCGCCGCGCAGCAGGTGCACGTAACCCTGGGCATCGCCGACCACCACCAGGCTGCCGAGCGCCAGCGGGCGCGACAGGCCGCGGTTGGCGAGCTTGTCCTGCTTCCAGACGCTGGCGCCGTTGCTGCGGTCGAGGGCATGCACGGCGCCCTTGTCGTCGCTGACATAGACGTAGCGCTTGTCCATGTCGATGCCGGCGCTGGCGGAGATTTCGCGCGACCATAGCGCGCTGCCGGTGGCGACGTCGAAGCAGGCCACCCGCCCCTGGTAGGCGGCGGCGCAGACCTGATGGCCGTCGCTGACCGGCAGGCCGGTGACGTCGGCGACACGCTCGAGTTCGGTCGCGCCCTTGGGCAGGGCGACGGTCCCTTCCCATACCGTGGCGCCGTTGTTGGCGGCGATGGCGATCAGCTTGCCGCCGGGGAATCCGGCCAGCAAGCCGCGGCCGCTCCACGTTATGACGCCGGCATTACCGCGCAGCGACAATCCCGGTACCGTGCGCTGGTAGTTCCAGCGCCGCTTGCCGTCCTTGGCATCGAGGGCGGCGATGTTCGAGTCGCCGCTGCGCACGGCGACGAACTCGCCGCCGACCAGGGGCGCGGCGAGCACCTCGGAGCTCACCGTCGCCTGCCAGACCGCCGCGCCGCTGTCGGCATTGAAGGCCAGCACCTCGCCTTTCGGCGTGCCGACGACGACCAGCTTGCCGTCGCTGCCCACGCCCCCGGAAATGGTCCGCCCGGCCGCTATGCGCCACACCTGGCGGCCGGCGTCGAAGCGGGCGATGCTGCCGTCGCGGGCCGCGGCGTAGATGCTGTCGCCGACGATCGCCGGGGTCAGCACGTATTCGCCGGCGGGACCGATCGAGGCTTGCCAGCGCGCCGCCGGTTCCGTGCCTCCCGGGATGGGCGTCAGTTCGGCGGGCTTGACCTTGGTCTTCGACGAACTGAACGGGTTGATGGCGTCGAGCGCCGAGCAGCCGGCCAGCCCGACGCCAACCGCCAGGGCGAGCGCCCAGGTCGCCGCTGCCCTCATTTCGCCGTACCGCCGAGCGCTTCGAGCTTGATCCTGAGCACATCGCGGTAGCCGCTGCGCCGTTGGTCCAGCAGCGCATCGCCGCTGCGTTCGGCGTCGATCTTGGCCAGGGCGGCCTCGTAGGCGGCGCGCGCCTCGGCCGCCTTGCCCTGGGCGGCGAGAATGTCGCCGCGCAGATCGGCATAGCGCGCCGCCAGCGGTGCCACGGGCTCCGTGGCGAGCAGCCGCAGCGCTTCGTCGGCGCCGTTGTCGTCGGCGAGGATGCCGGCCAGGCGCAGCCGGGCCAGGTCGCGCAGCGCGTCGTCGGCGCCGTGCTCGGCAGCCCAGGCCAACTGCGCCCGGGCGTTCTTGAGATCGCCGGCATCGGCCTGGATCTTGGCCGACAGCAGCGCCCCCATCGCCGCATAGGGCGTGCCGCCGTACTTGTCGATCAGCTCGCCCTCGAGTTCGCGGATCCGCTTCGCATCGTGCGCCGCGGCGGCCTGCTGCAGGCCGCCGTAGATGGCGGTGGCCTCGGCGGTCTGGCTGCGCTTCCACCAGTTCCAGCCCTGCCAGCCGGCGGCACCGATGGCGGCGGCGAGAATGACGCCGGTCACCAGGTTGCCGTGCAGCTGCCACCAGGTCTTCAGTTCATCGAGCTGTTCTTGTTCCTGCAGGTCATAGACCGCCATGTTCGTCTTCCGTCGAATAAAGGATGCGGCCGACGCTGTCGGCCAGTTGGTCGAATGCGACGCGTTGCTGCTGCTGCGTCGCACGCAAGGGTTTGAGCGTCGCGGCATTGGCCGCCGCCTCGTCGTCGCCGACGATCAGCGCCAGCGGCGCGCCGCTGGCGTCGGCCTTCTTCATCTGCGCCTTGAAGCCGCCCCCGCCGCAGTGGAGGAGCACGCTGAAGCCGGCCCCGCGCAGGTGCTCTGCTATGCTGAATGCATGAGGCCGGGCCGCCTCGCCCTGGTTGACGAGGTAGATGTCGGGAACCGGCCGCTCGCTGCGCTGGCCCTGCTCGGCCCACAGCGCCAGCAGCCGCTCGATGCCCATGGCGAAGCCGCAGGCCGGCTGGGCCTTGCCGCCGAGCTGGGTAAGCAGGCCGTCGTAGCGGCCGCCGGCGCAAACCGTGCCCTGGGCGCCGAGACGGTCGGTGACCCACTCGAAGACGGTCAGGTTGTAATAGTCGAGGCCGCGCACCAGGCGCGGATTGATCCGGCAGGGAATGCCGGCGCCGCGCAGCAGCGATTGCACGGCCTCGAAGTGGCGCAGCGATTCCTCGCCGAGGTAATCGATCAACTTCGGCGCCGCCTCAACGACGGGCTGCAGCAGCGGGTTCTTGGTATCGAGGATGCGCAGCGGATTGCTGTGCAGGCGCCGCCGGGCGTCGCCGTCGAGCAGTTCGGCGTGGCGCTCGAGGTGGGCGATGAGATCGGCGCGGTGGCGGGCCCGCTCCCCGGGCTGGCCGAGCGAATTGATTTCGAGGCCGATGTGCTCGAGTCCGAGGTCGTCCCACAGCCGGACGCACATCAGGATCTGCTCGACGTCGATGTCGGGACCGGGAAAACCGAGGGCCTCGACGCCGACTTGGTGGAACTGGCGATAGCGCCCCTTTTGCGGCCGCTCGTGGCGGAACATCGGCCCCATGTACCAGAGCCGCCGCGGCCCGTCGTAGAGCAGGTTGTGCTCGAGTACGGCGCGGACGCACGACGCCGTGCCCTCGGGGCGCAGGCTCAGCTGCTCGCCGTTGAGGCTATCGGTGAAGGAATACATTTCCTTTTCGACGATGTCGGTCACGTCGCCGATGGCCCGTGCGAACAGCGCCGTCGGTTCGACCAGCGGCATGCGGATCGGCCGGTAGCCGTAGGCGCGCAGCCAGCCGCGCACGGTGTCCTCGAACTCCTCCCAGAGTTCGGCTTCGTCGGGCAGGATGTCGTTCATGCCGCGGATCGCTTGCAGGGTCTGGCTCATCGTGGCTCGCGAATTCAGCTCGGGCGCGGCGGGTACTTGCGCGCCACGTAGGCCTCGACGATGGTCTTGAACTGCGCCGCGATGTTCTCGCCGCGTAGCGTCGTCACCCGTTCGCCATCGACATAGACCGGGGCCACCGGCGCCTCGCCGCTGCCCGGCAGCGATATGCCGATGCTGGCGTGCCTGCTCTCGCCCGGTCCATTGACGACGCAGCCCATCACCGCCAGCGTCATCGTCTCGACGCCGCTGCGTTCGAGCCGCCACTGCGGCATCCGTTCGCGGACGTAGCCCTGGATGTCCTGCGCCAGTTCCTGGAAGGTGCTGCTGGTGGTCCGGCCGCAGCCCGGACAGGCCGCCACCAGCGGCACGAAGGAGCGCAGGCCGAGGGTCTGGAGGATCTCCTGGGCGACGATCACCTCGCGGCTGCGGTCGCCGTTCGGCTCCGGCGTCAATGACACGCGGATCGTGTCGCCGATGCCCTCCTGGAGCAGCACGGCCATCGCCGCGGTCGAGGCGACGATACCCTTGCTGCCCAGGCCGGCCTCGGTCAGGCCGAGATGCAGCGGGTAGTCGCAGCGCGCCGCCAGCTCGCGGTAGATGGCGATCAGGTCCTGCACCCCGGAGACCTTGCACGACAGGACAATGGCATCGCCGGCCAGGCCGTACTGCTCGGCCTTGGCCGCCGATTCGAGGGCCGAGGCGAGCATCGCCTCGCGCATCAGCGCCGTGGCGTCCTTGGGCTGGGCGCGGCGGGCGTTGTCGTCCATCAGCCGCGCCAGCAGCTCCGGGTCGAGGCTGCCCCAGTTGACGCCGATCCGCACCGGCTTGCGATAGCGCGCCGCCACCTCGATCATCTGCGCGAACTGTTCGTCGCGCTTCGCGCCCTTGCCGACGTTGCCCGGGTTGATCCTCAGTTTCGCCAGGGCCTCGGCGCAGGCCGGATGCTCGGCGAGGAGCTTGTGGCCGTTGAAATGGAAGTCGCCGACCAGGGGCACGTCGAGGTCCATGGCCAGCAGCCGTTCGCGGATCCTCGGCACCGCCGCGGCGGCCTCGCGGGTGTTGACGGTGATGCGCACCAGCTCCGAGCCGGCGCGGGCCAGCTGGGCGACCTGCAGCGCCGTGGCGAACTCATCGGCGGTGTCGGTATTGGTCATCGACTGGACCACCACCGGAGCGTCGCCGCCGATGGCCACCGCGCCGACGCGGACGCAGCGCTTGCGCCGCCGCGGCAGCGGACCGTCGGCAATCAAGGACTGGAGTTCCGCTTTCACTCGACCTTCAGTCGTGCCACTTCGGCACGGATGTAAGGCGCGAGGTCGACCGGCCGCTCGCCGTATTGCAGCCGCACGCGCGCCGCGTTGCCGATGACGAGCTCGTAGGGCGGCTTGCCGCTGACGACCTGGCGGCTGCCGGGCAGGTTCATCTGGGCGAAGATGATGCGCTCGGTGGCGTCCCTGATTTCCACCCAGGCCTTGTCGTCGAAGCTGAGGATCAGTTGATTGCCCGACGGGTCGGCCGGTGCCAGGGCCGGAGCCACCAGCGTCGACGCCACGGCCAGCTTGTCGCCGGGCGCTGCCGGCAACGCACCCGAGATCGCCGCGGGAGTACTGCCGACGCCCGCCGTTTCTGTGCCGAGCGGCACCGGCGTCGGCGGCACCACCGCCAGCGGCGCAGTCGTCACGTCCTGGGCCGGACTGACCGGGGCACGCGTCGCGCCGCGATAGAAATAATGCACGCCCAGGGCGGCGATGGCGGCGACGATCGCGATCACGGCCAGCAGCGACAGCCAGTTGCGCGGCGGGTGCGGCGTCGGCATCCGGGTTCCGACATTTTCGCTGTGCAGGACGTCGGACTCGGGCGGCGGCGCCGACTCGTCGAGCAGGGTAAGCAGCGGCTCGGCGTCGACCTTAAGGAGCTTGGCATAACTGCGGACGAAGCCGCGAATGAAGGCGTGTACCGGCGGCAATGCCGCCAGGTCGCCGCTTTCGAGGGCCTCGATCTGGCGCACGCTGAACTTGGTCGCCTGGGACACGTCGCTGACGGCCAAGCCGCGCTCCTGGCGCAGGCTGCGCAGGCGCTGTCCGAGCGATGCGCCTGGCGGAGCCTGCCGTTCGTCGCCGACCGGAATGCTAAGGTCATTCACTCGTATTCGCCTTGCATCAGTTTCTGGAATTCCGGCGAGCCGGCGAACTTGTGGCGGAGCTGCGCCGCATAGCGCGCCTCGCTCTCGCGGTCGCCGAAGCGGCGCTCGATGCGCACCGCCAGCCACAGCGACTCGGCGCTGGGCTCCGAGCGGCGGTGGACTTCGTCGATGTGCACGCGGGCTTCGCCGAGGTGATTCTGCCGGTAAAGGATGTCGGCCAGCCAGAACATCGCCGTGACGTTGCCGCTGTCATAGCGGAGGGCGCTGCGGAAGTACCCCTCGGCACTCTTGTCGTCCTTGACGCGCAGCGTGCAGATGCCGGCATTGGTGATCGGCTTGACCGGCGTCGAGTAGAGGGGGCTGCGCATCGCCGATTCGAAATAGGCGATCGACTGCCGCTCGCGGCCGGTCTGGCAGAGGAACCAGCCGTAGTTATTGTTGATCTCGGCGTCGCCGGGCGCCAGGCGCAGGGCCCGCCCGAAGTTTTCCTCGGCGTAGGCGTTGTCGCGCAGGGACATGTACACGAGGCCGAGCAGATTGTAGGCCGGGGCGTAACCGGAGTCCGACGCGGCGGCGGTACGCGCCTCGTCGAGCGCGGTCGACAGCCTGCCGTCGCCGAGATAGAGCGAGCCCAGTTCGGTATGGATCTTGGCCCGCTGCCGGGAATCGCCGACCGCCACCTGCTGCGACACCGGCTGGTCGACTTCGCGGTTCGTCGACGCCATGCGGCCGCCGCAGCCGGCCAGGGTTGCGGCGACAAGGGCAGCGGCGAGCGCCATGCCTAGCCTGTTCATGCGGCCGCCTTGGCGCCGGGCATGCCGCGCTCGTGCAGGCGGATGACGCGCCGCGACTTGTCGTGTACCCGGCCGGCGAGCTGGCCGCAGGCGGCATCGATGTCGTCGCCGCGCGTCTTGCGCGTCGTCGTGACGCTGCCGGCGGAGGCGAGGATGTCGGCGAAGCGGCGGATCCGTTCCGGGCGCGAGCGGGCGAAGGCCGATCCGGGGAAGGGGTTGAACGGAATGAGGTTGAACTTGCAGGGCACGTCGCGGGTCAGCGCCAGGACTTCGCGGGCATGGGCGTCGCTGTCGTTGATGCCCTCGAGCATCACGTATTCGAAAGTGATGAAGCCGCGCGGCGCCCGCGCGAGGTAGCGGCGGCAGGCCGCCATCAGCTGCGCCAGCGGGTACTTGCGGTTGATCGGCACCAGCTCGTCGCGCAGCGCATCGTTGGGCGCATGCAGCGACACGGCCAGGGCCACCGGGCAATCCTCGCCCAGCCGGTCCAGCGCCGGAACGATGCCCGCGGTCGACACCGTGACGCGCCGCCGCGACATGCCATAGGCATTATCGTCGAGCATCAGCCGCAGCGCCGTTACGACATTGTCGTAATTGGCCAGCGGCTCGCCCATGCCCATCAGGACGACGTTGCTGATGATCCGCTCGCCGCCCGGCTCGAAGCCGAGCGCCTTGTTGGCCTGCCACAGCTGGCCAATGATCTCGGCGACGCCCAGGTTGCGGTTGAAGCCCTGCTTGCCGGTGGAGCAGAAGGCGCAGTCCAGGGCGCAGCCGGCCTGGGTGGAGACGCACAGGGTGCCGCGATCGTCCTCGGGAATGAAGACGGTTTCGATGGCGTTGCCGCCGCCGACCTCGAAGAGGAACTTGCGCGTGCCGTCCCCGGACGTCTTGTCGCTGGCGATCGCCGGCGGCGCGACGACGGCCGTCGCCGCCAGCTTTTCGCGCAGCGACTTGGCGACATCGCTCATGCGCGAAAAATCCGCCTCGCCGCGCCGATGCAGCCAGTGCAGCAGCTGGCGGGCGCGAAAGGACTTCTCGCCCAGCTGCGCGAACCAGGCCGTCAGGCCTTCGGCATCGAAATCGAGGAGGTTGGTCGGCACGGGCTCAGCGGGAGTGGATGTTCAGGGCCGGGAAGAAGTAGGCGATTTCCACGGCGGCGGTTTCCGGCGCATCGGAGCCGTGCACGGCATTGGCATCGATGCTCTGCGCGAAGTCGGCGCGAATGGTGCCGGGCGCCGCCTTCTTGGGATCGGTGGCCCCCATCAGGTCGCGGTTCTTGGCGATCGCATCATCGCCTTCGAGCACCTGGACCATCACCGGTCCGGAGATCATGAACTCGACCAGGTCCTTGAAGAAGGGCCGCTCGCGATGCACGGCGTAGAAGCCTTCGGCCTCCCGCCGCGACAGGTGCGCCATGCGGGCGGCGATGATCTTCAGCCCGTTGGTTTCGAAACGGGAGTAGATCTTGCCGATCACGTTCTTCGCCACGGCGTCCGGTTTGATGATTGAAAGGGTACGCTCGATTGCCATTCCTGCTTGCTCCTTCAGAAGTCTTGCCCGCGGTTCGGGAAACAGGCCATTTTAGCAAATTCCGGCCGCTCCTCCACGCGCCTGACGCCAGCCGAGAGGGCCCGTCGTCGCCGCCCGTCAACGAAAACGGCGGGCCGCGCCCGCCGTCCCGCCGCTCCGACAGCCCGCGCTCAGATCATTCCCAGGCTCTTCGGCAGCCACAGCGACAGCGTCGGCCAGTAGGTCACCAGGCCGAGGAAGGCCAGCATCGCCAGCAGCCACGGCCATACCGCGACGGTCAGCTCGGTGATGCCCATCTTGGTGATGCCGCTCGCCACATAGAGGTTGAGGCCCACCGGCGGATGGCACATGCCGACTTCCATGTTGACGGTGATCAGTATGCCCAGATGGACCGGATCGATACCGAGCCGCCGGGCCACCGGAAACAGGATCGGCGCCATGATCAGGACGATCGAGCTCGGTTCCATGACGTTGCCGGCCAGCAGCAGCAGCACATTGACGACCAGCAGAAAGCCGACCTGGCCCAGCCCTTGGGCGATGATCCAGTCGGCCATGGTCTGGGGGATCTGCTCCGAGGTCATCAGGAAGGAGAACAGCACGGCGTTGGTGATGATGTAGAGCAGCATGGCGCTCATGTTGGCCGAATCGAGCAGCACCTTGGGCACCTTCTTCAGCCCCATGTCGCGATAGACGAACACGGCCACGACAAAGGCATATACGGCGCTCATCGCCGCCGCCTCGGTCGGCGTGAATATGCCGGTGTAGATTCCGCCCATGACGACGAAGATCAGCAGCAGGCCCCATATCGCCTCGCGAAAGCAGCGCCAGCGTTCCGCCCAGCTGGCGCGTGCCTGGCGCGGGTAGTCGAATTTCCTGGCGCGGTACCAGGCGACCAGGCCGAGCATGGTCGCCAGCACCAGGCCCGGGATCACGCCGGCCATGAACAGGGCGCCGACCGAAGTGCTCGTCGCCACGGCGTACATGACCATGACGATGGACGGGGGAATAAGGATGCCGAGCGCCCCCGAGGTGGTGACGACGCCGGCGCCGAACCGCGGCGGGAAGCCGGCCTTGAGCATCGCCGGCAACAGGATCGAGCCGATCGCCACCACGGTGGCCGGCGACGAGCCCGAGACGGCGGCGAACAGGGCGCAAGCCAGCACGCCGGCGAGGCCCAGGCCGCCGTGCCAGTGGCCGACCATCGAGGTGGCGAACCTGATCATGCGCCGCGCCACACCGCCGTGGGTCAGAAAATTGCCGGCGAGGATGAAGAACGGGATGGCCATGATCTCGAACTTCTCGATGCCGGTGAAGAGCTTCAGGGCCACCGATTCGATCGGCACCGTGGTCATGGTGAACAGGAAGGTCAGCACCGTCAGGCCGAGCGAGATCGAGATCGGCATGCCGGTCAGCATCAGCGCGAACAGCAGCACGAAAATGATGGCGGCATTCATTGGCGCTTCCCGCCCCGATCCGCAAGTCCGCGCGGATGCAGGTTGTCGGCGAGAGCGTAGGGAATCAGGTCCTCGTCCTTAGGCTCGTCGAGGCCCTCGACATGGCCGTGTTCGTGGCGCGGCAGGGTACCGGTCCTGATGAAGCCCCAGGCGACCTGGAGGAAGCGGAAGCACATCAGATAGGAGCCGCAGGGAATCGCCAGATAGACGATCCACATCGGCAGTTCGAGATCGGCCGAGGTCTGGTCGGTGTGGCCGATCGCCCAGACGAAGCTGGCGCCGAGGCTGCCGACCGTACCGGTAAACAGCGCCCCGGCGAGCAGTCCGAAAATGATGAAGGAGCGCCGGCCACCGTCCGGCAGGCGGTTGATCAGCACGTCGACGCCGACGTGGATGCCGGTGCGCACGCCGTAGGCGGCGCCGAACTTGGCCATCCAGATGAACATGTAGATGCACAGTTCCTGGGCCCAGCCGAGATTGATCGCCAGCAGGGCGTCCTGCAAGGCCGGGATCGGCAGGCCGGACGCGTAGCGATGCAGGACGGCGACGAAGATGACCAGCGTCGCCGAGCCCATCAGCAGCGCGATCAGCCACTCCTCGAGGTGATCGAGAACTTTGAGCATGAAACCTCCTCGCCGTCCGGCCGCGGCAAGCTCGGACAGGGTGGTGGCGGGAATCAGAGCTTGTTCGGATCGAAACCGGTTTCCTTGTACACGGCCTCGATCAGTTCCTTGCCGATTCGGCTCTCCATCTCGCGGTGGGTTTTCGCCATGGCCCGCTTCCATTCCAGTTTTTCCGCCGGCGTCAGGCTGATGATCTGCGTCTTGCCCGATTTCCTGACCGCTTCCAGCGCATCTTCGTTTTCCTTCTTGGCAATGCTATTGGCATATTTGGTGGCGTCCTTCATGGCCTCGTCGAGGATGCCGCGGATGTCCGCCGGCAGGTCCTCCCAGAATTTCTTGTTGACGATCACGGCATAACCGAGATAACCATGGTCGCTCAGGGTCAGATACTTCTGCACTTCGTGCATCTTCTGCGTATAGAAGTTCGACATGGGATTCTCGGTGCCATCGACGACGCCGGTCTGCAAAGCCTGATAGACCTCGGAGAACGCCAAGCCCTGGGGAGCCGCGCCGATGGCCCGCATTTCCGCCTCCAGCACCCGCGAGCCTTGCTGGATGCGCATCTTGAGGCCCCTGCAGTCGTCGGGTTTGCGCAGCGGCTTGTTGGCGCTCATCTCCTTGAAGCCGTTGTCCCAGTAGGCCAGGCCGAGGATGCCCTTGGGTTCGAGCTTCCTTAGCAGCTGCTCGCCGATCGGCCCCTGGGTAATGCGGTGCAGTTCTTCGTAGTTGTCGAAGACATAGGGCACGTCGAACAGCTCGAACTCCTTGAGGCCGACGGGGCCGAACTTGGCCAGCGACGGGGCCAGCATCTGCACCGCCCCCAGCAGCAGGGCCTCGATCTCCTCCTTGTCCTTGTAGAGCTGGCTGTTGGGATAGACCTCGACCTTGACCCGCCCCTGGGTCCGCTCCTCGGCCAGCTTCTTGAAATAGTCGGCGGCCTTGCCCTTGGGCGTGTCGACGGCGACGACATGGCTGAACTTGATGACGATCGGCTGCTCGGCGAGAGCGGCGAGGGGTAGGGAGGCCAGGGCAGCGCCGAGCGCCGCGGCCAGGAATTCGCGTTTGTTCATCGTCTCCTCCTCCTGTTGATCTGATAGTGCTGCAGCCTGAATTCTTTCGCGGCCGGCCCGTAAACGCAATTGTAGATTTCCACAGCCGCTCACCGGCGTCGGCGGCACCCTAACCCAAGTTTGCCAATTTCCCGCTGATTTTCCCGGTTTTCGGGCCCCCATCGCCCGGAAAGCCGCGTGGTTGACGGGGGGTGGTTAAAAAAGTGATTTGTAGTGCCATAATATTTACATTGCTGTGATTTTTCCT
>WNGH01004155.1_pt1 | contig 21283 bp, 17 predicted proteins | sample 5400631 | NCBI WGS metagenome assembly WNGH01 (sample SAMN13153373, study PRJNA577476) | soil metagenome | isolation source: 115 cm soil or saprolite under Garry oak tree replicate 1 | place: USA:California | collected 2016-06-15
CCGAGGACTGCTCAAGAAGATCCAGCTGGTGATCCCCGGCTACGCCGGCTACCGGCGGCGAGAGGACATCCGCGCGGCGGACAACCTGCTCCGCATCCAGCTCGCGAATCAGCTGAAGGGCGTCCGCGGGGAACTCGAGGACATCCGGGACGGCCTGGCGATGGACGGGAAGATCCAGGGCCTCCAGGGCATCGGCACCATCATCTTCACGGTCGAAGGCCTCGAGGCGAAGGTGCGTCACGCGGAAGGCGGGTACTCCGGAATCAGCGCGACGATTCAGATCAAGGAGACGGAGCTCGACAAGCTGTACGAATACGACTACGCGATGCTCGACTCGCTCGACAAGGCCGCCGCGGTCGTCCCGATGATCCGGGACGCGGGCGACCCGAAGAGCTTCGACGCCTCCCTGAAGGCGTGCCGCGAGGCGATCGCGGGTTTCGAGACGGCGTGGAAGAACCGGACGATGGCTGTGACCGGCATCCAGGTGAGGTGAGGACATGATCCCGATTTCATTCTTCTTCGGCGGCGCGCGGCGGACGGACCAGACGGCGGGCCGGAAGGAAGGCATCATCGGCGCGATGACGGTCGCCTGGGACGACCAGTTCAAGCGACAGAATATCATGTGGAAGGTCCCGCGGAACATCCGGATGAACGACAACATCGTCGTCCGGGAGGACGAGATCGCGGTCTTCTACCGCGACGGGAAGGTCCTCGCATACCTGGACCGCCCGGACCGGTACGCCCTCACGTCGCAGAACGTCGCCGTCCTGGGGAAACTCATCCAGGCCCTGTCCGGCGTCGTCCAGCAGGCCGAGGTGTACTACCTCCAGAAGCGGATCTTCGACGGGAAGTTCGGCACGCAGGACGCGTTCCTGTTCCAGGACCCGGACTTCGACATGGTGCAGCTCCGCGCGTTCGGGGACTTCCGGTACCGCCTGAAGGACCCGGAGACGTTCATCAACCAGTTCGTCGGGACCTTCGGCGCCGCCACGTCGGCGGAGGTCGAGGACCGCATCAAAGACGAGATCGTCAAGCAGCTCAACGTGACGTTGGGCAAGATGAAGGCCAACGGGCTGAAGGTCGTCGACTTCGCGGCGAGCCTCAATGACATCGAACAGGGTGTGCTGGCCAATTCGAAGCCGCACTTTGCGACACTCGGAATCGAGATTCTCCAGATTAGCGGATTGAGCATCCCGCTCCCGGACGCGATCAAGGACGCGCTCGAGAAGATGGCGTCGGCGAAGGTGCTGGGCCGCACGAACGCGGCCGCGTACCAGCAGTTCGCTCTGGCCGACTCGATGCGGGCCGCCGCCGCGAATCCGTCCGGCGGCGCCGGCACGGGCATCGGACTCGGCGCCGGCATCGGCCTCGGATACGGGATGGCCTCGCAGGTGCCGGGGATGATCGCCCAGCAACAGCCCCAGCAGCGGCCGTGTCCGAAATGCGGCACGATGAACGCCGTGACGACGAAGTTCTGCGGGAACTGCGGAGCCGACACGACGGTCGCCGCGGGCAGCAAGCCGTGCATCAAGTGCGGCAAGATGGTCGGGCCTGGACAGAAGTTCTGTCCGGAGTGCGGCGCGTCTCAGACGCTGAAGTGCCCGGACGGCCACGACGTCCCCGCAAACATGAAGTTCTGCCCGGAGTGCGGCAAGCCGGTCGTCCAGAGCTGATCCCATGGAGCAACCCCCGGCCCCCGCTCCGAGCGGGCCCACAGTGCCCAAGCTGTCGACGACGGTCCTCCTCGCGATGGGCGCGATCGCGACGATCGTCCTCGTGGCGATCTTCGCGTACATCCTGTTGGTCGCCCGACTCCGGCTCGACGAGCAGCTCTGGTGGACCGGACTCACGTCGATGATCTTTGCCCTCGGGTTCTACATGATGTACGCCGCCACCCACGACCGGATGATCGCGCGGCCCTTGGCCGGCGGCTTCTTCGTCGTCGGCGCGGGCAGCTTCTACGGCTCGATCTTCACCGGCAACTCGAGCGACTTCGCGAAGCTGCTGTACCTGATCCTCCTCTCTGTCCTCGTGATGATCGCCCTCGGGGCGATCTTCGTCATGGCGAAGGACGCGGAGAAAGACGCGGTGCGGCGCGCCCAGCGCAAGTACATCCCGTAGGCAATCGACGATGGGGCAGTCGCGGTCCCACCCGGCCGCCGGGCTCACACGAACTTGTAGATGTTCTGCGGGAGCCCGCCCTTCTTGATTTCTTCTTCCATCTCCTCGAGGACGAGGATCCGCTTGTAGGTCGGCGGATGGGTCCCGAAGAGCTCGTTGGCGCGGCGCCAGTGGCTCTTTCGCTCCTGTTCGACGGCCTTCTGCAATTCGTACGCATCGATTTGGCCGTCGTGGTCCAGGTCGTACTTGTTCATCCGCTCCTGGAGGTCTTGATAGTCTTCCTCGGCCTTGACCGGGTCGCCGATCATGAACGCACGGAGGCCCGATGGCTCGGCGTCGGGCCGGGCGAGCGACAAGCCATACGAGATCTTCGTGAGCGCGGACGCGAGCAGATGCGGGTCTCGTGTCGCGGCACCGCTGTACGCGTCAGCATAATACTCGCGGGTTCTCGAGAGGTACAGGACGAGCAGCTGGGCCACGAGGTACACCGCGTACGAAACGATTGCGGATGCGATGATGATGATGAACGCCTGGCCCGCCCCCTTCCCGCGCACGCGCACGTTGCCCCGGAGCGCCTCGAAGCCCAGGCGCGCGATGACGTACGCGATCAGGGGAACCGCGGACATCAGCGTCATGATGATCACATCGCGGTGGCGCAAGTGCCCAATCTCGTGCGCGAGCACGGCGCGGATCTCGTCCTGGTTCAGGCGCTCCAAGAGGCCTTGCGTGATGACGAGTTCCGCCGAGGAGATGGTCCGGCCAAACACAAACGCATTCGGCGAATCATCCCCGCTCTCCCAGATCTTCGGCGTCGGGACACCCGCCTGGCGGGCGGTTTCCTCGACGGTCCGGTACACCCACGGATTCGACTCGGCCGTGATCGGACGGCGGTCACGAATCGCCCATCGGACGATGAAGGGAGAGATCAACCACTGGAAGAAAATAAACAGGACCGCCAAGCCGACGACGATCGCCAGCGCCCCGGGGAACGCGTTCGCCTGCAGCGCGTAGTCCGCGATCGCGAGGATGGCGAGCAGCAGGAGGGACAGCAGGGCGAACAGGAGGAAGACGGTCAACAGGCTGCCGCGCCGGAGGGCGCTGAGACTTCCCACGAAGCCTCTATATTCGACCTCCCCATGAGTGTTGCGTCGGCATGCCTGCGGCGGACCGCTGAACCTGACCACGGGAGAGGTCATCGTAACGTGCCCGTACTGCGGCACCGCCTCGCGGATCCGCGGGGACAAACCGTTCGTCCTGACGCATTCGATGCTCGCGGCCCGGATGGACCGCGATGGCGCCCTGCGGGCGATCCAAGGTTGGATGGAGGGCGGCGTGATGAAGCCGGACGACCTCCGGAAGGCCTCGCGGATCACCTCGCTCGACTGTGTCTATCTTCCGTTCTACGTGTTCGAGGTCGATGCGACGACCGCCTACTCGGGCGTCCTCACGCGGACCGGCACGAACGAGAAGCGGACCGGAGACCTTCGGCGCGATTACTTCTGGAAGGTCCTCGGCCGCCGATCCGGCGACTTCCCGACGCGGGAATACAAATTGCCCCTCGGGTTCAAGGTGCCCTTCGACACCGGCGGCATGGTGCGCGAATCCCGTTTCCTGAACGCGGAGGTCGACGAGGACGAGGCGGAGCGACTCACCCGGGAAGACGTCGATGGCCATCAGCGGGAGTTGCTGAAGGATCTCGTGGACGTCATCGAGGACGCTCGGACCCAAATGGACGTCAAGGATTCGGAGTTCCTCCATGCCCCGATCTGGTTCTCGACCTTCGAATACCGAGGCCGATCGTACACGATCCTGCTCGACGCGGCATCCGGGGAGGTCGTTCGCGGAGACATCCCACCGCCGAGCGGCGGCTTCGGAGAGTTCCTGAAGGGCGCGGGCCGCGACCTCCTCCGCCCCTGATGGGTTCACTCCTCGGACGGCTCGAGGTTCTCGTAATCCGCGAGGTATGCCCCGCAGTTCGGGCACATCTCGTCGTCGGGGTCGATCTCCCATCCGCACTCGGGGCAATGAATCATCCCGTGGCCCGGCGTCGATACGGACATCCGGGGTATAAAATCAAGCCGGATTCGCGGTCAGTAATCCTCGAAGGTCGTCTGGCCTTTCTTCGATGGGCGTCGGCGGGATTCGGGGATCGGAGCTCGATCGTGGGACTGGGCACGCAACGTCTCGATCCGCTTTTCCGGAGCCGCGGCCACGAACGTCTCGCCTCCCGGTTCGCCGACGAAAATCTTCTGCTTCAAGTCCTTCCGGAGGCGGTCGAGCTCCACATGCATCTTCCGTTCCTTCCGTCGGGCGCTGTAGAGATACGCCTCGTCCCGCGTGTCCTTCGTTACCAGCGTCACGACCCGGCCCGCGGCACTCCGTCCGGTCCGGCCGCGCCGCTGAATCGTGCGGATCTCCGACGGAACGGGCTCGTAGAATACGACGAGGTCGACCTGTGGGATGTCGAGGCCCTCCTCCCCGATCGACGTGGCGACGAGGACGTTGACCGTGCCCGCGCGGAACTTGTCGAGGATGTCGACCTGCTCCTTCTGCGAGAGCCCGATGTCCTCGCCGCGGGACGCCTGGCCGACGAACCGCATCGGCCTGACGCTTGGGATCCGGGCGAGCTCCTGGGTAATCCGGTCCGCGGTCTGTCGGTAATGCGCGAAGACGATGATCTTGGAGTCCGCCTTCTCCATGAGCTGTTTTCGTACGATCCAACCGGTCTTCGCGAGCTTCGGGTGCTCGACCTCTGTCGCCTCCGCGAGCTGGATCGCCTCTTGGGTCTTCGCGTGCTTCAGGAACTGGACGTCCGCCTTCGTTTTCGTGTCCTTCTGCATGTTCTCGAAGTACAACCGGAGGGAGCCGAGGCCTTGCGTCTCCGCGAGTTCGATGGCGTGGTCCGCCTTCATCGCGATGGCCTGCGCGGTCATCGCGCCGTAGAGCCGGCCGTCCTTCACGCCGGAATCCAGACGCGAGCGGGCCTCGTTTCCGACCGCCAGCAGGTCCTTGCGCGTCACCCTCGCCCGGCCCGCGAGGAAGCCGAGTTTCTTCAGTCGCGCGACCTGTTCATCGACGACGGTCTGAAGGAGCTTCCGGATTTCCTTGGACACGTCCGGCGCCTCCACCGGGATTCGTTCGATCTGCAGATCGTGTTGATACGGCACGACGTCGGGGTCGTACTCGGTCCGGATTTCGACCGCGGTGATGCCGAGGTTCCCGCACACCTCGAGGATCTTCTCGGCGGAGGACCCCGGAGACGCCGTCATCCCGAGGGCCAATCGATCCGGGACTCCCTTGTACGCGGCCGCGACGTCCACGTACGCGTAGTCGCCGACGGCACGATGCGCCTCGTCGAAGACGATCAAGCTCACGTCGTCGAGGGAGATGCGTTCCGCCCGCAGGTCGTTCCGAATCACCTGGGGCGTCGAGACGATGATCTTGTTCTCCCTCCAGAGGAGTTCCCGGTCCTCGGGCGCGGTCGCCTCGCCCGTGAAGAGCGTGATTCGGTCGACGACGAGGACCTTCCGCATGGAGGCCGCGTGTTGCTCGACGAGCGGCTTGGTCGGCGCAAGGAAGAGGATCCGACCGCCGCGGCGCCGCAAGACCTCGGCGATGACCATCGCGGCGATGACCGTCTTACCCATTCCCGTCGGCAGGACGACCAGGGTCGATCGCTCGAGGCACGCCCGCGCGATGTTCACCTGATACGCGCGCTCCTCCACCGTCTCCCGCCGGAGGAGCTCGTGCGTCACGAACACGTCGGGCGAACCACGCAGGTGTCGAAATAACCTTTGTGTCAGGGAGGCGGATGGCGCCCGCGTCTTCGGAGGAAGAGCAGCGTGACGATCCCGATGATCCCGATGATCGCCGCGGCGACTGCGACGATGGCGGTGAAGATCCACGTGCTGCTCGTTTGGACCGCGATGGACAGAGAGACGGAGGCGAGCGGGCCCGAGCCGTCCACGCCGGAGGTCAGCGTCGCGTTGTACGTACCGCCGGCCGCGGAGCCCGGGACCACGACGACGAACGAGAGCATGGCATCGCGATCCGGCGCGAGGACGACGGTCCGCGTCATGGCCAGCGGGAGCGATCCGCCCATCGGGACCCAAAGGACCGACCAGTCCGCGTGCATCGAGCTGTCGAGGACGAACGTCTCGGCGGTGTCTCCTACGTTGACGAGCCTGACGGTTCCCGGGACCACGCCGCCCGCGGTCGTGTTCAGCGAGATCGCGGTCGGCAGCAGGACGGCACTCCGGGCGAGACCGCGGTCGGCGATTGCGACATCGTCGATCCACCAACCGCCGCGGTTCGGCATGTTTCCCGGCGTCGCGTTGAATCGCACCTGAATCGTGGTGGGGAGGCTTCCCGGCAGGAGGGCGATGGAGACTCCGGTCCACGACGGGGCCGCCCCCGACACTCGGGTGATCGGGGTCCACCCGCCTCCGCCGTACCGCACTTCGACCATGGCCCCACCGCTCCCGTTCGACCTCCGATCTGTCGAGTTCGAGAAGTCGTACCGCTCGTAGTAAATCAGGAAGGAAGGCGCACTCAGGTTCACCAGGGGCGTCGTCAGTGTCCGCCAACTCGGAAGGGCCGGGCTCGTCGTGTTGTTCGAGACATATCCGAACCGCCACGCGAGGAACCCGCTATGCGCGGTTCCGTTCGGATCGGTCGCGCTGAGGATGGACCACCGCGGGTTGTCCTGCGGGGTGCCGTTGACGTCCCAGTTCGCGCCGCCCGATTCCATGTCGTCGCGGAACGCGAACACATTTGTCGACACGTGAGCGACGCGCTCGTCGTCCGACGGAATCGCATCCCCTGGCGTCGATGCGTGGGCGTCGATGAGGTACCGACCAAGGGACGTTGCGAGGAAGGAAATGTTGACCGTGGTCGAGGATTCGCCTTGGAGCGTGAGTTGGGTCTGCGTCTCCGACTGCACGAGCGTGTTCGGAGCGATGCGGTCCAGGTACACGCCGACTTTCACGGACACGGAGGCCGGGACGGTTCCTTCGTTTCGGACGACCACGCCCGCCGCGACCGCGGCGCCGAGCGCCACCATCGGAGGCGCGCGGATCTCTTGGACCGCCACATCCACGATCAGGGAGAACAGGAGCGTGGCGGTCATCGTCGGGCCGGCGGCGGAGATGTCTCGCACGCGCCAGTTCGTCGCAGTCGCATCGTACGCGGCGCTGCTCGGGTGTGTGTCCGGTCCGAAGCCCACCGCGGTGTCGTGCCAGGGATCGCCGGAATCCGTCGGGTGGTCCCCGTTGATTCCTTCGTCCGCTTCCTCCAGGTCGAGGAGCCGATGGGCATCGTTTGTGTTGTCCGGCTGGGAGTCATCGACGTGCCAGATGAGGAGGCCGCTCGCGGGCAAGCCGACATCGAAGCCGGTCTGCTCCCGGTTCTCGAGGAGGAAGTATTCGTTCACCGAGCCGGGGACGGACAGGCGGATCACGAAGGGCCGCTGCTCGACGGCGGGAATCGGTGTGTGCTCCAGGGCGGTCACGGGGCCCGACGTCGGCGTGAGCCATTCGAGACGGATCTTCGACCACGCGCTGAACTCCGCCGGGCTCGAGCCTCGCGGCGCGCCGTTCCACGAACCGAGCGACATGATGTCCCAGACGCCGGCTCCGTCGGAACTCCCGTCCGTGTCGTAGAGATCGGGGAGGCCGAGGTCGTGGCCGAATTCATGAGCCATCACGCCGAGCGGCGAGTCCTCGCTGATCATCGTGTAGCGGAACACCTGCACGCCGTCGGCGAGGAGCGGTTGGTCTCCGGGTTGCGTCGGATCCGCATCGTACACGTTCCAGGAGTGCGACCAGATCGCGTCCGTCAGGTTCGCGTGGTTCTCCTGGCCCGGACCCGCGTGCACGACGACGAGGTGGTCGATCACCCCATCGTGGTCCGTGTCGAAGGCGCTGAAATCCACGGCCAGGTCGGCGGCGCGGACCGTCTCGACGACGAGGTTGTAGATCGGGCCGTTTGCATTGTCGATTCCGGAGGGGCCGTCCTTCCCGTAGTACTCCATCGGGTAGGAGCTCGTGAACCATGTCGGCACGATCGTCGCGTTGATCGTCAGGCCGCCGTACGACGCCTCGCGATAGTACGCGCGCATCGAGCGCGCACCTGGGGTGGCGTCGTTGAAGAAGTCGTCAAAGTAGGCGGCCTCGTGGCTCGGGTCGTGGGAGACGTTCGTGAACTGGATCAGGAGCACGAGGACGCGGGCCAAGCCAAGGGCCGCGGACGGGTGCACGGGGACCGGCGATGTGCTGCGGATTCCCGCGGCCGGCCAGCGACCGCTCACGGGGTCCGGGGGCGTCAGGCTCGGACCGGGCTCTGCATCGACCTGCACGGATCGAGCCGCGGGGGTGCGTGGAGATGCGTGGTCCACGGCGACCATCCCGGCGGGAATCAGGACGACCAGCGCCAGGAGGACCGTAAAGGCCCGCATCTTCGCGACGATGGGACCGCGGTCTAATGAAGGTTCACGGACGAATGTCGAATGCGTTCACAGGGTGGCCTTGTCGAACATGGCCGGGTCCGCGGCGAGCGGTCTCGTCGCATCGATTCCCATTTTCGACGTGAAGCCATCGCGCGCCGACGGATCGATCGACGAGCCGCGCACGTCGTGCAGGACCACGAGTCCGCGGTCCGCCTGGAAGCGCGTCGCGATCGCCCACTCCACATCGCGGTCGTCGAAGACATCGATGTCCTCATCGACGATCACGACCTGTTTCATCGAGGTGTGCGCTCCGAAGGCGGCCATGATCGCGTTCTTGCCGTCCCCTTGGTGTTGTTTCCGGATCGAGACGACCCCGTGGAGCCAGGCGCAGCCGCCTTCCGTCAGGCGGACCGCTTTCACGTACGGCACCGCGCGGGAGACCGCCTGGTAGATTACGGGTTCGCGGGGCATCCCCATGAACATGAAGTGCTCGTCGAGGCCGCCGACGATGATGTGGAAGATCGGGCGGTCTCGGTGGTAGATCCGGTCGACGACGAGCACCGGTTCCTTGCGGACGCGATCGTACGTGCGGACGGCATCGACGAAGGGACCTTCGTCGTGAACCTCGTTGATGAGACGGCCCTCGAGGACGTACTCGGCTTCCGCGGGGACCGTGAGGCCGTTCTTGATCCGCGCCATGTCGATCGGCTTGCCGAGGCAGGATTGCGTGAGCGCGGAGGCGATCCGACTTTCATCGACGCCGTACTCGACGGACGTCCCGCCGGCGAGGAGGTTCCACGGGTCGAGTCCGATGCAGACGGCGACCTTCAGCTCGCCCCCGGCCTTCATCGCCTCGTTGTACATGTGACGCAGATGGCGGGGGACGATGCGGCACGCCCCACGATCGGCGCCCAAGATCAGGATGCGGTGGAACGACAGGTTGCGCACGCCCTCCCATTCGGCGACCCACACGCCGGCGGTGATGTAGCGACCCGCGTCCTTCGGGAACAACCTCGGGATTGGCAGCTCCCGCAGGTCGACGTCGCTCGTCTCGTGGCGCATGAAGTCCGCTTGCTCAATCACGCGGGCGTCCTTCGGATGCCCCTGGGCGTCCATGAGCCTCGGGAGGAGATCCGCCTTCGGGACGCGCAGGGCGGTCGCGACGCGGTCACGCGTCGACCAGAGATTTCCGACCGCCTCGCCGCCGTGGAGGTCCTTGAGATGGACCGGTTGCCGCGGGTGTTGGAGCAAGAAGCGGGTCGCCTCGAGGTCGGTCGCCACGGGCTCCTTCACTTCGACGACGTCGTTCGAAAAGGCCGCAAGCCAATCGCGAATCGCCATGGACCTCGCCGTCGCGACCGAAGGCGGGCCGTCTCCTTAGTCGTTGCGGGGAGAACGATCCTGCGTGGCCGGCCACGGTGCCCTAGGGTGGCCGAATCGGCGGCGGGGAATCGTCGGGCGGCTCGGGGGGTGGCGGCTCGAGTGGTCCCGGCTCGCGCGGCATCAGGAGTAGCCACGTCGCGATCAGCAAGGCGGCCACCGCGGCCGCGGCCAGACCGCCCGCGATGATGGCCGAGTCGACGCCTCCTCGAATCGGAGGAGGAGGTGGGCCCATCGCCGGGAGCACGGTCATCGGAATGGTCAACGCGTTGTCCGCCACGTCGGTCTCCGGGGGACTCACACTCCGGATCGTGATCTGCAATTCATGATCCCCGGCCGCGGTCGCCACGAACGTCGGGGCGTACACGACGAGCGAGGCCCCGGGTTCAAGCGGCGACGTGAGCACCGTCGTCCCGATCCGAACGATCGTCCCGTTCGGTCGCACATCCGATGCATCGAGGATGGCGGCATCCGCCGCGACGGTTCCCCGGTTGACGATCGTGATGGAGAGGATGACGGTCTCGCCCTCGACCGGTTGTTCCGGGATTGTGGACGCGGCCTCGGGCGCCAGGTCCGGCGTCCCTCCTGGCGGCGGTTCGATGACCGGGAGGACCGTCATCCGGATGGTCAGGGTGTTGTCTTCGAGATCCTTCTCCTCCGGGGTCACGTCGCCCACGACGATTTGCAACGTGTGATTCCCGACCCCCGAGGCCACGAACGTCGGAGAGTAGACGATGATAGAATCCTCCGGCGCGAGTCGCGTGGGGAGCGACGCGTTTCCGATCGAGAGGATCGTTCCGTTCGGTCGGTGATCCACCACATCGATGATGGCGGCATCCGCCGTGCCATTCCCGTGGTTGGCGATCGTGATGGACAGGATCGCAATCTGGCCCTCGATCGGTTGGATCGGAATCGTCGACGCCGACCGGGGCGTGAGATCGGGAGTTCCCCCCGGCGAGGGCTTCGGTTGCACCTCGACTCGCACCGATGCGGTCCCTTCGCTGTCGCGCGCGTCTTCCACGGTGACGCTCGCTCGTTTGGTACCGACGACCGAATACGCATGGCTGGCCAGGGGCGACTCCTGCTCGTGAGTCCGGTTGCCGTCTCCGAAGTCGAACTCATACGAGACAATCTGTCCCTTTCCGTTGTCATGACCCACACTCGCCGACGCGTCGAAGTAGACGATCTGGCCGACCACCGGCGTGGCGTCGTCGACCGACAGCATGGCGGTCGGACCTCGCGGCGTCGCGGCCACTACCGCGAGGAGGCTGAACGCGACCGCCCACCCCGCCGACGCGAGGCCCACGCGCCTTCGAAGGGATAGTCTCCCTCTTCCCCGGCCCACGCCGCGCGATGTGAGTACGCAGGCAAAATGGTTTCCAGAGCGACGTTTCTCGGAGAAAATCGGTATCAGGATTGATACCTCGGTGGCGTCTCGGTGTCGCGTGATGCGATTTGGTGACCCTGCGACGGACGAAGCGAACGGACTCGGATCGTTCGAAAGGGTGAGTCGCTTCGGCAGACGACCGCGGCAACGGACCGCTCGCTTTCCCTTCGAGAAGACTTAATAGACCGAGGAAGTTCGCTGCGACGTGGCCCTCGAATCCGCGCGCAAATTCGCGCTGCAGAACGCCGTCCTCCACGAAGGCAAGGCGGACGCGAAGGCGGTCCTCGGCCGGTTGCTCGCCGAAGACGCCGCCCTCCGGAGGCGCGCGCAGGAGGCGACAGCCTACGTCGAACGTGTCGTCGCCGACGTGAACGACCTCGGCCTCGAAACGCAACGGGCGGAGCTCGCGGCGATTGCACCGGAACTCCTGGAGAAAATCCGACACGACGTCGGACCGAAAGAGCTTCCGCCGCTCCCGGGCGCCGTCGACGGAGCGGTAATCCTGCGCCTCGCGCCCTATCCGAGCGGCCCGCTCCACATCGGCAACGCGCGGGCGTTCGTCCTGAACGACGCGTACACGAAGCGCTACCATGGGAAGCTGCTCCTCGTCTTCGACGACACGATCGGATCGGAGGACAAGCCGCTCCTCCCGGAGGCATTCGACCAGGTGAAAGAAGGTCTCGACTGGGCGGGCGTCGAGTACGACGAGGTCCTGTACAAGAGCGATCGGATCCCGTTGCACTACGAATGGGCCGAGAAGCTCCTCGCGACCGGCGAGGCCTACGTGTGCGAGTGTGATGCGGAGACCCTGCGGAAGAACCGCGAGGCGATGCGCACGTGCGTGCACCGCATCCAGGACGTCGACGAGACGATCGCGATGTGGAAGGCGATGCTCGCAGGCGAGTACGGCGAAGGCGAAGCGGTCGTCCGGCTCAAGACGGACATGGCCCATCCGAATCCAGCGTTCCGTGACCGCGTCCTGTTCCGCATCGCGGTGCGGGAGCATCCGCGGGTCGGCACGCGGTACCGCGTCTGGCCGATGCTCGAGTTCTCGTGGGCCGTCGACGACGCGTTACTTGGGATCACGCACGTCCTCCGCGGCAAGGACCTCGTAATGGAGGACATGATGGAGACTCGGATCTGGGACATCCTCCAGGTCAAACGTCGTCCGCGGTTCGTGCACTTCGGGATCTTGCGGTTCAGGGATCTCGAGCTGTCGAAGTCGCGATACCGGAAGGAGATCGCGGAGGGCCGCCTCACCGGGATCGACGACCCTCGGACGTGGACGTTGCAATCGTTGCGCCGCCGCGGGATCCGACCCGCGGCCCTCCGGGAGTTCGTGCTCTCCTTCGGCCTGAGTCAGAACGACATCGAGGTGCCTGCCGAGACGTTGTATGCGGAGAACCGCAAGATGATCGACAAAGACGCGAACCGCTACTTCTTCGTCCCCGATCCTGTCGTCGTCGAGATCGCGGGGCTCCCGCCGATCGAACGCGTGAAGGCGCCGCTCCATCCCGACTTCCCCGGCCGAGGCGTGCGAGAGATTCCCGTGGGTCCGAAGGTCGAGGTAGCCCGCGATGACTTCACGAAGTTCCAGGGCCAGGAGGTTCGGCTCAAGGACTTCTGCAACGTCGTCCTGGACCACCGCGCCCGATTCGTCTCGCTGGAGAACAAGGAAATCCCCAAGATCCAGTGGGTCACCCATGGGTTGCAGACGCACCTCGTGATGCCGGACGGCGCGGTGTCTCGCGGCCTTTCCGAGCCGCTCGTGGGATCACTCAAGGTCGGCGACGTGGTGCAGTTCGAGCGCGTGGGCTTCGCGCGCGTCGATCACGTGAGCAAGGCCGAGGTGCGGGCGTACTTCGCGCACCGATAAACGATCCGCCGATGGCGAGGCCGATTTTCACTTTCGCCCACCTCTCCTGGGGGGAGGATGATGTCCCCTCAGGCTTTCTACTCAATTGGGCAGAAAATGACCGGTCGCGCTCGCTCCCTTCGACGAGCCCGGAAGCAACGGCAGGCTCCCATGCACGGCTTCATTGTGACGTGGGATGTGGATAGCGCCAACACGGCGATGTGTGGGAGGATCCGACGATTTGTGTTCGGATACACATCCCGGAAGAGCGACAAGGCGTACCATTACGCCGGACTTGTCGAGCGAGACGGAGTCAGGTATCTCGGGCAGTCTGTTCTCTTTGTATCGCCACCGACGCTCGGGCTCCTCACCGAGTATCTACGCCGCGAGCGGATCGGCCACGTGGTTATCGAGGCCTCCGTGGGACCGATTGTGACCAATTGAGCGGGAGTCCGCTCCCCGTTCAAGGCTGCGGCCCCTCCGGCGACGCCGACGGGAAGCGAATCCCTGAGTTTCGAGACTTCTACTCAATTGAGTAGAAATCGGCGCTGACTCGAGTGAAGCTTTTCTACCTTCCGACCTTCTCATGTTCCATGGCCCGTTTCGCGAAGCGTGTTCGTTCGATCGAGCCCTCTCCCACGGTCCGCATCAGCGATCTCATCGCGGAGTCCCAGGGCCAGGGGAAGAAGATCCTCTCCCTGGCCATCGGCGAGCCGGACTTCCCGACGCCCGCGCACATCGTTGACGCGGCGAAGAAGGCGCTCGACGACGGCTACACGAAGTACACCGCCGCGCCCGGGATCCGCGAGCTGCGCGAGGCGATCTCGGAGAAATCACAGAAGGAGAACGGGATTCCTGCGAAGCCGGAGAACGTGATCGTCGCGCCGACCAAACACACGCTCTTCATGACGTTCATGGCCCTCCTAGAATCCGGGGACGAGGCGCTGATCCCCGATCCCGGCTGGGTCTCCTATGCGCCGATGGTGACCCTCGCGGGTGCGAAGCCCGTGCCGATCCGCGCCGCGGACGAAGACGGATTCGTGCCTTCGACGGAGACCGTCGGGGACGCGATCACCCCGCGGACCCGGGTCATCGTGCTGAACTCGCCCTCGAATCCCGCCGGATCCGTGTACACGCGGGCCCAGATGCGCGGCCTGGCGGACCTCGCGGCGGACCACGACCTCACCGTCGTGAGCGACGAGATCTACGAGAAGATCCTCTACGAGGGCGAGCATGTCTCGCCCGCGTCCCTGGAGGGCATGTTCGATCGGACCGTCACGGTGAACGGCTTCTCGAAGACCTACTCGATGACGGGCTGGCGGCTCGGCTGGCTCGTCGCACCGACGCCGATGTACCAGCAGATCGTCAAGGTCCAGGAGCACACGATCACCTGCGCGACCGCGTTCGCGCAGAAGGCGGGGGTCGCGGCCCTGCGGGGTCCGACCGGTCCGTTGAAGGCCATGGTCGACGAGTTTCGGGCGCGGCGGGACATCGTGCTCCGAGAGCTCAAGAAGATCGACCGACTCGCGACGGATCGTCCGAGTGGTGCGTTCTATGTCTTCCCTCGTCTCGATGTCAGAATGGAGAGTGCGTCGCTCGCGGAACGAATCCTCAAGGAGGCGGACGTTGCCGTGACCCCCGGGAGCGCGTTCGGGGAGGCCGGGGAGGGCCATCTCCGCCTATCGTATGCGGCCTCTCGCGAGACGATCGTCGAATGCATCCGCCGGATCGCGGACGTCCTCAAGAGAATCTGACGAGCGAGCGGGCCGGCACGATCGAGAGAGCGGTCAGCCGCCTCCCGGCAGGAGTTAAGTATCCTCGTCCACCTTCGCGGGTTGAGGGAACGAATGGCGCAAGACCAGCGGGAGGAAATGCCGACGATCGTGCCGATGATCGCGTACGAGGACCCCGCCACGGCGATTGATTGGTTGGTCCGTGCCTTCGGGTTCCGTGAACGCAAAGACCAGCGGATGAAGGACCGCGACGGGCGGATCACGCACGCGGAGCTCCGACTCGGGAAAGGCCGGGTCTTCTTGGCGACCCCGACACCGGACTACCAAAGTCCGAAGCACCACCGCGAGAATTGTGCCCCAGCACGGAAGTGGTCCGCCGTCCCGTGGGTCATCGACGGGCTGCTCGTCCACGTGGACGACGTCGATCGTCACTTCGCTCGCGCGAAGAGCGAGGGCGCGACCATGCTTTCCGATCTCGAGGACAACCCGGTCGGGCGCCTGTACCGGGCCGAAGACATCGAAGGACATCGGTGGATGTTTCTCAAGCCTCATGCGTGATCTCATCCAATTGCGGCGCCGGGAACTAGCCTTTCGCGGCGCGCGCTCGAAGCAAATCCGCGATGGCGGTGTGGCCTTTCTCGATTGCGTCGTCCAGGGGCGTGCGACCGCCGTCCCGGATGGCGTGGACGTCCGCTCCGTGGTCCAGGAGCATCCGGACGGCCTCAAGATTCCCGTGGACCGCCGCCTTGTGGAGCGTCGTGTAGTTGGCCTCACTCCTCACGTTCGGGTTCGCTCCCGCCGCGAGCAAGATCCGCACGACGTCGGCGTGATCTCCGGAGACGGCCGCATCCACCGCCGTGTTTCCGAACCGACTCGGCGGTTTCTGGTTCACATCGGCCCCGTGGTCCAGGAGAACTTTGACCGCCTCGGCATGGCCGAAGAACGCCGCGAGGCCGAGCGGGTCGAATCCCTCCTCCTTGGTGGCCTCATTGACCCGGACGCGGGATTGCCCGAGGATCGTCTTGAGCCGCCGCGCATTCCCGACCGTCGCGGCCTCGTACAGGTTCAGCGCGTCCTCCGGCGTCCGGGCGAGGAGCAGCTTGACGACGTCTCCCGCTCCGTAGAACGTGGCCGTCAGAATGAGCGTCCCGTTCGGAGTGTGCATCCGGAGGAGGGACGGATTCCGATCCAGGATCGCTTGGGCCTTGGCAAGGTCGTTCTTCTGAGCCGCCTTCAGCAAGTCGTCCTCGTCCCCCATACCTCGTCCCCCTTCGCGACCGGGCAGGAACGCGGTCGTGCATCTATGAAGGTTGCGACGGTCACGTCACGACTTGGGTCTCGCCGCACGAGGGGCACATGACCTCGATCGGACGGCGGCTCGTTGACAGGTCAATCGGCTTGCCGCAACGGCGACAGGTAATCGACATGGGCGACATCGGCGGGGTAGGAACCGAGCCTTCCACCGGCGGGGGCGGCGCCCCCTTCACACCCATCGGTGCGAGGCCGCCTCCGATTCGCCTCCACAGCCCGATCACTGCAATCAGGAGTAGGAGGAACAGGACGCCGAGGACGATGCCGAAGATCGGGACACCGCCGACGTCGGTGGACCAGAACCCGTTCCCTGATGCGCCGACCTGCACCGTCTGGAACGCGCTCGCTCCGGTGTTGAATTCGGTCGCGAAGACGAGCAGCCCTCCGTTCCCCGTCCCTTGCGGGATCCGGATGGAGAGGTCGGCTGTCGACCCGGTCGTGATCGCCGAGACGGACAGCGAGGCGATCGACAGGGACCAGCGGAACTGGCTCGGGAGCGACGCCGGGCCTCGCGCGGTCAGGGTGAGCCGCGCGTGAATCGTCTCTCCAGCAGCGTACGACGACCGGTCGAACGTCAACCCGAGGACGAAGCCGGTCGCCTGGATGATCGTCGCCTGCGCCTGCGTCGTGTTGCCGCGGTCCGAGGCCGTTACGTGGAATGTGTAGCTGCGGCTCGCGGGGTTCGGCGTGCACGTGAGGTTCGTCGTCCCCGACAAGACGATGACCGCGTTCTCGTCGTCGACCTCGTACGCGTACGTGGGATTCGTGATGACGTGCGAGGTGACACCGTAGAAAGCGTTGATCGTGTCGCCGGGATTGTAGTCGCCGCGGTCGAGGCTCAGGGCCATGTACGCGAGGGCGACCGTCGCGCTTTGCTGGCCCGCGCTGATCGTCCCCTGACCGTCGTCCACGGTCGCCTCGAATCGGAGAGTGCCTGTGTAGTCGATGGCGATTGGATAGGTGAACGTGGCCCCTGCGGTCGTCGTCGTGTTCAGGAGTTGGAAGAAGAAGTTCCGGACGCGCCAGGTGTACGTGTAGTTGCCGGGAGCCGGGGTGCGGTACACGGTCGCCTGGGCGGTCGCGGTGTCGCCGCTCAGGTACGATGATTTATCGAGCACGACCGTGACCGTCATCGCCGCCGGGTCGACCCCCGTTTGCGCGGCCCTCGCGGTCGGCATGAAGGCGGCGAGTGCCAGAAACGCGATGGCGAGTGCGAGCCCGATAGCAGCGGCCCTCGATCGTAGGGCGGATGACATGCGGCGTCCCATCCCAGGTGCCCGCCAGGAGAAACCCCCGCGGACGGGGCGTCATCATGTCTGACCTACTTAATGATTTGGTCCGATAATTGTCCGACGCATCTCAGAGGCCGATTGCACGGATTTCGGTTCGCTACACTCCGGGTTCGCAGCCGACTCGGATTCATGGTCCGGCCGTTCGCGTCGCCCCGCCGGCCTGGAGGCGCGCGAACAGGTCGTCTGCGCGGGCGCGCCACGGCGCCGCGTCGCTGCCGCGGCCTTGGGTCTCGTAGAGCCGCGCGATTTCCTCATACCGGGTCGCGAGCGAGTACGGGTTCTCGAGTCGGGCAATCATCTCGACGGACTCGAGCAGGTGGGCCTCCGCCCTCGGCCAATCCCCGCGCTTCGCGAAGACAAGGCCGAGGTTCGCCTTCGCCGTGGACAGGGCGACGGGATCGCCGATCGTCTGTGCGAGCTGGACCGCGCGCTCCGCGCTTGCTGACGCGGCCTCGACGGCTTCGAGGCGAAGGTAATTCTCGACCGCGTTCGCCAGGGCGTAAGACGCGAAACGCACGTCCCCGGCGCCCAGGGCGATCTCCGCCGAGCGGGCGAAGGTCTCCGCCGCGGTGCGGGCGTCCCCTTCGCGGCTGGAGACGATGCCGAGATTGATCTGGATCGCGGCATCCTCCCGAGTGCCGCTCCGGACCGACGAGGCGGCTTCCAGGAGACGCGTCTTCGCATGGATGTGGTCCCCGCGCGCGATCAAGACGGCGCCGAGATCGGTCAGTGTGCGGACGCGCTCGCGCGAGCCGTGTGGCAAGAGGTCCGCCGCCTGTTCGAGGTGCCCCATGGCCGCCGGAAGGTCTCCGAGCTTTCGCTCCACGCCCCCGAGGGCCCGTAACGCTTCCCCCTCGACCTCCGGGACCGCCATCGCAGCGGCCTCGCGAACCGCTTCTGTCAGGATCGTCCGCGCGTCCTGGTAGGCTGCGAGTCGATTTGCGATCCGTCCGAGTTGGATGTGTGCCCGAAGCCGTTCCGAAGGCGTACCGGAGCTCGCAATACGCTCGAGGACCACCCGCGCATCCGCGAACTTTCCGAGGAACATTTGCGTCTCTGCGAGGAGGGCGTCAAGCCGCGAGTCCTGCGGAACGCGGAGCAGCGCGGTCTCCAGATCTCCCGCGCGAGCGCTCTCCGCGAACGCCGGTCCGACGTCGATCAGCCGGGCCACCGCAGCCTCGAGGTCCCCGGACTCGATCCGATGGTATGCCTCTTCGAGGTGGTCTTGTCGGATCGCCCAGTATGAGGCCGCCCGGACGTGCGCCTCTCGCCGGCGGAGGTCACCCATCCGTCGGAGGAAGAATTCCTTCACGAGGTCGTGCAGCAGATAGCCCTCGTCTCGGTGATGGAGGAGCGCGCGGCGCACGAGTCGGCGGAGCTGTGAGAGCGTGGCGCCGAACGCCTCCGGAGAACGCGCCGGACGGCGCAGCACCGCGAACGTCCGGAGAAGATTCTCCGATGCGTCGTCAAGGTCCTCGAGGACGGTATCGAGCACGTAGCGCTCCGTCTCGACCGCTCCGGCGTCGAGGCCGCTCGCGGCGAAGAGCTCGAGGGCGAGCGGGTGTCCTCCGGTCGCGGCGACGACTCGAGGTATGTCGGCCGGTTTGAGAGAGGCCCCGCGGGACGCGAGCAGTTCTGCCGCGGAATCATCGTCAAGGCCTTCCAGGCGGAGTTCGAGGACGCGTCCCCGCGCGACGTCGGGTGGCTCGAAGAACGTCGGCTGCGTGCGGCTCGCAACGAGGACTTTCGCATCCGAAGGATGTTCGAAGAGCGCTCGGAGGAGGGCGTCGGCCGCGGGGCACGCATGGAGGTCGTCGATTGCCAGGACACAGCCGGACAGGTCTTCCCGGAGGACGGCGACGACCTCGATCGGGTCGTAGGCGGGACGTGTGATGGCCGCCTTCAGCCGCCGGCGATTCTGATGCGCGAGGAAGTCCGCGAACGAACTCAACAGGCCATGCGCATCGTCGTGGGCATACACGCGCCGAAGGAGTTTGGGCCGGCGTTCCTCGGCGAGGGCCTGTGCGAGGAGCGCGGACTTCCCGATGCCGGCGACGCCGATCACGACGGCGACCGCCCGCGACCCGGAGGCGAGCCAATCCTCCAGGAAGCGGCGTTCGTTCGCCCGGCCGAAGAACGTGCGGCTCCGGACCGTGGCCGGCTTGGTCGGTTCCGGCCGGGGCATCTCGATGACGTCGGCAGCGAGGACCCGCTGCACGGCCTCGGCTTCCCGCAAGCCGGCATGGCGCAGCGCTTCGATCGCCTCGACGCCAAGGACCGTTCGACGACCTTCCGGCGCCGACAGCTCGATCGTCCGTGCCCGCGCGTGCTCCCGCATCCGCCGCGAGACCTCCTGCCCCGCCGGCGTCAGCTCGTACACCTTGCGACGGGACCGGGCATTGGCGACGTGGGCCATCCGCTCCTGCACCTTCCCGGTCGACTTGAGCCGCTTCAGCTCGAGCGCGACGTGGGCGCGGCTCAGGAGGAGCGCCGCCGCGATGCCGTCCTGGGTCATCTCGACCGGGCATTCGTACGAGTCCGCGTGACGCAGAAATCCGGAGAGGTGGACGAGAATCCTCTCTCCTACGGTGACACTGGGCACTCCCTCCGCCCCCTCCATGGCGGATATCGAAGGATCGTTACTTAACCGTGTGGGCCTTCCGTCATGTTTCGGGATTTCCTCCATGCCGCCGCGCGAACCGCGGTCCGCTCAGCGGTCCTGGGAGAGCCGCTCGACGATCGCCGGCAGCTCGCGGAGGTCGTGCGCTTCGGCATCCGGCGCCGGATCGGCGGGCCCGCGATGAAGGCCCGCGCGGTTCACCCATACGGTCCGCATGCCGAGCCGCGAGGCGCCCTGCACATCGGCCACGAGGGAGTCCCCGACGTGGATCACGTCCTCCGGTCGGACGCGGAGCGATTCGAGGGCCGCCTCGAAGATCCGGGGACGCGGCTTGTACGTCTGCGCGGATTCCGACGTGATGACGGCGTCGAACCGCAAGGCATTTCGCTGGAGGATGTCCAGGAGGAATTCGTGGTCTGCATTGGAGACGACGGCGCGCGGCACGCCATCGAGGGTGTCGAGGACCCGCGGGACTTCGGCGTACGCTTTCGCCTCTCGCCAGAGCGCCACGAGCCGGTCCACGTACGGCGCAGGCGATGCGTCGATGGAATATTCGCGGAACGTCTTCGCGAGGCTGTCTTCCGTAATCTCCGCCAAGGTCAGGAACGGCGCGGTCTCCGCCGCGAAGAAGTGCCGATCCCAGGTCGCGAGGAGCCCTTCCGCGTCGAGGCTCGGTCGCTGATCGTCGCACACGGAGCGGGCGATCCGGATCAGCACGTCGCGTCCGGTGTCGATGAGGGTCCCGAACGCGTCGAACGTGATCGCACGGACCATCGCACGTCCCGAGGACACGGTTGCCCTTATCGCTTTCGTCGACGGCCGAAATCGCAGAGGGATCGGATCGGACATTCTTCACAGACGGGATTCGTGCGACGGCAGAGCGTCTTCGCGTGTCGCACGAGGAGGGCGTGGTACTCCTGATAGGTCGCGAGCTCTCGCGGAACATGCTGCTCGAAGAAATTTTGAATCGCTCGGTACTCGCGAGTCCGAAAGAGGCCGATTCGCGTCCCGATGCGTTCCGTATAGGCATCGACGACGAAGACCGGATGTCCGCCGGCGTAGAGGAGGATCGAGTCCGCGGTCTCCGGCCCGACGCCGTCCTGGGCCAGGAGGTCCGCGCGCACCACGTCCGTAGGACG
>WNGH01003720.1_pt1 | contig 21280 bp, 18 predicted proteins | sample 5400631 | NCBI WGS metagenome assembly WNGH01 (sample SAMN13153373, study PRJNA577476) | soil metagenome | isolation source: 115 cm soil or saprolite under Garry oak tree replicate 1 | place: USA:California | collected 2016-06-15
GATCGAAAACTTCACACCCAGGAGAGGCGGGACCGGAACCGTATCGTTTCCGTAGTCGGCGTGGCGGAACGGCAGACGCGCCAGCCTTAGGAGCTGGTGCCCGAAAGGGCGTGGAGGTTCAAATCCTCTCGCCGACACCACCCTTGACGGATGGACTCTTGAAGTCCATATTCAGGCCGCCTCGTTAGCCCGCTTAAAACAGAGAGGTGTATCCATGTTCAGACGAATCCTTGTGCTGTTGGCCGCGCTCGCGGCAATCGTGGTTCTTGCGACGCCAGCCTCTGCAGCCGGCGCGGGCGCAGTCAGCGTGACTCAAACGTTCCACAACGCCACTGTGACCTTTCTCCCACCTGATCCAAACGCGTCCAATCCATGCACGGGGGCTCCTGGCATTCTGACGTTGACCTACAACGGCGTCTCCCATATGACCTTCCTGACATCTGGGGTCGGCGCCGGAACGGGGTGGGGAACATTCACCAGCAAGCTGAGCTGCGGCTGAGAGGTCGGATTGAGGGACGGTCTTACCCGGCCGTCCCTCCGGTGGCCTAAAGTTCAGGTTTCGTGGGAGCGCAACCTCCGCCCGAGAACGGCTCGCGACCCAAGGGCGAGTCGAATGGGCATCAAAGCGTCGGCGGTTACCGCCTTGTGCGCGAGCTCGACACCGACAGCCTGGGCTCCGTTTACGAGGCGGAACATCCACGGCTTCACCGCCGCGTCGCGCTGCGCACCATCGGCACAGGCGTTGCGCGCGATGTGAGCTTCTCCCGGCGGTTCCTCCTCGAGCTGCGCTCGTACACGGCGCTCGAGCACGAGGCCATCCCGCGCCTCTACGAGCTCGCCTATGACGGCGAATCTCCGTACCTGGTCACCGAGCTCGTCGCGGGCAACACCCTCGAGGGTTGGTTCGGAGATGGCCAGCGCTACGAGCCGCTCGGGGTCATCGCCCTGCTGCGGCCCATCGCGAGCGCCCTCGATTACGCGCATTCGCGGGCCACGATCCACCGCGACGTGAAGCCCGCCAACATCCTGCTCGCCGACGATGGCCGCACCATGCTCACCGGTTTTGGATTGGGAACCGTCGCCTCGTTCAACACCGGTCCTGGCGCAGCCGGAGCTGTCGCTCCCGATTACGTCGCCCCGGAAAGGCTCGTGGGCCGCGAAGTCGACGGACGCGCTGACGTCTACTCGCTCGCCGCGGTCATCTTCGAGGCAACCGCTGGTCGGCGGCCTTTCTCGTCCAAGAGCTGGATCGAAACCTTGAGCCGCCGCCTCTACGAGCCGGCGCCGAATGTGCGCGAGGTCGCGGCGGATGTTCCACCGGCCTTCGCGGCGACGCTGCAGCAGGCCATGGACCGCGACCCCAACCGCCGTCCCGCGACCGCGGGGGAGCTGCTCGACCACCTCGAGTCCGCGCTGACCTCGCCCAACGGGACTCCGGACGGCGTGCGCCGGCTGCTGCCAGCGATAGGTGGCGGCGGCATCGGCTTGAGCGCGGTGGTGGTGTTTGCCGTCGGTGCGGCCGAGCTGGTGTGGCTGCTCGAAGGCTCGGGGCTTTCACTCGTGATGCGCGCGGCGCACCGCCTGCTGGGAGTGGGCTAGCCGCTACGCCCCCGAGCGGCCGTCGACCATCATCACCGAGTTGCAGGTGAAGAGCCGGTCGACCATGAATCCTGGATTCACGTTCGAGGGATCCTGCCCGAGGGCCGCGCCGATCTGCTGCACGAGCTGCTGCGCGGGAACACTCATACCGAACACGGTGCCGCTGGTCGGCATGATGTCGAAGACCCCGTTGTGGGCGACGAGCACGACCGATCCGCTCCAGCCCGCCCCGTCATAGGTCCCGCTTGCAAGGACGATGGCCCCAGCCTCGGAGTTTTCGCTGATCGTCAACTTCAGATTCGACACGGAAACTCCTGACTGCTGCACACTGGCGATCAGGTCCTGTGCGCTGTAGCCGCGGTGCACGGCGCCGTTCTGCTCGATGTCGGCGCTGGCGCATGACTCGAGCGATGCGACCGCCACAAACGGCTCCTCACCGTTCGTGCCAAGACCGCTCACGCCGTTGACCAAGATCGTGTAGATGCCGGCGGGTGCGTTGTTGATGACGACCACGGGCAGCTTGCCCGTCGCCGTGTACTGCTGGGCGTCGGGAGCTTTGACGGTGAGCTTCATCGCGCTGCCCGGATATCCGAGCGACGCCTTGACCAGGCTGCCACCGGCGTAGCTGTACGTGAACTTCTGCTGCTCACCGTTGTGCAGTGGCGCGCCGATGAAGTCCTGCTCCGTGCCCGGCGTTGTGCCGCCCGAGACGGCGTTCGACGCATCCAGCGCGGGACCGAATGGATCGTTGGGATCGGGCTGGATCGGACCAGCAGGGGTGATGGTGCCGTTTGGATTTGCGGTCGCCTGCTGCCCGGCGTTGATCGTCACCGAAGCGGACGAGTTGTGGAGCGTCACCGTCCCCACGAAAACCTTGACCGTCATGGTGCCGTTGGCCGCGATGAGCACTTCGAACTTCGTGCCGCGCACGCTTGCCGTCGCGGCCTTGCCATGGACGTCGAAGCTGGCGCCGCTGACGAGGTGCTGGACGTTGGTGAAGATGCGGCCGACCTGCTGCGCCAGCGAAACGTCGTGAAGGTTGCCGCTCTTGGTGAAGTGCGCTGCCTCCAGCGTGACCGTCGTGCCCTTCGCGAGCCGCGTCAGGGTGCCGTCGGGCAGAGTGATTCCGGCCAGACCTTTCGCGTCCGTGGCCACCGTGTCGCCGGCGCGGACGACGGCTCCCGTGGTCGCCGCGTTCGCGGCGCCCGAGCCGTGCGCGGTCGTGGCGTTGGGCTGGTAGACAGTGAGCGTGGCGGAGGCGTCCACCGCGGCCTGGGCCGCGACGTTCAGCCACACGACGACGCCCACGACGATCAGGACGAGCACCGCCAACACGATCAGCAACCGGCGGCCGCCGCGGCGTGGTTTGGGAATCGTTTTGGCGGCTACGGTTGCCATGTTGCCCGGGAAAGATAGCTCAGGACGCGCTATCTGTGCCCTTCGACCACCATCAGGTTGTCCCCGTTGGCTGAGGCGCACGAATAGACCCGGTCGACCGTGAACCCCGAGGGGATCGAGCTGATCGACTGGCCGCCGTACGAGCTCAGGTTCTTGATGACCTGGGTCGTCACGTTGATGCCCCGCACGGTGACCTGGGTGATGACCGCGCCGAGGTCCGGGGTGGCGGCGTAGAAGGCGATCGTCCACGACACGGGGAGGCCGCCGAGGTCGGAGTAATAGACGATGCGGGCGGAGGTCGGGGATGTGCCCTGGACAGAGATCGTGACTCCGGTCGAGCCTGATTGGGCGAGCGCGTTTGCGATCTGCGAGTTGCTCAGGGTTTCGCGCACAACGCCGCCGGTGTCCACGTTGTCCGCCGAGCACGGTGCGTCGGTGGCGACGGCCACCGCGAACGCCTCCGCGGCGGGCACGTCGATGCCGTGCACGATCGCGCGCCACAGGCCGGGCGGACCGCTCACGTGGCCGGTTACGGGCGACGCTCCGTTGCGCGATGCGTGCTCCGAGCCGTTGGGGTCGATGAGCGAAAGGGTCACGAAGCTGCCGGGGTAGCAGAGCGCGACGCTTACGGTCCCTCCGGGCGAGTTGTAGTCGACCTCCGCCGTCTGACCGGTAGAGAGGCTGTCGCCAGTCGAGGTCTGCACGGTTCCGGCGGTGGTGCCGGTGGAGACGGCGCCCGCGCACTGCACCGCGAGGGGGAACGGATCCGCTGCGTCGAACTGATTGGAGCGCAGATTCGAGAGCTTGCCATTGGCATCGGCGTCGATTTCCTGGCCGGCCTGAAGCGTCAAAGTGGTCGTTCCGGTGAGCTTCACCGAGCCGACGAAAACCCAGAACCTGTTCGTGTGGTCGGGGCGCACCAACGTCTCAAACTGCGTGCCGCGCACCTCGGCGCTGACCGCGTGGCCATTCACTTTGAAGCTCGCGCCGTTGGCCAGGTGCTGGACGTTGGTCAACGTTCGACCAACCTTTTGCTGAAGCTCGATCGCCTGCAGGTTGCCGTTCTTCTGAAGCTTGACGTTCGTGACCTGCACCGAGGTTTGCGGCGCCAGCCGCATGTACGAGCCGTCCGGGAAATCGATCGCGCCATGCGCGGCGGTGCCCGTGGCCACCGTGCTGCCGGCGTTCAGCGACTCGCCGGCGGTCGCGGGATTGCCATCGACCGTGATCGGCTGGTTGATCACCACCAGGGTCGCGGGGGCGGTGACGGCGGCCGAGGCCTGGACGACGAAGAACCACCAGCCGCCGCCGACGATCAGCAGGACGATGAGGAGCAGCACCACCAGGCAGCCGCCGCAGCCGCGCCCGAAGCAGCCGCCCTTCTTCGGCGCCGCGGAAGCGGTGGCCGGCGGCGGAGGGGGTGAGGTCGGAGCGGGCGGTTGGCTGCCCATCGCCGCGGAACGTTAGCTGGCCGGAACCTGCAAATCGACGATTAGACGTGCGGGGCCCTCGAGGGTGAACACGCGCATGCAGACGGGCTGGCTGATACCGAGGCCCCACGAGACGTAGCCCTCGAAGTCCTGGGTCTGGCGCGCCTCTTTGAGGACCTTGTACTCGGTGTGCAGGATGTCCCTATCGCCGGTGAAGCTGGTCGTGCCGTTCGCCGAGTGAACCGTGATGAGGATGCCGGCGGTCCCGGCGAGGCTCACCGTCTGGCCGCTGCCGCCCAGCGGGAACACCGGCTTGGGCTGGCGCTTGACGCTGTAGGTCGGCACGATGGGGTCGAATTGGAGGACGAACCGGTCGTAGGTCAGCTGCTCGCTGACCCTCGCCGCGATCGTGTTGGCGACGCCGGTCTTGCCACCCGTGGCGTCGGTGCAGGCGAAGGCGGGCAGGTTGGTCCCGGGCGGTGTCGGAGGCGTCACCGGGGGCTGCGAGATGCGCGGCCCGGAGGCGTTGGCTGCGGAGGGGTCGCTCGCACCGGGGCTGACCGCTGCGCTGGGGGCGAGCTGGGGTCCGCAGGCGGCCACGATCGAGACCAGGGCGAGGGCAAGAGCGATTCGCACCGGCCAATGGTATGGTCGAGCCCCGCCTTGATGGAAGTCGGGGGAGCGCCGAGGTGGCGGAACAGGCAGACGCGTCGGTCTCAAAAACCGATGTCCGCAAGGACGTGCGGGTTCGACTCCCGCTCTCGGCACCACGATGGGTATTGAACGGTCTGAGCAGGCATTAGGTTGCAGACGAGGATTCAGGGGCCGGGTCCAGACGAGATCGCACGATCGCCTCGCGAGCGCGTTCTCCTGCTCGCGGGGAGGATCGGTGAGGGGTCGGTCGCAACCTGGTGCGCGGAGCTTCTGAACGGCGCTGTCAGATACGACGATGCGAGCCACCCGCCGATCACGTGGCTGGGCGGCCGTCATGCTGCCGCTGAGTACGGAGACAGCTTCGAAGCCCGGCGCAAGGACTACTGGCCTCGCGTGTGGGCTGCGCGAGGGCTGCTGTATGCGTGGGACCCCGACGCCTCAGGCGCGATCGTGGCGGCCCTCCGCGACAGGGCCTGGAGGGTGCGCGAGATGGCGGCCAAGGTGGTCCGCCGCCGCGCGATAGCCCAGGCAGAACCGATCCTGCCCGCCCTGCTCGACGATCCCATCGAGCGCGTTCGCGCCGCGGCCGAGGCCGCGCTCGCCGAGCTCGCGGGCGGGTCTACGGGGTCGGCACGATCGAGGGGATGACGTAGGCCTCGATCATCGCTAGCACACCCACCCCCGCAGTGAGGATGAGGCTGTAGCGGATGACCCGCCGGAAGATGTCTCCCTCGGCCCCGACCTTGTTCACGCCGGCCGCTCCGACCGAAAGGTTCTGGGGGCTGATCATCTTTCCCATCACGCCGCCGGATGAGTTGGTGCCGGCGGTGAGGATCGGGCTGACGTTGCCCAGCTGCTGGGCTGTCTGCGCCTGCAGCGGACCGAAAAGCGTGTTGGACGACGTATCGCTGCCGGTCAAGAAGACGCCGAGCCATCCCAGGAATGCCGCCACGAACGGGAAGATGAAACCCGTCTTGGAGAAGGCGATCGCGAGGCTTGACGTCATGCCTGAATAGTTCATGACGTACGCGATGCCGAGGATGAAGGCGATCGTGAGGATCGGCAGCGCCAGCTGCCGGACGGTCCTCGCGTAAACGACGAAGAAGTTGAGCCGCCTCCCCATCAGGAGCATGAGCAGGAAGGCGATGATGTCCGCATAGAGGACCAGCGAGCCTGCAGCGGCGAGGAAGTCCCACTTGAAGGGATTCTGGTACGCGGTCTCCTTGGCGACGATCGGCTTCTCCTGGAACACGTTCGAAACCGGCGCCCCCTTCGAGTTGGTGTCGTAGGTCCCGGGCCAGAAGAAGTTCCAGACCGGGAACTTGAGGGCCTGCCGGTCCTTGGCCGGGTCCGGGCCAAACCAGGGCAGGGGGCACAGCTTGAACGCCGGCGCACCGCAGTTCAGGTCGGCGGTGACGTTGGCCGGCGTGTGAAGCGCTGTCTTCGGGTCGTTCACCGGGTGACCGGACCAGAAGGGCAGGTTGCCCATCTGCCCGATGAGGATCACCACCACGAGCACCACGTACATGCCGTAGGCGCGGGCGATGTGTCCAGGCGAATCTGTGACCTCCCCGGCCCGACCAGCGGTGGCCGCTGCCTGCCCCGGCAGGTCGGCTCGGCTCGCGGGGGCGAACAGCCAGACCGACTTGGGGCGCCAGAACCGCAGCAGCACCGCGAGACAGCCCATCGAGACGAGGGCGGCGATGATGTCGGTGAGCTGCGGGCCGACGAAGTTGGACACGAGGAACTGGACGATCGCGAATGAGATGCCCGTCACCAGCACGGCCGGCAGGATCTCGCGCATCTTGCGCCAGCCGGCCAGCACGACGATCAGGTAGGCCGGGATGATGATGGAGAACACCGGCAGCTGCCTGCCGACCATGGCCGACAGCGCGAGGGTGGTCTGGGTCACATCCTTGTGCAGGATGGGTGCCACCAGGCCTCCGAGCGTCACGACCGGAATGCCGATCGAGCCGAACGCGACCGGTGCGGTGTTCGCCAGCAAGGCCAGCACCGCAGCGGTGACCGGCTCGAACCCAAGGCTGGCGAGGATGGACGCGGTGATCGCGACCGGCGCGCCAAAGCCGGCGATTCCCTCCAGGAGCGCGCCGAAGCTGAACGCGATCAGCAGGGTTTGCAGGCGGCGGTCGGTGGTGAGGCGGGTGAGGGAGCGTTTGATGACGTCGAAGTCGCCGCTGGCAACGGTGAGGTTATGGAAGACGATCGCGTTGAGCACGATCCAGCTGATCGGCCAGAGCCCGAACGCCATTCCTTGGGTTGTCGCGCCCAGTGTCACCCCAAACGGCATGCCCCAGACCAGCAGGCCCAGAACCGCGGCTGTGAGCAGCGCGGCGAGGGCACAGATCCAGGCCGGCAGGCGCAGGACTGCCAGCATGATGAAAAGGACGTAGAGCGGCAGGCCGGCGACCAGGGCCGAAAGCAAGATGCTGCCCACGACCGGCTGATATGTCTGATGGAACGCCAAAAAGACGTCCATGGCCTCCCCCAAAAAGACGCGTGCCGTAGCCGGGAGTAATTCAATCTGAATTCGGAACGGTTTGCAAGTTTGCCCGCCGCCATATGGTCACGCCGAGGCTGACCACCCAGAACAGAGCCGCAAGCCCGAGGAGGACCCACTCTGCGCCCCGGGGATATGCCGGCGGGACATTGCCGGTCGCGCCGTAGTCGGCGAGCTCGGTCGCCGTCGGCGAGTCGGCCGACGCGAGGTAGACGGCGGCGGTGAACAGTCCTGCCCAGGCGGCTCCGGCGAACCAGCGCCCCAGGCGCATGAGGCCGAAGCCCGGGATTGCGGTGAGCAGCCAGAGGTCCTCGCGCAATGGGGCGGAGCAGCGCCGGAGCTCCCTCGCCAGGGCGCCGGCTCCGAGCAGCAGCCCGATGGCCGCGGCGTACCAGCCCGGGCCCATCAGGTCGGTGGCCATGAACGGAAAGGGGAGGTCGGTGAAGCGCGGGGTCGTGACCACCCACGTGGCCCATCCAAACCATGTGACGAGGACGGCCTCCACAAAGACGAGCGCCACGACGGCGGCTCTCAGGTTGAGGACGAGGGCGGCTAGAAGACCGGTCACCACCAGCCAGCACGCGGGCGATTCGTACCCGAAGGCCTCGGGGAGGTGGGCGGGCGGAACGCTGACCGACCAGGGAGACAGAATCGACGCGACCGCCGATACCACCACCAGGAGGTCGAGCACTGTCCGCGAGCGATCGCGAAGACCTACCAGCTTCCGCCGCCGCCTCCGCCGCCGCCTCCGCCGGAAAAGCCGCCCCCACCGAATCCGCTGGAGGTGCCCGAGCTGGGTGGCGACGCGGAAATCGCGCTCGAGATGCTGCCGTTCATCGATTGCAGGCTGGACGCCAGCAGCGCCGCCTGGAACGGCGTACTGCCTACGTACCACGTGTTGGATGCGCTGGTGTCGATGCCTTCGAACGCCTTCGCCCATCTCGTCACGCAGCCGAAAACAATCGCGTAGGGCAGCAGCTGGGTGAAGATCTCCGCCTTCTCTGCGAACTGCTGGCGGTATTTTTCCGCGGTGTTCATGTAAAGGCGGAACCCAAGCGCGTGCTGCATCACGTCGCGGCCGGCCGCCGTGCGCTGCGGCATGAATCGGGCCGTGACGATGAGGACCATCCCGACCAGGATCACCGCGACGCCGACCGGGCCCCATCCGAAGTTGATGCCGAGCTGATAGGTGGCGAAGCCGCCAATGGCGAGGATGACGATGCCCAGGCAGGCCCAGCGGCCGCGCGCGTAATCCGGGCGCGAGGTGAAGAACTTCCGCGCCATGGCACCGTCGAGGATGTTGCCTTCCGCGGCGTGCAGCGTGGCGTGAAAGGTGCCCTTCAGGTCCGAAAGCTTCACGTGCTGCCGGCCCGTAAACAGTCCGTCGAGCAGAGTCTTCTCATAAGGGAGAAGCGACGAGATATCGGCCGCCTTCCAGGTGAGCAGCCAGTCCTTCGCGCCGTCGACCTCTGTGATCGTCATGTGGCCACGCACCGCGAGGTCGACGATGGTTGCGGTCACGTCTTTCGTGTCGGCGCTCTCGTCGAGGATGAGACCCAGCTGTGCGGCCTTGAGGTTCTGGGGTGGGCCGAACTCGACGACCACCGGCTCGTGCTGGAAAAGGGGCTCGGTGCGCTCGCGCGGGTCATTGGAGACGTAGTACTGCGTGAGGTACGCGCGGTCGCGCCCGTGCTGCCACCACATCCACGCGATGAGGGCGAGCCCTCCGATGAGGATCAGGGCGCCGACCCCGATGGTGAGCGGATTGATGTCGAATGCGTCAGCGGGGAACGAACGCGAGCGTGGCTCCAGCAGCGGAGGCGGAACGTTGACCACACCCTTGTTGAGGGCGGTCACGGCCGACATCTGATCGCCCGACGCAAGAGTGCGGGTGGACGAGAAGGTCACTGAGTCGGGCGTCGTCGTGAAGCTGCAGGCCTCATGCGACCCGCTCGGTCCCTCGTAGCAGGCAGCTTTCTGGAACGACTGAGGTGGCAGGGTCATGGTCGCGGTGACCGACCGTTTGGCGACAGGCCACTGGCCGCCGTCGACGTTCCAGAACAGCTCGTCGTGGTCGGCGAAGGCGTTCATCGCGCCCGCAACCGTGTACGTGATGACGTAGCGATTGGCGCCGCTGACGAGCACGTTCGGGTTCCCGATCTTGATCACCTGGTCGGCCCCGTCAAGGTAGGTCGTGTAAGGGAGACTCCTCTCGCCGTCGGCAACTGAGACGATGGTCAGGTCGTAGTAGCGGTCATTCCGGCTGTCGTAGCTGTAGCGGACCGGGATGTACCGAAAGATGCCGTGCTTCCGGAGCGAGCCGAAATTGACCCGGATGTCCTCGACGATGGAAAGGGACGAGTCGGTGTGGACGTCGATGCTGGACGCGAACGAGGTGATGACCCAGCCCTCGTCGGCTTGAGCCGGCACCGCCGACGCGGTCAACGCAAAGGTGAACCCGAATACGAGCACCGCCAGTCGTGCCGCCATCCTTTTCATGAGCAGCCCGTATATTGCCAAGTCCAGTGACCGAGATCCGGCATGACATTCGAAACCTGGCGATCATCGCCCACGTCGACCACGGCAAGACGACGCTGGTCGATGCCCTGCTGAAGCAGAGTCACACCTTCCGCGACAACCAGGACGTGGGGACGCTGATCATGGACAGCAACGACCTGGAGCGTGAGAAGGGCATCACGATCCTGGCCAAGAACACGTCCATCCGCCACGGCGACGTGACGATCAACATCATCGACACCCCGGGTCACGCCGACTTCGGCGGCGAGGTCGAGCGCGTCCTGAACATGGCCGACGGCTGCCTGCTCCTCGTCGACGCGGCTGAGGGACCTATGGCGCAGACGCGTTTCGTGCTGCGCAAGGCCTTCGAGGTCGGCTTGCGGACGATCATCGTCATCAACAAGGTCGACCGCGCCAACGCCGACCCCGCCCAGACTCTGGTGCGGGTGCACGACCTTTTCCTTGAGCTCGCCGAGGACGCCGACCAGCTCGAGGCGCCGGTTCTGTACACGATCGCCAAAGAGGGCCGCGCCGGGCTCAAGCCGAACGCGCTGGGCCCAGACCTCGAGCCGCTGTTCCAGGCGATCATCGAGCACGTGCCCGCCCCCGTCGTCGAGCAGGGCGGCTTTCAAATGCTGGTGGCCAACCGCGCGTACGACGACTACACCGGCACGATGGCGATCGGACGCATCTCCCGGGGCAGCATCGCGGCCGGCGATGCGGTCGCGGTCCTGGCCGGCGAGGGTGAGCCGCGCCGGCTCAAGGTGGTGCAGGTCCTCGTCTACAGAGGTCTGGACCGCGTTGCGGTCCAGGCCGCGAAAGCCGGTGACATCGTCCTGCTGACTGGTCTCGAGGACGTTTCGATCGGCGACACGCTCGCCGACCCGGAGGCGCCCGACGCCCTTCCGCGAATCGAGATCGAAGAGCCGACCGTGCGCATGACGTTCGGCGTCAACACCTCGCCATTTGCGGGGCGCGAGGGCAGGTTTTCGACCACGCGCCAGCTGCGCGCGCGACTGTACAAGGAGCTCGACACCAACCTCGGCCTGCACGTCGCCGACACCGATGTCGCGGAGCGTTTCCTGGTCAGCGGTCGCGGGGAGCTGCACCTGGCCGTGCTGATCGAGACGATGCGTCGCGAGGGCTACGAGTTCGAAGTGTCGCGGCCTGAGGCCATCATCAAGGTGATCGGCGGGCAGCGCATGGAGCCGGTCGAGCGCCTCACCGTCGACGTCCGCGAGGAGCATGTCGGTGGCGTGACCGAGGCACTCGGCAAGCGCCGCGGAGAGATGATCGAGATCAACTACGACAAGAAGGGCGGCGTCCGGCTCGAGTACCTGATCCCCACCCGCGGGCTCATCGGTTTTCGCAACACGTTCCTCACGCTGACCGCAGGCAATGGACTGATGGGTTCGATCGGCATGGGCTACCGGCCGTGGGTGGGCGAGTTTCGCGAGCAGCGCAACGGCGCGCTGACCGCATCGTCACCCGGCACCTCGCTCACCTACGGCCTGGCCGGGGCGCAGGAGCGCGGCACGACTTTCATCGAGGCGGGAGAAGAGGTGTACGAGGGCATGGTCGTCGGGGTGCAGAAGCGCCCGGGCGACATCCGGGTCAACGTGTGCCGCGAGAAGAAGCAATCCAACGTGCGCTCGTCGACCTCGGACATCTCGGTCCGCCTGACGCCGGCGTCGAAGCTTAGCCTCGAGCAGTCCCTTGACTTTCTCGCCGACGACGAGCTGCTCGAGGTGACACCGAAGCACCTCCGGCTGCGCAAGCGCTACCTCACCGAGGTCGACCAATCCCGCGCCCGTCGGCTGGCCGAAGCCGCCCGAAGCTAGCCCGCGCCTCAAGGGGTCCAGACGTGCGGATTCCGTCCGCAGAGGGGGTAGGAATAGCACTGGCCGGATCCGGGTATACTCTTAGCAGCCGGCGAAGCGCCGGCGCTCACCGCAGGCTTCTATCTTCTCGAACGGGCCCGCTAGTTGAGTAGGCCCCGCCGTTCGAGAGATAGGAGATCGATATGCCGACCGGCACGATCAAGAAACTGGTATCGGATCGCGGCTTTGGATTCATCAAGGCCGAGGACGGACAGGAATACTTCTTCCACCGCAGTGGCACTGAAGGTGACTTCGATGGCCTCCAGGGTGGCGAGAAGGTTTCGTTCGAAATCGAGTCGAGCCCGAAGGGCCCGCGCGCGAAGAGCGTCCGCATAGCCTAACCAGGAATCAGACAAAGGCCCCGAGCCTCGGCTCGGGGCTTTTTTTATCCGCCGAGATAAGCCCGCCTCACCGCGGGGTTGTGCAGCAGGTCGTCGCCCGAGCCGCTGAGCAGGATCCGCCCTGTCTCGATCACGTAAGCCCGGTCGGCGATGGCCAGGGCGCGCAGGGCGTTCTGCTCGACCAGCAAGATGGTCGTGCCCTCCTGGTGGATCTCCTCGATGGCGCGAAACACCTCGTCGACCATCTGCGGCGCCAAACCCAGCGAAGGTTCGTCGAGCAGGAGCAGGCGCGGGCGCGCCAGCAGTCCGCGCGCGATCGCGAGCATCTGCTGCTCGCCTCCGGACAGCGAGCCCGCGCTGAGATTGCGCCGTTCGTCCAGGATCGGAAAACGCTTCAGCACCGCCTCGATCTGGACACGCGTCCTCTCTCCGTCGCGACGCGCCCAGGTCGCCAGCTCCATGTTTTCCAGCACCGTTTGGCGGGCTAGGATCTCGCGTCCCTCTGGCACCTGGACCAGACCGCGGCGGACGATGGACGAAGCCTTGGCCGAGGTGAGGTCGACCCCATCGAACACGGCCGCACCCGACTGTGGGCGGATGAGTCCCGAAAGCGTATTGAGAATGGTCGACTTGCCCGCGCCGTTGGCTCCGATCAGCGCGACGACCTCACCGGCGCCGACTCCAAAAGACACGCCCCGCACCGCGACGACCGCGCCATACGCGACCGTCAGGTCGCGCACCTCGAGGATCGGCTTGTCCGGCTCGCGCGCGGCCTTGCTCGAGACGGCCGCCTCCTCGACCTCAGTCGCCTCGTCGACGCCGCTCGCCCCCGGAGCGCTGGTGACCTCGCGTTCGCCACCGGTGCCGAGGTACGCCTTGATCACAGTCGGGTCGGTCGACACCTCGGACGGTGTTCCGTCCGCGATCTTCTTGCCGAAGTTGAGGACGGCGACTCGCTTGCACACGCCCATCACCAGGCGCATGTCGTGGTCGATCAGGAGGATGGTGAGCCCGTCCGCGTTGAGCCGCTCGATGAGCTCGCGTATGCCCTGCTTCTCGGATGGATTCATGCCCGCCGCGGGCTCGTCCAGGATCAGGAGCCGCGGCCTCAGGGCGAGCGCGCGCGCGATCTCCAGCCGCCGCTGGTCTCCGTACGGCAGGGTCCGCGCGTGGCGCGCGCCCACCGCGTCCGGCAGACCGACTGTCTCGAGCAGCGAGTGCGCGTCCTTGATCAGCCCGCGCTCGGCGGCCCTGAAGAAGGGGAGCGTGCCCAGCTGGGCCAGGGTGTCGTCGCGCCTGCGCGTGTGCATCCCGATGAGCACGTTCTCGACGGCGGTCAGGTCTTTGAACAGCCGGATGTTCTGGAACGTCCGTGCCACGCCGAGCGCCGCAATCCGGTGCGCGGGGAGGCCGGTGAGCTGGTCGGATTCGAGCCACGCCCGGCCGGATTGAAAGCGCACATAACCGGTGAGTACGTTGACCAGGGTGGTCTTGCCCGCGCCGTTGGGACCGATCAGGCCCTGGATCGATCCCTCCTCCACCTCCAGCGACACACCGTCGACGGCATGCACGCCGCCGAAGTGGCGCCGGACGTCATCCAGGCGAAGCAGCACGCACCCTCGCTCTGGGCCACCACGCGGGCCGGACGAGGGCAAGCCCGCCCCGGCCGACGATTCCCTGCGGCCGGAAGACGATGACCGCGATCAGGAAGATCCCACTGAGGACATTGATGTAGTCGCCGGCGCCCTCAAAGATGTAGGGCAGGAGCGTGATGATGAGGGCACCGACCGCCGGCCCAAGCACGTAGCCGCTTCCACCGAGCACTGCGAATGTGAGGACCTGCACGGCACGCGTCACGCCGTACTGGGAGTCGCCTGGATCGACGAAGAAGTTGAGGTGTGCCTCGAGCGCTCCGCCATAACCGGCGATCAGCGCGCTGAGGACGAACGCGATCAGCTTGTAGCGCGCTACATGGATGCCCTGGCTTAGTGCGGCCAGCTCGTCCTGCCGGATCGCCGACCATGCGCTGCCGAGTCGGCCCTTGGTCAGGCGCCAGACGAGGAACACCACCACGACAAGAGACCCCAGGATTGGCGTCACGCCGCCCAGAGGATCGGCGTTCGGATTCTTGAGGCCGAGGCCTTCGCCGGTGATCGGAAGGTTGAGGATCACGCCCAGCCGCAGCGCCTCGACGAAACCGATGGTCGCGATGGCGAGGAACACACCGCGCAGGCGCAGCACCGGCAGTCCAACCAACACTCCGATCACGCCCGCCAGCACCACGGCGGCGACGATGTTCACGACCAGCGGCGTGTGCCAGTACAGGTCCATCAGCACCGAGGTGTAGGCGCCGACGGCCATGAAGCCTGGCGCTGCCAGCGAGAGTTGGCCCGAGTAAAGGACGAGGAACATCGAGGTCGCGATGATGCCGTTGATCCCGATCTGCGAGATCAGCTGCGAGTGCGAGTTCCAGAATCCGACGGGGTCGCTGAAGATCGAGATGAAGAAGTCCAACTAGATTCGTTCCCTCAGCCGCGTTCCGAAGAGGCCCTGCGGCCGCAGCACCAGCATCAGAAACAGGGCGGCAAAAGCCACGCCGCCGCTGGCGCCACTGCCGAGGGTGACGAGGGCGAGGATCTCGATCAGTCCAAGCAGGTAACCGCCGAAGACCGCGCCTGGGATGCTGCCCATGCCCCCGAGCACGATCACCGCGAGGCCGCGAACCTCGACGTTGTCGCGGCCGATGTAAGGGCTGATGTCGCCCAGCGCGACCCCGAACAGGATTCCAGCCAGGCCCCCGAGCGCGGACGAGATGACCAGCGTCAGCGAGATCATGCGGTCGACGTCGAGACCCAACAGCCGGGCCGCGCGCGGATTTTCGGCCACCGCCCGCAAGCCGCGACCGACCTGTGTGTAACGCATTACATAGCCGAGCACGAGCATGAGAACGATCGAGATCGGGATGATCGCGACCTTGCTCGCCTGCAGCGTCAGGTCCCCGAGGTGCCAGATGGGGTTGGGAAAAGTGTTAGCCGGGAACGCGACCGAGTTGGCGCCGTCGACCCACAGCCACGCAAACAGCGTGCCGCCCCGGCCTTGCTCCACGGCCGCGACGATGACGAGCGCGAGGCCGATGGTGGAGATCAGAGCCGCGATGGGAGGAGCTTGCCGGCGGCGAAGCGGGCGCAGGCAGACGTGCTCGATCACCAGGCCCATCACCGCCGATGCCGCGATGCCGAGAATGCAGGCCACCAAGAACGACTGGCCGTGATTGACCACCAGCGAGTAGGTGACCGCGGCGCCCAGCATGAAGACCGCGCTGTGGGCGAGGTTGAGGATGTCGAGGATGCCGAAAACGAGCGTGTACCCGACCGCGAACAGCGCGTATATGGAGCCGATGAATATCGCGTTGAGGATCTGCTGATCCATTAGCCGTTCGCCAAATCAGAGAAGAGGCGGGGGAGCGGATGGCGCTCCCCCGGCCTCATTCAGCTCGGTTGAATCTGGTGGTCGAGCTTGAAGTTGCCGGCGCCGTCCATCTCGATGATCCACACGGTCTGCTTGACGTCGTGGGTCGAGGTGAACTGGAACGGCCCGAGCGGGCTCTGGATGTTGACGGTCTCCATCGCCGCTCGCAGCTTCGTGCGGTCGCCCGCCAGGTCGGTGAAGGTCAGGTTGGCCCGCTTGGCCGCGTCGGCGAGGATCTTGATTCCCGTATAGCCCTGCGCCCCGAACTGGTCCGGGTCTTTGCTGTATGCCTTCTTGTAGGCAGCCACAAAGTCGGAATTCGAGGGAAACGTGTTGCCGATGTACCAGGCGCTTGCGCTTCGTGCGCCCTTGCCTGCCGCGCCGGCTTGCGCCGAGACGGTCGCCGTGTTGAAACCGTTACCGCCCAGGAACTGGCCCTGAAAGCCCAGGTTGCGAGCGGTGGTCATGATCTTCGCCGGGATGCCGCCGAGGGACGTGATGAAGATCACGTCGGGTTTCGCCTGCACGGCTTCGGTCACGAAGGGCGAGAGATCCGCGGCGGCCTTGCTGAACGGGATCGTCTTGAGCAGCGTGATGTTGTACTGACCGACGGTGTTCTGAACGATCTTGCCGCCGTCGCTCGAGAACTTGTCGTCATTGGCCACGAGCAGGACGCCTGTCTTGGGGTGGGCGTCGTTGACGTAGGACTTGATGTTGTCGGGGATGGCCGTCTCCTCACCAAGGCTGTCCCGGAAGACGTACTGGCAGGGCGTCGTGGTCGGAAAGTTGCAGTCTGGCACGATGTGGATGCCGGTCGTGCTCACCGCGAGGATCGGAGTCTTCAGGTTCTCGGCCAGCGGGTGAACCCCGACGGCCGAGTTCGAAAGCGTGGGACCGAGCAGCGCCAACACCTGGTTCTGCTCGATCAGAGCCTGTGCCTTCTGGGACGACTGTGCCTTGTCGGACGCGTCGTCCTGGACCGTCAGGTCGATCTTGGCGCCGTTGATGCCCCCCGCCGCGTTGATCTCGGTCACCGCCAGCATCGCGCCGTCGCGGCTCTGCGGCCCGTAGACGCCGCCGGCCCCGGTGATGGAGAGGACCGCGCCGAGCTTGATCGTCTTGCCCGCGTAGGCGTTGCTCGCGTTACCGCCACCGCCGCCGCTGGATCCACAAGCGGCGACCACGAGGGCTGCTACCAGCCCGCAGACCAGGCGCATGCGATTCATCTCCGTCCCCCCAACGAAACCTTAGCGAATCTTTAATTTATCAAACCCTACATCCCGATTCTGCGCTAGGCCTGAAGGCGCTTGATCAGGCGGGGGACGTCGAGCTTGGGATGGGGATACTGCGGGTTCATCTCCCGCAGGGTCTCGACCAGGATCTTGGTCACCGCCCAGTTTCGGTACACCTTGTCGTTGGCCGGGATGACGTACCACGGCGCCCACCTGGTTGAGCAGCGCGTGATCGCCAGCCCGTAGGCGCTCATGTAGTCGTCCCAGTAAGCCCGCTCGTCGATGTCGTGCTCGCTGAACTTCCAGTGCCTGTCCGGGTCTTCGAGTCGGTCCGTCAACCGCTTGCGCTGCTCGCCATAGGAGATGTGGAGGCAGAGCTTTACGACCGTGGTGCTCCCGCCGGCCAGGCCTTTCTCGAAGTCGTTGATCTGTCCGTACCGCCGCGCGATCACCGGCGGCTCCGCCAGGTTGTGGACGCGCGCGATGAGCACGTCTTCGTAATGCGAGCGGTTGAAGATCCCGATCGTCCCTGGGTCGGGCAGTCGCTTGCGGATCCGCCAGAGGAACCCGTGCCGCTTCTCCGCCGGCGTGGGGGCTTTGAAGGTGCTGATGAGGACGCCCTGAGGGTTGAAGTTGCGCATGGCGTGGGTCACGGTGCCGTCCTTGCCGGAGGTGTCCATGCCCTGCAGCACCACGAGCAAAGACCGCTTGTGCTCCGCGTACAGGCGCTCGTGGAGCTCGAACAATTCATCCTGGTGCGCTTTGATTTCCTTCAGCGCCCGCTTGTCTCCGCCCTTCAGACCAGGACGCGAGTCGGGGTCGACGTCGACCATGCGGAAGCGGCCGTCGTGGATTTGCGCGCGCAGGATGTCGCGGACGCTGTTCTTGGCCACGGCCCCGAGTGTATTTCGTCTTTAGGTCAGTTCGACCGGGACCACGTCCAGCTTCAGCAGCTGGTCGCCGCGCAGCACCGTCAGCGTCAGCTTCGCGCCGATCTTCGTATCGACCATGAGCCGCTGGAGGTCGCCGGCCTTGCTCACGCCAACCTCGCCGACCGAGACGATGATGTCGCCCCCGCGCAGCTTGCCGCCGGCCGCGGGACTTCCGGTCACGACCTCATGCACCTCGACCCCGGCCTTGCGGCCGAGCCGCTCGGCGATCACGGGGGGAAGATTTCGCGTGCCGCCGGCGATGCCAAGGTAGGCGCGCCGGACGCGGCCGTCCCGCATCAGCGCGGCGAGGATGGCCTGCGTCGTGCCGTTCATCGGTACCGCGAGACCAAGGCCCATGCCCGCGACGGCGGTGTTCACGCCGATGAGCCGGGCCCGCGAGTCGGCGAGCGCGCCTCCCGAGTTGCCGGGATTGAGCGCAGCATCGGTCTGGATGACGTCTTCGATGAAGCGCCGGTGTCCGTTGCCGTCCGCGGTCGCCAGCGAGCGGCCTAACCCGCTGACGACCCCGGACGTGACGGACCCCGAGAATCCCATCGGGTTGCCGATCGCGACGACCAGCTGCCCGACCCGGAGCTGGTCGGCGTTGCCGACGCGCGCCGGGTTCAATCCGTCGGCGCGGGCACGAGCCACGGCGAGGTCGGAGAGGGGGTCGGCCCCGACCACGTCGACGTCGTACTCGGTGCCGTCGAGGAACGACGCGCTGGCCGAGTTGCCTGCGGCAACCACGTGGGCGGAGGTGACGAGGAAGCCGTCAGGAGTGATGACCACACCGGAGCCGGCGCCGCCGAAACCGCGGCCGGCGCGGCCGATACGGAGGCTCGCGACAGAAGGGAGAACCTTCTCCGCAACCGAGGTGACGATCGACGAGTAGGCGTCGAGAGCCTGCTCCTCAGCCACTGATTCCGCCATGGTGCTTACAAGATTACCAAGTAACAGAAGATCTAAACGCGGGCCTTCGTCCGAAGCTCTTTGAACTCCTTTTCGAAGCCGTCCACGATCCGCTCGGGGTCAGGCACGAGGCCCTCGTCGGTCGCCACGCCCAGCATCACGCCTCCTGCATAGCTGAGGATGCTGATGCCCAGCCCGAGCCTGCCGGACTGCGGCACCCAGAACATCACGTTCTCCAGCTTGCGTCCGACCAGGTAGAGCGGTTCGCGCGGGCCCGGCACGTTGGTCAGGACCGCCGTCGCCTTGCTGCCGAAGAAGCGAAGCCCGAGCCTCTCCACCTCGACCGGGGCAAAGCCGAGCACGTTCAGCACTCCGTATGCGACCAGGGCGTCGGGAGATTGCTTGAGCTCGTCCATCTCCTTCTTGATGGCTCGCAGGCGCCGGATCGGGTCGGCGATGCCGACTGGCAAGGTCAGAAACACGAGGCCGAACGAGTTGCCCAATCGGTGAGCCTCATCGAGAGGCCTCAGGTTGACCGGCACGGACGCCCGGATCGACAGGCCCGTGGTGGAATCGCCGCGCTGCTCGAGGTAGCGGCGAAGCGCGCCGGTCGCGGTCGCGACCAGCACGTCGTTGACGGTCGCGCCAAAGGCCTTGCCGATCGCTTTGAAATCGTCGAGCGCCACCGGCTTCGACCACGCCGCGCGCTTGCGCCGCCCGAGCTCGCCCTTGAACGCGGTCGGGGGATCAGGCGGCAGCATCACCATGCGGCCCAGCCGGAATGCCCCCTTCGCGCCAAGGCGGGCGATGTCGGCGATCTTGCCGGGATTGTCGAGCAGGGTCTGTCCCGCCGCGACGCTGCGATTGATCGCTGCGGGCAGCCAGTTCATCGGGCCCGCGTGGTTGGAATCCTCGGCACGGCGTTTCGCGGGCGAGGCTGCCGGCGAAGAGTCGGTGAGCGACAGCATGACTCGCACCAGAGCGATGCCATCCGCAATCGAGTGGTGGATGCGGGCGAGCACGACTGAACTACCGTCGTACCCGTCGATGAGGTGGACATGCCACAGGGGCTTCGTGAAATCGAGTGGCGTGCTCATGAGTTCGCTCACCAGCTGCCGCAACCCCTTGTCGCCGGCTGGCGCGGGTAGCGCGATGTGGCTCACGTGATTGTCGATGTCGAAACCGGCGTCCTCGCTCCAGTGCGCAAGGCCGCCCCGCATGCGCGGTCGGACCACGCGCTGGTGGAAGCGCCCGAACGGTGCGAGCCGCTTGTCGAGCAAGGTCCGCAGGCGCTTGATGTCCGCCTTGCCGTCGAGCATCAGGACGCCGGTGACCATCATCAGGTTGGTCGGGTCTTCCATGCCCAACCATGCCGCGTCGACGCTCGACATGGGAACCAGCTTTGGCACCGTGTCGCGATCCTACGCGCGATAGACGGAGATTTCCGTGGCCTTCACGGCGACCCAGACTTCGGAGCCCGCGTCGAGGTGCAGCTCGCGCACCGCGGATGGGGTGACCTCGGCGACCAGCGGCACCGTCCCGCTGAGGCGGACCCTGACGCGCTCACCCTGGAGGTCGAGGTCCTCGGCGCGGGCGCGCCACACATTGCGCGGAGTCCCCTCCGGTTTGGCCAGGTAGAGCGCGACCGCTCGCGGATGGATGACGGCGAAGACGTCGCCTTCGCCGGCCTCAGCGGCGGTCAGCATCGCGCCGCCTTCGAGCTCGACATGACGGCCGCGGCCATGGCCGCGCAAGAGGTTCACACCTGCCAGGTCGGCGACGAAGCGCGAGCGGGGCCGTGCGGTTACGTCGGCGGGGGAGCCTGCCTGGACGATCTTTCCGTCCTCCAGTACCACGAGCCGGTCCGCGAGCGCCATCGCCTCCAGCGGGTCGTGCGTGACCAGGATGCGGACTCCGTGAAATCCGGAAAGCTGGCGCGAGAGCTCACGCCGAACCTCCGCGCGGATCGTGACGTCGAGCGCGGACAGTGGTTCGTCGAGGAGGAGAAGTCGCGGCTCGGTGGCCAGCGTGCGGAGCAGTGCGACGCGCTGCGCCTGGCCTCCGGACAGCTCGCGGGGCATGGCGTTTGCCTTGTCGGCTAAGCCCGCGCGCGCGAGCCATTCGCGCGCGATTCGCGACGAGTCGCGACGCAGCCCGAACGCCACGTTATCCAGAACCGTCATGTGTGGAAACAGGACGTGGTCCTGAAAGACCAGACCGACACGCCGGTGCTCGGTCAGGACGTGGCGGCCGGCGGCCGAATCATCGAGCACCTCGCCATCCAGCTCCACACGACCTTCGATTGGGACCAGGCCGGCCAGGGCCCGCAGCAACGTGGTCTTGCCGGCGCCATTGGGGCCGAGTATCGCCACGGTCTCAGCCGGGCCGACCTCGAGGTCGAC
>WNGH01002212.1_pt1 | contig 21277 bp, 23 predicted proteins | sample 5400631 | NCBI WGS metagenome assembly WNGH01 (sample SAMN13153373, study PRJNA577476) | soil metagenome | isolation source: 115 cm soil or saprolite under Garry oak tree replicate 1 | place: USA:California | collected 2016-06-15
AGAGGGAGACACGAGTTTGAGACGATTGTCAGCGTACAAGGATAGATTTGAGACGTTGTGGGGTGAGAAGATAAGGAATAGTCTCAAGGCGCTCGAGTCTTTCGAGCGTTTTTCCGACGATGAACTGAATGTGATAACCGAATATCTTGATGGCCAGGACCTTATCGAGATGGCCCACGGATTCAGCCCGTCGAGAGCGGTCAGTCTCCTTGTTAAACATCCTATACTGGCCATCAAAGTCGCCCATCAACTGCTGAGTAGCTAAGGAGTCCAAGTTATGGTAGGAAAGGTGGAGGGTGCTCTAGTCGACGGAATACGGGAGAAGGGCTGCATACACCTCGCGCTCATAGACCCAGAGAAATTCTCCAATAATCTGGCCGATATCGTCGCTGACCTAGAGAGTCACGGCACGCTTGCCATAATGATCGGGGGATCGACCCTAAAGTCTTCAGCCTCCTGCTCCCTTCCTACCATTCTCTTTCCCAACGGGCCCGTGGGGATCAGCAGATTCGCTCACGCTATCTTCTTCATGTCCCTCCTGAACTCGTCAAGCACTCGGTACCTAATCGAGTCTCAAGTTGTGGGAGCTTCAGTGGTGAGAAGGTTCAACCTTGAACCAATACCTCTCGGCTACATGATTGTGGGACAGTCAGAGACTGCTGTGAGTAAGGTTGGGGTAGCTAAGCCGGTGCCTTTTTCGAAGATTGATCTCGCGACAGACTATGCTCTAGCCGCTCAATACTTGGGAATGCGTTTCGTCTACTTGGAGGCTGGGAGTGGCGCGGAGCGGATGGTAGACCCTCGTATGGTCAGTCGGGTGAGCGAGACCGTCGACGTCCCTGTCATAGTTGGGGGAGGAATCCGGACCCCTGATCAGGCAGAACGGCTTGCACGGGCGGGTGCCTCTGCGATTGTGACTGGAACCGTATTGGAGCAGGAGGGGCCGGGACGGGTCAAGCAGATTCTCGCCGCGTTAAAGCGTGCCTAGCCCGATGCCGAGTGCTCGGAAGACTGGTGTGGGCGGGACAGTTGACGCCTTCAACTTCATCAAACGCGTAGCCTTCCCTTCGACTCCCGTTGTCGTATCGATCTTCGCCGCGATAGCTATCGCATCTGCAGGTGTTTCTTTGCTTGTCGCGGGCGAAAACCTCGTCCAGATGTTGGTCTTTGCCAGTGCCGTCTTCTTGTTGCCGGGCCTGGCAGGCGAACTTGTAAACTCGGCCTTACTTCTTCGGAAGGATAGGATCCTGGATTTCAGGCGTTTGATGGGAGTCGAGGTGATCTCAATACTGCCAATGGGAGCAATTCTCCTACTATTCTCGATCATCAGCGCTCTGCTCGGCATGACGCGCTTGTGGGAGGACGGCTTGCTGATCGGCTTGGCGGTATCTCTGCCGCTTCGTTTCCTGACCCCCATGGCGATGTCCTCGATGAGTTCGTGGAGAAAACTCTCGGCGGGTCTGCCGACTGCTCTGATCACAACGATCATGTTTCTGATCCTTTCTCAATTTCTATCCTCCAGGTCAAGCCCAACAGTGATTCAAGTTGGTGTACTGGTCGCCTCCGGCCTAGTCCTCTCGGCAGCAGGCGTCTCTCTCATAATCAGAAAGGTCGAGATTGAGGGTGGTGCTGAGATTCATCAATCTCCTATGGGTCTGTTCAGATCGTTCCTTGATCACTGGTTGAGAAAGACGCCGGCCGCTCTCGAGGAGAGGCTCTTGTCTCTCTCAACCGAGGGGTCGATTGAGACGAAGATTCTGAGCTTCTCTGGAACGGACTCGCGGCCGAAAGCGTCGTTGGTCGTGTCCAACTTTCATCCCGGACCTTATCGGGACATGGGGAGCGGGGGTCTCCCTTCCGAGCTGAAACAGTCTCTGGAAGAATCACAGCGTGGTGTCGTCCAGGTGCCGCATGGCATCTCGAGCCATAGATTGAACATCGTCTCCCATCGGGACATCGATAGGCTTCTTTCAGCGGCGACGGAGAACTATCCCTTGGATCATCCGATCCGCAAGGCGTCGCCTATGATTCGAGGGAGAGAGGGAGAGGCTATCGTTTCGGGCCAGGCCTTTGGAAACGTGGCGTTGCTGACGATTACGCTGGCTCCTGAGGAGATGGAGGATCTGCCGACGGTGGTATCCGGGGAAATAGAGAAGGAAGCGTCGACGCGAGGCTTTGAGGTGCTGGTCATCGATGCCCATAACAGCCTCGTGGGTCAACCTTCTATAACACCCCTCCAGGCAGAGCGAATTATCACGGCCGCGGTCAGAGTGCTTGACAGGTTGAAGGCTCTGTCACAGGATCCTTTCAAAGTTGGATCCGCATATGATGCCCTGGATAGCTATGGGCTCAAAGATGGAATAGGTCCGGGCGGCCTGTCCGTGCTGGTCTTGAAGACTGAAAGCAACACCGTATCGTACATCACTATCGACGGGAACAATATGCAGCAAGGTCTTCGGGACAGGATAGTTCAATCGGTCAAGGACATAGGAGTCAGCGATGCCGAGGTCATGACGACTGACACTCACCTTGTTACGGGTCTTGTAAGATCGCCGTTGGGATACTATCCGGTGGGAGCGGCCTTACCGACCGCATCGTTTGTCACACAGATCACGCAGACGGTTCAGAAGGCCGTGGCGAATCTAGAAGAATCGTCGGCGGGAGTTTCCAAATTCTCTCTACAGATGCAAGTGTTGGGCTCGGAGACTTTCCAGTCGATAACCAGCTTCATAGGACGGGTCGCCCGGCAGATAGGCAGATCATTCCTTTGGATTGAAAGCGGCTCGTTTCTGCTCGCCGTCGTAATTCTCTTTGTGGTGTGATCGGAGACTGGAATCTGAAGAATCGCTCCACTACATGCAGCTTCCGAGAGAGGTCATCGTAGGCGTCAACATTCTCGACAGAATAGGAGAGATCTGCACCAAGCTGGGGTTTCACGGCACGGCCCTGGTGGTCTCGGGGCCGGTGACCTATCCTCTCGCAGGGGTTGGAGTCGCCAAGTCTGCTGCGAAGGCTGGGCTTCGTGTCGACCATATCATAGTCGAGGAATCGACGGAGGCTGTTCTGAACCAGATCATAGAGACCATCAAGAAGACCAGGCCATCCATCTTGCTGGCGGTCGGGGGCGGGAAGGATATCGATCTGGGCAAGCTTGCCTCTGCGAAAGCGTCGGTTCCTTTCATGAGCATTCCAACAGCCGCGAGCCACGATGGAATCGCCAGCCCTTACGCTTCCATCAAGGGTGGTCCCAAGCCCTACTCGATCCGGGCACAGGCGCCGATTGCCATCATAGGTGATATTGGCGTGATAGCGGATTCGCCCTATGATCTCTTGGCGGCTGGATGTGGGGATATTGTGGCCAAGTTTAGTGCGGTGAAGGATTGGCAGCTTGCTCACAAGCTGAAGAACGAGTACTATGGTGATTATGCGGCGGAGCTGGCGTTGATGAGCGCGGAGCTGGTTACGCGGAATGTGAAGGAGATTGTCCAGCGTAGCAAGGAGGGTGTGCGGACGGTCGTCGAGGCGCTGATCAGCTGCGGGGTCGCGATGAGTATTGCCGGTAGCTCTAGGCCATGTAGTGGTGCGGAGCACTTGTTCAGCCATGCGCTGGATATTGTGGCTGGTGAGACGAGTCTGCATGGGGGTAGGACGGGTGTAGGGGCGATAATGTGCGCCTACCTTCACGGGTCCAATTGGGAGTCGATTAGAGAGTTTCTCCAAGAGATTGGCGCGCCTTCGACTGCTAAGGAGTTGAAGGTGTCGCCGGAGCAGGTGGTCAAGGCATTGACGATGGCTCATAGTCTGAGGCCGGAGCGGTATACGATCCTTGGCGAGACTGGCGTTACGGAGGGGGCGGCGGAGAAGGTTGCCCGGGCGACCGGTGTTATAGGATAACCCGGCGTTGAAGTGTACTGCGCGTGCCTATGCGATTCAAGGACTGGTCAAGTATCATGGACTGAAGGACCCGAAGCTCCGGATTCCATTCCATGACAGTATCTCCGTCTGCATGAAATCGCTGGATACCGTTACGACGGTGGAGGCGACGAATGGTCTCACTGGGGATAGAATACGGATCAATGGGACTGTTCCGACGGCGGGAGAGGAGGCGAGGGCGCGCCTAGTTATCGATAAGTTGCGAGGACTTGCGGGCGAGAAGACTCGACTCAGGGTCGAGTCGAGAAATGCGAATGTCAACGGGAAGGGTTTAGGCTTCTCAGCTTCTGGTTTTGCGGCTCTGGGCCTTGCAGCATCAAAGGCTCTGGAGCTCAGCATTGAGCCCCGGGAATTGTCCGAGGTCGTCAGGCTTGGAGCGGGGTCTGCTGCGCGGAGTCTCGTCGGCGGATTCTCCATATTGTACGCGAACCGCAACGGGCACTCCTATGCTGAGCAACTCGCGCCGTCGAGTTCTGTCAAGATGAGGACACTGATAGTGCCGATCCCATCGAATATGAAAACGGACAAGGCTCATGCTGACGCGGTAACGTCGCCGTTCTTCAAGGCGAGGCTGGCGTATCTGAAGCGGGTTCTTCAGAGGATGATGCGTGCGATAGGGAGGAAGGATGTCTCGGAGATCTGTAGACTTGCCGAGGTGGATACGTTGAACTTGCATGCGATCACTATGACGGGCAGGATGGAGACGGTTCTTGTGAGTCCATTGTCGGTCAGGATCATGGACGAAGTTCGGAGGCTCCGAGACGAGGAGGGGGTGCCGGTCTGGTATTCTCTCGATACCGGACCCTCAGTATTCGTCAACACTACCCCCAAAGCGGCATCGAAGGTTGAGAGGAGAATCAGGACCCTAGCTGACAATGTCATATCGTCTGACCCGGGGGGTCCCGCCGAGACTATCTCTCGCCACCTTTTCTAAGGCGTCCAGTGTGTATCGCTGGCGAACCAGCTAGCGTCCCTCCGTTGCTCACTTTCTAGGCTACGCTTATCAGAACGAGGTAAGATATCCTAATCAAGCAGGAAATGTCACTTCTCGGGCGGCGTTCAAACTGCCCGATTTGCGGCAGCCCTCTGGCGCCAGACCTGGGCGAGGGATGGAGATTAACCCGAGGAGCTTCGGCTCGCGGCTGGCTTCCGACACACCTTCGAGACACCCATCAAGACTGCTTGGCCTGGAAGAAGTCAAAACGAAATCTTTCAAGAATCCTCGGAGTAGCTACAGCCGTCAGTCTAGATGCTATGATAGGTTATGCCTTATTCATCTTCGGGATTCATTTACCACCAGGCCGAGCTGGTGGAGCAGTCTTTCTACTTCCGTCATTTGGTGGATACTTCCTTCCTTCAGCGTTGATTGCTCAATCGGGAATCCGCAAGTTTAGACGTGAGTGGATGGAAAGGGGTGGACTGCCCGCTGCTTCTGGATTCGCTTCCTCTTTAGACGTCCAGCTTGTTTCTTCTCTTAAGTAGTCTCATTCTGGCCGGGGCATCGCCTCTACTGTTGGCAGTACTGTCCGCGGAAGACATTTACCCGGCTGACCATTCTCCGTCTGTTCATGTCAACGACTGTTTCTCCTTTGTCCATGTCGATGAGGATTCCTGCATACGCCGCCCGTGCAGCCAAAGCACTGCTTGAACCTCTCAAGATCGAGCGCCGCAAGCCCGGGCCACATGACGTCGAGATCGAGATTCTCTACTGCGGCATCTGCCACAGCGATGTCCACAAGGTGAACGATGACTGGGGTGGGACCCATTTTCCGGTCGTGCCGGGGCATGAGATTGTTGGCCGGGTCGCATCACGTGGGGCAGGCGCTACGCGCTTCCGGGAGGGTGAGTTAGTGGGGGTGGGCTGCCTCGTCGATTCGTGCCGCGTCTGCCCGGAGTGCCTGGCGGGCCACGAGATGTTCTGCGAGAAAGGCGTGACGTTCACGTTTGACAGCTTCGACCAGAACACGAAGACGTGGACGTACGGAGGCTACTCTACAGACATCGTCGTTGATGAGCGTTACGTGTTGCGGGTCCCGAAGGGGCTCGATCCTGCGAGGGCCGCTCCATTGATGTGCGCTGGCATCACCACATACTCGCCTCTCCACCAGTTCGGGTGCAAGGCAGGCGACCAGGTCGCCGTCGTCGGTTTGGGCGGGCTCGGACATATGGCGGTGAAGCTCGCCGCTTCGATGGGCGGGGAAGTCACTGTGCTGAGCACTTCGCGTGACAAGGAGAAGGACGCGTTGCGGCTGGGTGCGAAGCAGTTCGTCGCCGCGAAGGAGCCTGGCGCGCTAGATGCGCTTCAAGGCATGTTCAGCCTCATCATGGACACGGTGAGCGCGCCGCACGACCTGAACAAACAGCTGACTCTATTGCGGAATTTCGGCACCATGGTGCTTGTCGGATTGCCCCCTTCCGCGACGCAGCTCGACGCCTTTACGCTCGTCCATGGCAACCGGCGTATTGCGGGCTCTAACATTGGCGGGATTCCCGAGACGCAGGAGATGCTTGACTACTGCGGGAAGAAGGGAATCGTAGCCGACGTGGAAGTCATCAATGCGAACCAGATCAACGACGCGTACAAGCGTATGGAGCGGGGCGATGTGCGCTACCGCTTCATCATCGACGCGGCGAGCCTGGGAGCTTAGCAAAGAGAGGAATGCAGAATATGGAAATCAAAAGAAGTGGCTCGCAGCCTTCCACGAAAGGGTCTGCTGAATATTTCACAGGCGCCGTTCGCGTTGACCCCTTGTTCCAGGCAAAGAGTCCCGCAAGGGCGGTGGGGGCCAGTGTCACGTTTGAGCCCGGCGCCCGAACCGCCTGGCACACCCATCCGTTGGGCCAGACCCTGATCGTGACGGCAGGTTGTGGCCTTGTGCAACGCTGGGGTGGTCCCATCGAGGAGATTCGGCCGGGTGACGTGGTTTGGATCCCGCCGAGTGAGAAGCACTGGCACGGCGCTACAGCGACCACGGCCATGACCCATATTGCGATTCAGGAACAGTTGGTAGGCAAGACGGCCGACTGGATGGAAAAAGTCAGCGACGAACAATACCACGCCTAGAGATTGTTCCGGAAGCCGCTCGTAGCGATTATCGATTTCTGGCTACTATCGCTTGGTCTTGGGTGTGAAGGCTATCACAGGAATGATCCTCTTGGTCTTTTGTTGATACTGGGCGAACTGCGGGTAGAGTGAGGCTTGTCGCTTGTAGACTCGGTCGCGTTCGGGGCCGGTAACTTCGTCCGCGTGTACCTCGATTGTCTCGGTCCCGACTTCGATCTTCACCTCAGGGTGTGCCTTGAGGTTGTGATACCAGTCGGGATTGGTGGGAGCTCCCCCCTTCGAAGCGAAGACCAGGTAGCGGTGGCCGTCCTTTAGATACATCACCGGGTTGGTCCGAGGTTTGCCGGTACGGGCTCCAGTGTGATTGATTAGTAATATTGGGGCGCCTTCGAACTGGCCGCCTATCTTTCCATGGTTCTTGCGGAATTCAGCAATGATGCCGACGTTCCAATCGCTCATCGTGATCAGCGGCCTAGGTGTCGCAACGGAGGGGAGTTATTGACTAGTAGCATTGAGAAACTAGTCACATGGTCCTGCGGAATTTGGGCAATCAGTAGAACATGAACTATTAGCCCAGAACGCAACATACGACATCCGTAACAATTTCGGCGACGTTGCCTGTGCGGTATGGCCATGTGTCATCAGAAATTTGGAGTTACGCGGGCTCAAATGAACGCGTGAGATGTCGAAATCCATGATCATCGAAAATGAAATGTATCTCTCTTCACCAGTGATCGTGCAAGCGACAACAATGACACTCAAAATCGGTTCATTCGTCATCAATTGCAAAGATTTTGACAAGACCTACAAGTTCTGGCAGGAAGCCCTTCATTACGTTCCAAGAAGACCACCAGCCCAGGGTTGGGTCGTCCTGAAAGATCCCACCGGTACCAGTCCAAACGTCTCAGTAAACCAAACAGAAGAACTGAAATTCGGCAGGAACCGAATGCACCTCGACCTATACGCTAACGACCAGAAAGCAGAGGTAGAGAGACTGATCAAGCTTGGAGCCACAATTCACAAGCCAGCAAAGCAGGGTCAGGATTTCGTCATAATGGCCGATCCGGAAGGCAAACTCTTCTGCGTGATCCAGATTCCTCATGCTTCCAATGACAAGAGCGCAAGCGCTCAATCGATTTGACGAACTGAACTATTTCGTTTAGTGTAAATGGTCCCTTCTAAGATAAGTAGAGGGAGGTGAGGGAAGAATGAGCGTGCACTTAGGCCGTTTCACTCACGAGCAGAGAATTGAGATTGCCAATCGTCTATGCAAGCTGATCCTTGAGAAGCATAAAGAGCGAGTTCAAGCCGTGTGCGTTTACGGTTCTACGGCGAAGAAGCTTGACCGGCCGTACTCAGATCTCGAGATGTTTGTTGTAGTGAGGGATGGTGATGAGATTCCAATGAAGAAGTATCTCTACCAGGGCCTTGTTGTAGGAATCGAGTATCCATTGGAATCAAAGCTACTGAAAGCGGCTAGCAAGTTGGGATGGACGTGGCCTTGGGAAGCTGACGGGTATAGGAATAGAATCGTTCTCTTCGAGAGAGACTCGTGGCTGAGCAGACTCGATCAGGCCGCAGCGGTCGCGGAGAAGGCGAGCAACACGGAAGCCGTCCATTCGTCAGCGATGAACTTGACAGAGGAGATGACAGTTTTCCAGAACACTCTTCTAACCGACGATCCTCTGGTGCTGAAGAGTCGAGGAGTGTCTCTGGCACAAGCCGCTGGCGACCTCGTACTTCTGCTGAACAGTCGTTTCGTCATTACGACGAGCTGGTTCTGGAAACAGGTCTTCGAGTGCACAACGAGACCACTGGATCTTCAAGAGATGGTGGAGGTTCTGATGGGAGTCAGACCATCATCAAGAGAAGAGCTGAGGAGGCACGCGGACAAGTTGTACTCGAAAATGATGGAGATAGTCGCTGCGTCTGGAGTCTCGTTGGAAGCGAAGGACCTGATCGTCTAGAAGCGGCCTGAAGCAGACCTGAGAATCCGAGTCCCCCGAACCCTCTGAAGTCTTAGCCGACTGGAAACATGAGGGCGACTACTTCCTTCCCGAGCTCTCAGGTCCAGAAGAGGTTCCAGGCCTCCTTCGCGACCTCGACTCGCAAGGTGTGAAGATCCGGGAGCTCGAGAGATGGGCAACCCACTCGAGGACCTCTTTACCCGACACTCAGCAGGCAGATGCCATGCTAAAACGGGCGATTGGCATGAACCTCGGCGACTGCTCGGTGGTTTTCGGGGTCCAAGGGTGGTTTCCAGACGATAGCGAGGGCGCCGCCAACTAGGATTAATCCGAGCGCAATCACGAATTGTGCACCCCAGATGCCGAGGGGGAAGGTGATCAGAATGTATCCGTCAAAAGCGATTGCCAGAGATGCGAAAGAGAGTACGAGAATGCCCCAAACGACATGTTTCTTGGGCATAGCCCCCATCATAACTACGCAACCAAGGATTCCGATCGTAGAGACCGGGACTATTACAACGTTCAACGGAAACTGTCCCAGGTCGATAGCCACAACCAGGAGGAAGGTGGCCGGGAGCAGGTAATCCAGGTCACCCAGTAACGTCAAGACGATGGCAGCAACAGGCATCTTGCTCGGTGGAAACCTTCCCCTCCGTCTCACCTGAGCCTGACCCTTCTCTCCCGTCCCAGTCCACCTCTCCAAGCAAGAGAACAACTGCCGACTTGTTTAACTGGCTACCGTAACCCAACAATCTTCTCCATTCAGGATCCCATGGACCCGCAGTTCCGCTAAAGCTATAAAATTCAAAACCAGATTCTAGTAACTATTCTTGGATGGACTGGGTTGGCGTAGCTGGTACGAGAGAATCAAGACAGGTCCAAGTCCAGAAGACAACGCACTCTTACAATTGACAAGAGAACTTTCAGTGCAGTTCCAGATGCCGTACTGGTACAAACAGATTGTCTGGGGAAGACTTGACCGCTATCAGACCACAGGCCGGATGATATCAAAACCAACAATCCTCTCTGAAGAAACTGTTACTGTTCCAGGGTCGCTCCCCGAGGCCGAACTCATGCTGCCGGAATACCTGAAAGGAGAACTGTCACTAGATGAATGGAAGATTCTCATCGCAATGCACAAGGTGAGATTCAAGGCCTACAATAAAGGAGGAATGAGCAGGCTGCTCGGAAAAGTCGCTCTAGCCCCCCGCAGACTATTCTTTCTTCTGCTGTTCTACATCCCTGCTGCGGCTTCCGGAGGATTGTCGGGTCCGGTTCTTGTTCTCCCGAGTCCCATATTCCTTCTCGCCGCACTCGCGATCCGGAGATCACTAAGAAAATCTCTGAAAAGACGGGAGTTTGAACTGGACAGAGACGTGGCCAAACAGCTCGGAACCCAGCAAGCATCACATGCCCTCGAAAAATTACAGGATTTCGATTGGAGAGGAGTACCAACAAACCTCCGGTTTTCCTTTCTAGCATACTGGAACCCGAGCATCAAGGAAAGAATCAGGGAACTGAGCAACCCGCACCTTGAAGACCTTCCAAGACCGTCTAGAACTCCAAAAATAGGCCTCCGCGGACGCGTGATTATCACTCTCGTCGGCTTCGCTATTTTCTGGTGCTTAGGACTGGTCGCGGGTAACATCTACTCCCGAGGCCAAACCACAATTGTCTGCATAGACACTACCTGCTCAGCCCTTGTTGTTATCGCCGTAATCGGATTTTGGATAGCTATTGTCGGGGGCATAAGCATCGTGATATGGGTACTCCGACGATTTCTCTAAACTAGAAAAAGGAGATAGAATCTAGTTGAGCAGCTGACTCAGGAACGTTATCAGACTATCTGGAAACTGAACTGGTTGTTGCGCGCTGTAATGAGTACAATCGTGTAAGGGTAGTTCGTCTGAAACGTGAAGGGATTTCCAGTCAGAGTGCAGCTAGTGCCGCAGGTACCTGTTCCGCTGGTTCCAATGAGGATGTAGACCTGATCCATAGCGCTAATGTTGATCTGGGCAGGTGGAGGATTCGGTCCGGTGCTCCAGTTGTTCCGGAAATACTGGTCGCCAGTCGAGTCCTTCACGTAATAGCTGACGAAGGTGACGTTTTCGGTCCCCATGTTCCTCATGTTGAAGGTGACATTGGTTGCAGAGTTGACAAAGTAGGCCTCCATCGTAAGGCCTTCTTTGCCCGTGAAAGGCCCGATCGCGCCAGGAGACCACGGGATTATGCTGGCAACAATTATGTGGGGATTTCCAAGGGTCAGCGTTGCAAGCGTGGGATTTGCCACGCAGGTATACTGGAAGGCGATGCCTCCCAATGCTGGAGAGTCCGCTATAACGGCGATAGTAACCGTGTAGCCGGCGGAAGGTATCTGATCCTGCGACGAACAACTATTCGCAGGGATAGCTAGGTACGTTCTTTCGTTGTTTACTGCGACTCGAGTCGAGAAGTTGCCTGCGGGCATATTGACTCCACCTGTCTGGAATCCGAAAAAGCTCGTCCGTGGACTGTTAGCCGAGAGAATCAGAACTAGAGTAGAGGACCCGGGGATGTACCAGACTTCCGAGAGGCTGGCATCAGTTGAGTTCAGAGTTGAGTTCAGAACCTGGAAAGAAGCTTTCTGCGCTTGGTAGGTTGGGCTAAGATAGGGAAACCCTGGGGAGCCCGGTGCCAGAGTGAGCCCGCCCACGGTAGTAGCACTTGCGGTTCCGATGGTTATGATTATGATGAGGACCTTGTGAGCTAGGAGAATGCTCGCCTTGCTCGACACGGACAAGTCGTAACAGGAGAAGAATAACGTAGTTCTATCAAGCTCGTATCGTTACCTCCTTGAGCTTCTTACAGTAACATTCGTCCCGGCAATACGCACCAAATGCAAGATCCAGCTGATTCCAAGTTTCTCCGTCTCTGGTGGGTTCTTTGCGTCAGATCTCTTGGTCTTGTTTTCGTCCGGAGCGTCCAATGCCGGATGGTTCTCTATAGGAGACTGAGTCGATTCGATTTTCCCGTCCTGACCTTAAAAGAGATAGAATCCAGTTGAGTAGCGTCCAACTCATGTCCGCCAAGGCAGCACCGTCCCAGAGCCAGTCCGTGTCCAAGGCTCTGCCTCCCTTGCCGAACGCGGACAAGTATGCTACGATTGTGACGCGGTTCGCGCCGAACCCGGACTTTGTCTTGCATCTGGGTTCGATCCGGGCGATAATCCTCTCCCACGACTATGCGCGGATGTACAAGGGACGATTTCTCCTGCGGTTCGATGATACTGATCCGCGGCTGAAAAAGTCGGCGCTGGAGTATTATGATCTGATCAGGGAGGATGTTCGCTGGCTGGAATGCCAGTGGGACGCCGAGTACATTGCCAGCGACAGGGTACCAATCTATTACGAGCATGCTGAGAAGGTTCTGAAATCAGGAGACGCGTACATCTGCACCTGTACTCCCGACGATTTTCGTCTGAACATCAACGCTGGTAGAGCGTGTCCTGATCGTTCGAAGAGCGCGGAGCAGAACCTGGCGGACTGGGAGAAGATGATGAATGGAAGATTCAGTGAGGGTGACGCGGTACTACGAATCAAGACTGATCTGTCCCATCCGAACCCGGCGGTCAGAGACTGGCCAGCGCTCCGGATAATTGATCCTGACAAGTATCCTCATCCTATGGTGGGGTCAAAGTATCGTGTCTGGCCCTTGTTCAATTTTGGATCGGCTGTCGATGATCATCTGCTAGGAGTGAGCCACGTTATCCGGGGAAAGGAGCACTTGACAAACGCCCTACGGACTGAGTATCTGTACAAGGCGCTGGGCTGGAACATCCAGGAGTATGTGCATTATGGCCGGTTGAAGACTACTGATATCAAGCTCAGCAAGTCGTTGATGGTCAAGGAGATCGAGGAGGGCCTCGTAGACGGCTACACGGACCCGAGACTTCCGACACTGGCGGCTCTTCGTAGGAGAGGATATGTTCCGAGCGCGTTGAGAAAGATTGTCTACGAGATGGGACCTAGACCAGTAGACGCGACGCTCAGCTGGGACAATGTGAACGCAACGAACCGGAAGGAGATCGACAAGCTAGCCCACAGGTACAGCTTCATCGCAAACCCGATCACAATAACAGTCTCAGGGGTCGAACGGACCTATGATGCGCGTCTGCCATTACATCCAGAAAGGAAGGACCTTCCAGATAGAATCTTCAAGGTAGTTCCAAAGAACGGCTCAGCCAACCTACTGATCTCTTCATCAGACATTGATCTTCTCAGAAAGAACAAGGTGGTCCGGCTGATGGAATTGTTCAACGTTGAAATCAAAAGCGTCGAGAACAACTCGATCACGGCCGCGTTCCACAGCCAGGACTACATGAAGGCACGAGAGGTCAAGGCGCCCCTAGTCAACTGGCTACCAAGCGAGAACAATATGGTCGGGGAGGTGGTGATGCCTGACGTGTCGAGAACGAGGGGTCCGGTTGAGAAGAATATTCGCCAGGAGAAGCTGGGGAGCATAATCCAGATGGTAAGGTTCGGATTCGGCAGAATCGACACCATCAACCATGAGCGCGTAACAATCTACTACGCCCACAGGTAAGTGAGACGAAATACTGGATCAAATCTTCCAGCTTGGCTTCGAGTCTCAAAGTAATCGTAGCGACACCTACTGCCTGGTCACGGATTCGGATTCACTCCAGGCAACGGGCAAATAATAGGGTGACATCCTTTCGGATTGCTGTTTTCGACCGTTCTTCCGGACCCATCCAACTATGCTGTCATACCATTCGGTGAACGAGTTAACATCATACTCCACTCCATGAGGCGCAGCGAAGAATTTTGACCAATAGATTCGCCCGGCGCGAGCATTGGACACGTTACCAGGGTCCATTTCGATAATCGGAGCAGTATGATTGTTAGAAACATAATACCAGCCGATCTTTTCTGGATGGTATGCTTTCTCGCCTACTCTGCCATACTCAGGATTCCATGCAAACCGTTTATTCCAGATGTAGAACATCCAATCTGAAGGCAACAGAGGCCGATCGGTCCAGAGCTCATCGATAGATGGCGCGAATCCTCTGAAGATGGCGATTTCCGTCGTTCCACGCAAGAACGAGAGGAACTCGTCTACATCCTTTTGAGTGGCTATGATTCCTATTTGCCTTCCCATTAATGGTTCCGACCCAAGGCGTTGTGGTTCCTCCTAAATTTATTCAATTTAGCTAGGATGCACGTTGGATTCCGTAGATTCGACTCCATCCACGATAAAGGGAGAACTGTCTGCTACTCCCAAAGGTAAACCAATTACGGTCCCGTTTTACAGATCGCCCGGAACGTAGACTAGTTCGAGCTTTATCCGGTCGTGATCCTCAAGTAGACTGCGTAATAGCCCGGATCATAATCAGGCCACTCCTTAGCGCCGTCGTAGAGAGTCGAGATCTTCTTGGGAAGAAGATAGTCGCGATAGAGCTTGTTGACTGCTGCACGGCTAGGTGCTCGGCTTACGTCATGATACGTCATCTGATAGTAGGGGATTAGATTCCCCGACCGCCCCTGTAATGAAACAAGCTGCTGAAGTCCTCGACATCAGAAGAATGATTGGTTCGGGTCAATCGTCAGCCGAGGAAGAAGAGTCGAAGCTACTAACGTAGAGTTTTCTTGATTCGGACTTTTTGAAAGACTTGATTGACCGGGGAGCAGTGCCCGGTTACAGGACAGTTGTATACGAAGTTCACGAGCCAGAAGAGGATCAAGGCTGAACACCAAGCTAGTTGCAATACTCGTAGGCCTAATCTCCGTAGGGGCAATCGCGTTTCTCTTAACTGGAGCACCCACATCCTCCTGCAATACTGAAAACTCGAACCTTCTAGCAGGAAGTTTCACGGCAGGTCAAAGCACGTCCTTCACCTACACTATTAACGTCCATAATGCGCAATCACAAGCGGTTACACTCGCGTCATACAAACTCGGGGGACAGTCGTACAGCATCAACGTAGCAATCGCAGCGGGACAGAACGGAACATTCACAACAATCGAAGATCCTAACTCCGAAACCTCGATTCCAGTCAAGACATCGTGCGGGAACCAGTTCATGACCGTGTTTGCTAATCCGGCGAATTACACGGAAGACATAGCTCCGGGGTCCACAACATTCGAAGACTCCACACGTGTAGCCGTCGATCTTGAGAACAATGGCACCGGAACGACGACACTAACATCCTACTACGTCACAGACTCAAGCGGCAACGAATACACGCTCGCAAACTGGAACGGTCCGTCACTAGCACCGAATAGCGTGACGACGACAACATTCAGCATCGGTTCGAGTTGTTCACAGTGCACTCTCCATGGTTCAGCATTCACTTTCACGAGCGGAAACCAGTACACCATAATGATGGTGACAAGACGCGGTGGCATTTTCACGTTTACAGTTAACCTGTCTTCTGGTCACCATTACTTCGTGGACCTTCAAGTAGGATTTGGGAGCACGGCTAGCTAGGCGAAGGGCTCAGTCAAGTGGCTGTTCCTTAGAGTCGATTCTTCCGAAGCCGAATCTGACCACTTGAATGGTTCTCCACAACCTCGAAGCAATTTCGTCTCACTCAGAATCAGATGTGGAGACTCGTGATTGATTGTTGAGGTGTTCTCTTATCCTGATGGTAAGGTTCGGATTCGGCAGAATCGACTCCATCAACGATGAGCAGGTAACTGTCTACTACGCGCCCATAGGTGAACCAATCAGGGTCTCGTTTTACAAATTGCCTGGAACGTAGACCAGTTCGAGCTTTATCCGGTCGGGATCTTCAAAGTAGACCGCGTAGTAGCCCGGATCATAACCTTCCCACTCCTTAGGCCCGCCGTAGAGTGTCAGGATCTTCTTGGGAAGTAAATAGTTGCGATAGAGATCGTCGACTGCTGCGCGGCTTGATGCTCGGAAGGCTATGTGGTTGAGACCGACACGTTTTCGATGGTAGCCGTCGGAGATGAACCTATTGGGGCACTGGGCAACGATTATTCTGGTTCCCTCCTTTTGCCATTCTACCATTTCCTCCGTTTCGAAGACTTTGGCAAAGCCGAGGCGGCCTAGCAACTCGCCATAGAATATTGCGGATTTCTGAATGTTCGCGACTTGGATTTGGAAGTGATGAACCGGATGCTTGAACTTATTCTCCAATGCAGGACCAAAAGATTTCTTCTTCGGATAAAAGCTCTGGCCGAATCATGAGAGGGAAGATCTACTTCTGGGACATGGGGTTGAAGTTGATATAGGCTGTCGATTTTCTCTATGATTCGGACGGATTCTATCCGCCCGCTGGTCACAAGTGAAGTTTAGCATTGAACTGCCGGTCCAGTTCCGGGACATTGACGTAATGGGCCATGTCAACAACGCGACCTATCTCCAGTACATGGAGACTGCGCGCGTCGAGCTTGCCAGAAGCCTCGGACAGGTAAGAGAAGGGTTCCGTCCCGGCTTCATCGTCGCTTCGGCGCGCTGCGAGTTCAAGAAACCAATCAGAGACGAACGCCGGATAACCGTCTCGGTATGGGTGAGCAGGATAGGAGATCGATCATGGGACCTCGACTACTCCATCCGCGGACCCAGAGGGGTCCAGTACGCAGTCGGCAGGACTACTCAGGTAGCTTACGACTACAAGACCAGAGCTGCGGTCCAGATCTCCGGAAAGCTCAAGAGAGAACTGGCGAAGTATGTCGGACCGCCCCTCAAGTTCAGAGAAACCGACTAAGGCTGATAGTGATGCTGGGCATCGTGGTTCCCTCCCAGTTTATCCTATCTTTTGTGTTGCGCCTCGGTTTGGCTCTGCCATGTCTTCATCCTCTCTGGTCTGCCTCACTGCTTCATCTATCTCAGACTTTAGTCTGTTCCAGATGTGTTCACACATTGGGTCGGTGTGAGGGCCAAGTACTATGATTTTGTTATCGTCATCAAAGTAGATATGAACTGACCCATGCCTACCCTTCCATGGGCAACCGTTAGTCTGGCATTCGACCATGACACAATCTCTGGATCCAGACGTGTAACCCATCTCTGGTTCTCGAGAGGAGACCGCAGCGTGTCCTTCCCACTTCAAAGTCCCCTTATCATAGAACTCCAGTCTCACAACTTCCGCCTTCTCCTTGGAGACCTCTTTGTAGTGTCTGTCCCTGAACGATAGTTTGACCTCGCCTTCCAGTGACTCATCACATCCTTTGAGAGCAGTGACGGAATGGAGCCAATGGACCACGTTGGATCGTTTCATGACGCCGTAGATAAAAAGACAGCATAGCCTTCGGAGCCTTCTGCAGGGGAAGTCGCTCTGGCTCAGCCTACGGTTTGAGCCGCATTCTTACTACCAGATACCAGTCAGCATCCCGATGTGTCGTGAAACCATTCTTGAGATACATCGAGAGTGGACCCGGAAAATTGTAAGCAACTGACGGAGGCTTCTTAACCGGTCGGTTTCAGCATATTCTAACCGTTTTCGCGAAGACTTCGACGCCCCCAACAATCCCGGATTACGACCATTGCCAGAAAGCAGTGTCCGGCTCCGATAGCCCTAGCAGTATCCGAATCTATTCACGAACAGAGCGGTTCATACCGGAATGAAGGACAACCCGGACAGCAAGCGGGGCGAACACGACGAACACGACAAGCTCCACAGACAGGCTCGTGTCTCAGTGCCCCGAGAGTCTCCCGAAAGACCCTTAAGTTTGAGGCTCAACGATTTCCTAGGGAATAGCTCGCGTTGAGGTTCCTTCTCGCGACAGTCCTCCTATTGGTCATTATTGGAGGCCCCGTTTTGGCGAGAACCGTCAATACGAACAGAGATTCAACAACTTTTCCGTCTGAGAGCCATTCAAGTCATATTACAAAACAACGGGCTCTCCACGGGCTTGTCCCTTTTCACACCATCCTCCGGACCGAATTCGGACACGCCCAGATCGGTGTGACAGAGATAAACGACCCCGAAACATGGTCAGCGTTCTGGGATCAGAACTGCAATCTGGCGGTAGGAATGCGGCCACTGGGCTACTGCTCACCTTTGCCACAGATCAACTGCACTACTCAAACGATCCTCGTCGCCAGCCCGGGACTGGAGGGAAGTCCCGGCTATCAATTCAATATCACGAAGGTTATAGTGGTACATGATCATCTTCTGGTTGAAGCGACCCTAACAACACCGGGGCTCCTCTGTATCTGGATTCAAGTCGTCACATTCCCTATTCACGTCATCGAGGTTCCCAAGACTGACCTAGCGCCCACTCTCAACATGACCCGGACCCAAGCTCCAGAATGTCCATACTGAAGAACACGCACACCGGACAATCACTTTCATTCACGCTCTCACGCAGGATGAAGGCTTGCCATGCCAGAAAGAATCCAATAGCTCTACTACATCGCCACTCAGGGGAAGCAGTCGTTCCATATTGCGGGAGAGCGATCCCTACCGCAACGTTCGATTCATCTGATCGACTGATGGCGCTTGGCACTAGGCTCAACGGTTCCCAAGCTTCAATTTGAAGGCCGTTTCCGATGCCCGGTTCTCGACCGTTTCAACAACGGCCAAAGGACATTGCGTTTAGGCTGGTATTTCTTGCTGATTGGCCCCCGAATCTTCTCTATGGAAGAAGAGTGGTGGCTTGGAGGAAGAACCGAATTGTGGTGAAGCACGACATGCATAAGAGTCCTTAGGCGATAGATACTGGCCCATTCCACTAGCACTGCCCCGACCCCGAGGTGTAGAGGCTGGGAATAGGCTAGAGCGATCTTAGCCTTTTCTCATCGTTTGCCGGATCGAATCCCGTCAGGCCCTGGTTCGTTGCGGCTTTAACGAGTCGCCGATCGGCGCTCAGAAAGAATTCGCATTCAGCCTCTTTGCAAGAGGCGATTTGTAAAGCGTCAGCCGCGTAGATGTGCTCTTTGACGAGAATCTGCCAAGAAGCTGTCAATACGCGTCCGGCAACCGGGAGTATGCTCGTTGAGCCTCGACGTGTCATGCGGAGGGTTTCGTCGGAGAAGTTGAAGAGCGTCGAGGAGTACTCATCGTCTGTTATGAGCTTCCTTCTATGTCTCTCGTCTAACGCGCCTAGTATTTCGCCTATGTTCCAGGCTGAAAATACCAGGCGTAGCTGGTTCGACTCTTCTGCACGGAGAAAGAGATGGTCCATGGATCCGGAGCCTTTCTACTTCACATACCTTTTGAAGAGAGCGCTACTGTCAAGATATGTTTTCGAAGCGTCTGCGCCTCATTCTCCGGATCTGGGCTTCGGCCGGGGATCCGCGCTGCTCTGGCCTGGTACATGTCTTGGGGCTGACTGATGCTTTGAGCCTCGCCAGGTATGGGAGAACGTCCTCTTCTACCAGCGTTGACTTGAGGCTTTCTTCGACTTCCTTGCTGAGAACCTTGAGGCTTCCATGGCGCTGAAATACTGAGGAGCGGAATCTCGACCAGACCTGGTCGTCTACGTACACGGTTACTTTGGCCATGACGGGTCTACTGGTAAACTGGTATGATCGGGAATATAAGCATCTACGTCGCGAAAGCCTCTCGCCACGGGCTTAGGTCGAAAGTAGCTTTGCCGGTCACAAAGAGAACCGAGCAAGTCCTCTACTTCTAGGAAACAACTGAAAAATGGGAGAAGGTACAAACATCATTGCACAGAGAAAGTCCAGGAGCAACCTGCTCGATTATGTGAGATCGTTTGCGCCTGACAAAAAGCTGGCTGATCGACCTTGAAGAGGTCTTGGAAGAGAGACAGAAGATTCGACTCGGACGCCGAGGGACGCAGTCCTCCTGCCGCCTCGACACGCGCTTCCTCACCCACCTCCTCAGGGGGAGCACAGCTGCGGAAGAGAAGCTACGATACATACACGGACCGCTAAGAGCCCCGGTACCGCTCCCATGGTCGAACCGTCAGTGAAAAATGGGTAGATGGTTCCGATGAAAGATTTGTCTACGCGGTGGGGTTGACTATGCCGAGAAGCAACGCCCCTGTGTCAACGAGCACGATAAGCCCGGAGTTTGCGGGGGACTCTATGGGGTCGGCCGATGTAAGCATCTGCCCGTTTACTGTCTTAGCAAAGGGTATGATTCCTTGGGGCGATGAGGTGAACGTAGGAACGCAACCGCCGCTGGAGATGCCCTGAGCACTGCACAGGACTAAGAAGCCGTGCAGGATAACGTTGTAGTCGCCATGGTTCTGTTGTGGCTCGTCGCCGACGACGTGGTCGTGGAAGAAGGGCACCGGGCCTCCTTGTGGGGTGTCGGTTTGTGGCGCGATTACATAGAAGGGGTCAATTTTGGCGTTGGGGGTCGCGAGGAATGGGGCTTGTGCAAACGTCATCGTGACTTGGACCCCATTCGCCCAGACCATCTCGAAGCAGGGCGACGACCCGGACTCATTGCAATTCGGGAGGCCTGTGGCCCGGGCAAGGGGAGCGGACGCCAAGAATAGTGTCAAGGCGGCGACGGTTATTAGGGCTATGCGGACGCGGGTAGTTTTTTGGGAATGCGTCATTTTCCTACCTATCGATGCTGGGAACTTGTAAGCGATATAACAATTTTGACGGGATCGATATCGGATTTCATGGTACGTAGGTTCCTAGCAGCGTTGACAGAAGACTCTGTAGTCGAGGATTTGCATAGGAATGGCAGTGGGCCTTGGTGTAGATATGTGAGAGAGTCCCATAGGACTCTGAAACTGATCGAAGATTTGGAGTAAAATTATAGGGAGATTTTCGAGACCCAAGCCGGATGTTTATACTTGGTGTAGGGAGTCTGTTATGTTGAGCTGGGCGGTCCGCGCTGCTGGATTTAGTTCGACGTTTTCACTACGACCCTAACTGCACGCCGAGAATGTCAGTTACTCAACGAATAAGTCTACTCTAAGAACCATGTGGATTGGCTGAGACGTCTAGTCTTGCCCCGGTTGGGTGTGCTGGGATGACTCTAAAGCAGGGAGGATCATTATTCCGCCCGCCTCAGGGTCTGCAACCAAGCGAGGAGGTTCTATGGGTTCAACAGAGCGAGACGAGGAACCGCGGCAAATCCGGGGTAGTCTCGATGATGCTGATTGGCAGTCTCTTCCTCGCCAGCGGACTCTACTACAACATACTCCCCATCTTGGGAATCGGCATACTCATCATCATCGGTGGCATCTTCGTCGGGTATCAGTCCAAGACCCAGGGCGGGGTAAGATACTATCTGACCAACTTCCGATTCGTCAAATCAAACCACGGACGAATCGTAACAGAGCTACCACGCAGAATGTTCCGCGGAAAGAGCTTCCAGCAATTCCTCAGCGTGTTCAAGGCCCCCCTCCAGAGAGGA
>WNGH01002012.1_pt1 | contig 21272 bp, 20 predicted proteins | sample 5400631 | NCBI WGS metagenome assembly WNGH01 (sample SAMN13153373, study PRJNA577476) | soil metagenome | isolation source: 115 cm soil or saprolite under Garry oak tree replicate 1 | place: USA:California | collected 2016-06-15
ATTCCCGGCGACGCGGCATTTGCGCTCTCCTTGATTGCACGAGTGCGCGAACTTGCTCTTGGCATTCCGGGGCTCATATCCTGGCAAGTGATTGAGGCGCGCCGGCTTTTGCGGGCTCGCCTGGCAGCGATGGCTCGATAGTGTCCCAGGTTGACGATTATATCTTGGAGCTTTGCCAGCCGCCGTTTTACTTTTGCCGGCTTCGCAAAGCTTGTGCGAACGCCCCACCAAATCCAGGCGAGCCCGCTCGGAACCGCGAGCTGATTTTCCAATTCGGCAATCACCTCCGTATTTCCGTAAGCGTTAAGGAAGCAAAGTGCGAAGGGCAGCCATTGCCGGTCGGGAGCAATTGCCAGGATGTCCAGCAAAAAAACGAGCAAATCATCTGCATGCCGCGTGATCGCTGGGAGCGATTTGTGGTGGACGATTTCGAAATCAATCAACCTCGCCCGGCGAGTCTTCTTGTCATAAATAACGTTGGTCGTCGTCGCATCGGCGTGAGACCAGAGATCGCGAAATTCCTCGCTCCAGAATTGGTGGGCGCGACGAAACTCGCGGCCAGTCGCTTCCAGCATCGGCCGCGTCAGTGTGCCACGGTTCATGTGATCCCAAAGGCTTTCACCGGGCAATTTGTCGAAGCACACGGTCTCTGCGTCCGATGCAAAAACGCGAAAACGATCGCCGTTGAGCATTTGGAAGCAGCCCGCTTCCCAGCGCTTCCAGTCTTCGACCTTGCTCCAGAAACGAATCGGTATGTTCGACAGGCGAAAGTACAAATTGGCCAGATCGGCCAATTGCTCGCTGTAACCGTTGCGGCGCTTCACTACTACGCGCCGGCCACGGCGAACCTTCTCCGAGATTGAGTTGATCTTGAGGGAGTCAACAACCGTCGTTGCCGCATTGGCTAGAACTTGAGGTATAACGCGCCCTGTCAAACTGGTTCCTTTGTCCCTAATCAGCATTGTCTTCTTCCATTCGAGCTTATCGCTCCCGACGGCTGTATCTCGCGCTCGAGCCAGCGAATTATCTCAACCGCAATTATGATCCGGAAAGCGTTATTGTCTCACCGATCTTCATTAAGCGTAGTCCGGCTTTTACGTTACGCTTTTTTAGTTCGCGCTCGAACGCTTCCGGCGTGCCGGTCAGCACAGGAAATGTCGCATAATGCATAGGAATCACCGTGCGCGGATCGACGAGCTTCGTCGCTTCGGCGGCGCGTGCCGGTCCCATCGTAAAATGGTCGCCAATACAGACGAGCATGATGTCGATCTTGTTAAATCGCGACACCAGCGCCATGTCCGAAAACAAATCTGTGTCGCCCGTGTGATAAATAGTCGGACCGCCACGAGTCGCGATGATCAAGCCGCTCGGGTTGCCGCCGTAATAAGGCGGCGAATTTTCGTCTTTCTCAACTGCGGTGCCGTGCCACGCGGGAACAAAGGTTACCATGACATCACCATCAAGGAGGTTGAGCGTGCCGCCGAAATGCCCCGTTGTCTCCGTGTCGGCGAGCTCAGCCGGATAACCGAGTACGGTTGTCATCGCCGCTGAAAGATCGTACGTGGCCACTAGCTTGGCGCGCGTGCGCTTCCCGATTTCGACCGCATTGCCGACGTGATCGGAATGTCCGTGCGTGACTAAGATTAAATCAACATGCTGGAGCGCTGCGACTTCCTCCTTGCCTTTGTCGTAGACCGGATTTGTGAGCCAGGGATCGACAAGAAGAACCTTGCCGCTCGGCGTAACGATTTTAAAGGCCGATTGGCCATACCAAGTCAGTTGGGTTGTCATGGTGTGATGAAACTGAAAAGACTTCGCCAGGCAAGAGCAATGAGATATTTGCGAGCCCGTGTATAGTTAAGATCGACATATGGATCACGAGCAGGCGCATCAACATCTTGCCGCAACCGACTCTCGATTGGCCGCGCTGATCGCGCAATCGCGTCGTTACAATATCAAACCAGCGCTATCCATCCGCTCATTTGACGCGCTTGCCGAATCAATTGCGTATCAGCAACTCAGCGGCAAAGCTGCCGCAACCATCTTCGGTCGCGTTCGCGCGCTCTACCCCAAAAGAAAATGGCTCGATCCGGATCAAATTCTCGCGACGCCGGACAAAACTTTTCGTGCGGCTGGCCTTTCGCGCAGCAAGACTGCTGCGTTAAAGGATCTTGCCGCGAAAACCATCGAAGGCATCGTGCCGTCCGGACGTGCACTTGTCCGCATGCGTGATGAGGAGATCATCGCGCGCCTTACCGCCGTGCGCGGAATCGGCCGTTGGACCGTCGAGATGCTTTTTGATCTGGGCCGGCCCGATGTCTGGCCGGTCGATGATTACGGCGTTCGCAAAGGTTTCGCAAAAACATTTGGCCGGAAAAAATTGCCCACGCCGAAACAGCTGATGAAATTTGGCGACAAATGGCGGCCGTATCGCTCTATCGCTGCGTGGTATTTCTGGCGCGCTCTGGATGTGCCGAAAAAGTTACAAGGTTAAAAACGTTGCAAAGGTTGAGAAGGGCTACCCTTTGTAACTTTTGTAACTCTTTTAACCATTTAACTTGCGCTCTCCTCTCCGCCTCACTAAAACGCGGGGATTATGGCAATGATCCACGTCAATCGCGGTGCGACCAGTCTGGGCACTTTTTCAGAAGAGGAAATACGCGAAGGGTTACGTACAGGTCGCTTTGCGTCAACCGATCTCGGCTGGCGCGAAGGAATGGCGAATTGGCAAGCGCTTTCGCAATTTCCAGAGCTCGGTGGCGTTCCGCCTGCCGCGCCGCCTTCGCAAATCGGCCCACCATCGCCAACTCCCCCGGCCAGCGCTGGAGCGGCATCCGCTACACCGGCGCCACGTAGCGGATTGCCCTGGGACCACCGTCAAGAACGCGGGTTTTGGAATGCTTTCGTCGAAACGCTGCTAATGGTCTTGAGCAAACCGGGGGTGGCATTCACGGCAATGAAACGCGAAGGCGGCCTGGGCGAACCGCTGCTTTACACTGTGGTCGGCAGCAGTTTTGGCATCATCGTTTACTTCCTGTTTGCTTTACTCATGCCGTCATTGATGACGTTTAGTGACAGAAATGGTCTCGGTCGGTTTGTGGGCACGGGCGTCGGCTCCGTCGCCCTTATCATTTTAGCGCCGATCTTCGCAGTCATAGGCGCCTTTATCAGCGCCGCGATTTTCCATGTTTGTCTGATGATCGTTGGTGGCGCCAAACAATCGTTTGAGACAACCTTTCGCGTTGTTTGCTTCGCAACCGGATCTATCGATCCGCTTCTCATCATCCCTTTCTGTGGCGGGTTTATTGTTGCCGTTTGGAAAATCGTCCTCTACTGCATCGGGTTCGCTCGCGCCCATGAGACAGATAGCGGCCGCGCAGTCGTGGCGGTGCTACTTCCATTGATTATTTGCTGCGGTGGCGGTTTGCTCATCGCGATGATGTTCGGTGCGTTGGGTGCCTGGAGCGCATCGCAGCACTAATTACCGAAGAATGCAGCTTTCCGCTCGCCGGCTCGCTCACGGTGAAATTGATCACGAGCTGATTTGGCTAGGCGTCTCACTTTCGTCCCTCGCAGTCGCCGCGACCTGGCTCGGGCTGGGTCTGCCGTGGCCGCGTTGCGCCTTTCATGATTTCACCGGTTTGCCTTGCATAACGTGTGGCGCCACGCGGACGGCGATCGAATTTTTCCATGGACATATTTCCCGTGCGTGGAAATGGAATCCGCTCGTCTTCACTTTTTTGTGCGGATTGTCGGCCTTTAATGTCTATGCGCTGATCGTGCTCGTCACGCGGTGGCCGCGGTTGAGAATTGCGCATTTCACTTCGGCGCAGAAAATTTTTATCCGTGTGATGGTCATAACGTTGTTCGTAACGAACTGGGGCTATCTGCTGCTGCACTGGCGCAATTTTTAGCGATGAGCCAGCGGTGCGCTCGTCCTAACGAATTGGAACGCGGCCCACGTCATCCTCCGGTGCGCCGCGGTGCGCCTCGATGAACGCCGTGGGATGTAGCCAGCCCCGCGTGTCTGCCCGGTAACCCGGGCCGATAAAAGGAGTGATGAATTCGCGCATCTCGAAATGGAGATGTGCAAAATAACGACCATCAGCGGTCCCGACTGTGGTCATTTGCTGCCCGCGCCGCACCTCGTCGCCTGCGCGAACAAGCATTGTTTCCACATGGCCGTAGTACGACTGCACATATTTTCGTTTGCCGTTATCGATGTAGGAATGCAAAACGATGATCACATTGCCCCAGCCCGGGCCGCCATCGCGTGCTAGTAACACCCGACCGTCGGCCGCATAGATTGGATCTCCCAGATCGCTGTCTTCCCCACCGATGCCGTCCAGGTCGTCGCCAAGGTGATGCTTCTCCGTGAAGCGCTGCGCATTATAAGCCATCGCGCCACTCTCGCTGCCTAGCGGAAAATCGAAACGAGCCGCGGTTGGAAGAGAGGCCAGTTCGATTGGAAACGGAAGACGAAATGCTGGATCGACATATTTCGGCCGCGTCAATTCCGGCCAAAGTCGCAACCAGAGTGTCGCAAGGAATCCCATCGCAAATGCGACGGCGCTTAGCGCGATCAATCTCTTCATTGATTAACTACGAAGTGACACGAATCACAAAACAACTTGCGGTTTCTTCGTGTCCATTGGTGTTTATTCGCGGTTAATGAGAATTCTGGTCACCGGTGGCGCTGGTTTCATCGGCTCGCATCTTGTCGAAAAACTGCTCGCGGCCGGTAACGACGTCGCCATCCTCGATGACTTCAACGATTTTTACGATCCGCAAATCAAACACGCAAACATTGCCGCCGTCGCTAAAGACGTGGCCGTTCACTATGTCGATCTCCGTGACAACGCCGCGGTGCGGAATTTATTTCATCGCGAAAAATTTCAAACGATTGCCCATTTGGCTGCGCGCGCCGGAGTTCGCCCATCGATTCAGCATCCGCAACTTTACTATGACACGAATGTCAGCGGCACGTTACATCTTCTCGACGCCGCGCGCGTGACCGGGCTTGAGCGATTCATCTTCGCATCGAGCTCATCTGTTTACGGCATTTCGAAAACAGTTCCGTTTTCGGAAGATCAACATCTCAGTCAGACGATTAGCCCGTACGCCGCGACGAAAATTGCGGGCGAATTTCTTTGCTCCACGTTTTCTCATCTATATCAAATGCGCGTGATTGCGCTGCGCTATTTCACCGTTTACGGTCCGCGGCAACGCCCCGATCTGGCGATCCATCAATTTACCCGACGCATCTACGCTGGCCAGCCAATCGATCAGTTCGGCAATGGCAGGACGCGCCGCGATTACACATACATCGACGATGTGATTGAAGGCACGATGGCCGCGCTCAAATATGACGGTCCTCTCTTCGACATCTTCAATCTCGGCGAGAGCGAAACTACACAGCTCAAAGACCTGATCGCGGCAATCGAGAATGCGCTTGGGAAAAAAGCAAAGATCAACAGGCTACCTGAGCAACCGGGGGACATGCCTCTGACTTGCGCGGACATTTCCAAAGCGAGAAAATTGCTTGGTTACAATCCAACCACGCGATTGCGCGACGGGCTCCCTCGTTTCATCGATTGGTTTTTGCGTACGCAAAAGTAGCGTAAGCCTCTGGCTTGCGTTTCTTGCGAGGAATCACAAGCGGGACGCATGTGCTACGTTATCTTCGAAAACGATGATTTCGGATTTGCCGTTTGATCAACGCGCCTGTTTCGTCGCGGGTCAGGCGAAATCCGGCACGACGCTTTTAGTGGCGTTGCTAGATAATCATCCCGAGTTGCTCGTGCTCCCGGAGGAAACCGCCTATTTTCCAACCGTCCTCACGAAGTATGGGCCGCGCGGCCGCCGCGCACAGTTCGATTACCTGACGAAACAGTCGCTTTCCAACGTGCTATTCGGCGGGCCATGCAAATGGGGCAAGCGGAGTTACGCCAGTTTCCCGCGTGAGAAATTTCTCGAAACATTTGAGCGCGCCGCGTTCGATCCCGCCAACGCACAGGACGATTTGCTTGTCCTGATGGTGAAAGCGTACGCGGCGACGCTCAAACGTCCACTCGACACGATTCGGCGCTGGGTGGAAAAAACGCCGGCCAATCGCAATCACATTCCCGCGATTCTCACTCGTTTTCCGCATGCCAAAATTGTCGTCACGATGCGCGATCCGCGTGCCATTCTCGCGGCGCAAATCGCGCTCGAGAAAACAAGAAAAACCGGGAGGTTTTCAACATACTACGTGATCGCCCACTGGCGCGTGGCCGCCAGACTAGCCAAACGTGTGCGCGATGGCGACTCTCCGGGTCTGGTCGTGCCGTATGAGCAATTGGTCTGCGAACCGGCCAGTATGATGGAAAAAGTTTGCGCTTATCTGGAGATCTCCTTTGATCCGGCAACGGTCCTGACACCGACAAAAGTAGGCCAGTTCTGGAGTGGCAACTCAGCGGCGCGGATCAATTTTTCCCAGATCAGTCCTGAACCGGCGACGCGCTGGCAGCGCGAGCTTTCCGAGGATGAAATTGGCTGGGTGGAATGGCATTGCCGCGATCTCATGCCGGAATTCGGCTACGAGCCGAAGCTGAACCGGCGCGACTTGCGATATTTTATGCGGCCAATTCAGGGCGAACGTCCGAGAGAGTATTTGAAATCGCGCCTCTACTCCTTTCGCGACGATTGGATTCGACGCTAAACGGAGCGATCGCGGGCTTGATCTGCATATCACTTGCAATCACACACGCCGCGAGTCATAATCACGCGAGATGTCGGGAATCTTCTTCGATCTTCCGAGCCTCCGTTTTCTACGACGATTCAGGTTTTTTGGAACCATGATGCGAACTTCAGCATCTTTACTGCTTCGTTGGTTGAGTGCGCCGGCTTGTGTTTCGAGACAAGTGCATTTCCGGCTCAAAGAGGCGGAGTTCCCGCCGGCGTCGCAGAGTGTTTGCAAATTGTTGTTTGAACGGACCCTGGGTGGTTCGCACGCCGTGGACCGTGCATCGATCGATGCGCTCCGCCTATTTAACAATTGGGTTAACCTTAAGGATCAACATGAACTCTTATTCATCCGGGAGACGCTCGCGCCACGCGCGCGGTGGGTCCCGACGCAGAGGCAATGGCCGCTCGCGCTATCAACGCGTGGAAGCGAAAATTCAAAAGAAGACATTCTGGCAGCGCATCGCTGCATTTTTTGGAAACGGGAAAACTGCAAAGAAAGGAGCAACGGCAGCAGCGCCCAATGGCGCGCAGCCCTCGCGACCGTCGCGGAAACCTGAGCCGGTCGAGGTAACGTCTCCGCGTCTCTACGTCGGTAACCTATCCTTCGACGCCACCGAGAGCGATCTCTTCGAATTGTTTAATGGCGTCGGGCACGTCCAAAACGCGGAGGTCGTAAGTTATCGGCACAACCAGCGTTCGAAGGGATTCGCCTTCGTGCAGATGCAAACCGTCGAGGAAGCGAAACGCGCTGTGCAGGAACTGCATGACAAGGAATTCCTCGGCCGCAGGCTCGTGGTAAGCGGCGCAAAGTCCAGCGAGCATCAGGTGCGAAGTTAGCCGAGATCGGTGATTTGTTTTTTGGCAATGATGTAGGGCGTGTGTGTCAGACGCCAATCTAAGTTTGCGGCGTTTCACAGAAACGCCCTACAATTTGTTTGTGCGACGCGCCTTCTTCATCGTCGGTCCGACCGCGACTGGGAAATCCGAGCTGGCAGCCGATGTTGCACGCGGAACGGGCGCGGAAATTGTCAGCGCTGATGCATTCCAAATTTATGGCGGACTCGATCTTTTGACCGCAAAACCGGATGCCGCAACACTTGCGAAAGCGCCGCACCAGTTGATCGGTGCAATTCCGCTTCGCGAAGAGATGAACGCGGAGAAATTTCGTCGCGCCGCCTCGCGCGCGATCAATGAAATTCATTCACGCGGCAAACTCGCAATCGTTGTTGGCGGAAGCGGGCTTTACATCAAGGCCTTAACGCATGGGTTAGCCTCGTTACCCGTCGCTGATGCAAGACTGCGCGCGAAATTGAACAGCTTGAGCCTTGGCGAATTGCGCTCGCGGCTCATCGCCCTCGATCCGCAAGCCGCGGGCAAAATCGACATGCAAAATCGGCGTCGTGTAGTGCGAGCGCTCGAAATTTGTCTCACAACCGGGCGGCGTGCATCTGCGCAGCGCACGCAATGGCACATTGTAGCCGGGGTCGTTGACCCCGGCCGGCCGGGATCGACAATCCCGGCTACAGATCGCGGCGTCTTCGTCTTTCGCGACCGCGGCGAGCTTTACGCCCGAATCAATCAGCGTGTGGAAGTAATGTTCGAAAGCGGCGTGATCGAAGAAGTGCGCGCCGCTGGAGCAATGAGTTCGACTGCGTCCCAGATGATCGGTTTGCGCGAGATTCGTGAACTGCTCGAAGGGAAAATGTCGATTTTGCAATGCGTCGCTGCGATTCAGCAATCCACGCGCCGTTATGCCAAAAGGCAGTTGACCTGGTTTCGGCGCCAAACTAGTTTTGAGCCGCTGAACTTATCGCTTTTCAGTCACAACGAAGCTGTGAAATGGATTTCGCAGCGAGCGCAGCGCGCGTTCGCGCACAGGGATGATTGAAACGCGTCCGCAAAAAACACAGGAGCGTGCGCTCCTGATTGGCCTTGAAAAGGAAGGTGTCTCAAAGTGGGACTTGCAGGATTCGCTCGACGAGCTGCGAGAGTTGGCGAACTCGGCCGGCGCTGAAGTGATTGATACCGTCACGCAAAAATTACAGAAGCCGACTGCGCCATATTACATCGGCCGCGGGAAAGCTGAGTCGATCAAAGACTCATGTCAGGATCGACAGGTTACCTCGGTCATCTTTGACGATGAACTTTCTCCGGCACAGGGTCGGAACCTGGAGAATTTGTTCGCACGCAAGGTTCTCGATCGGACGCAGTTGATCCTCGATATTTTCGCGCAGCGCGCCCGCAGCCGTGAAGGCCGATTGCAGATCGAACTGGCCCAGTTGCAATATCTTTTGCCGCGCCTTACCCGGATGTGGCATCACTTATCACGACAGACTGGTGGTATCGGTACGCGCGGCCCCGGTGAAACACAGTTGGAAGTCGATCGCCGCCGCGTCCAGGAACGGATCGCGCGGCTAGAGCGGGAGCTGGAAGCGGTGCGCAAAACTCGGGCGGTGCAGCGACAAGGACGGAAGCGCCATCAGTGGCCGGTCGCTGCGGTTGTCGGCTACACAAACGCAGGCAAATCGACCCTGCTCAATCTGCTCACGGGTGCCGATCTCGTGGCCGAGAACAAACTTTTCGCAACGCTCGATCCGACTACGCGCAGTTTTGTTTTGCCCAACAAGCAGCGCGTCCTGCTTACCGATACGGTCGGTTTTTTACGAAAACTTCCGCACACATTGATCGAGTCGTTCAAGGCGACACTTGAGGAAGTGAGCGAAGCCGATTTGCTTATCCACATTGTCGACCTCAGCCATCCGCGCGTGGATGAGCAGATGGAAGCGGTCGACAGCGTCATTAAAGAACTCGACGCTTTCGGCAAGCAAACGCTGATTGTTTTCAACAAGATCGACAATCTCGAGAACGGAGCCGGCGGGAACCGAGCGACGTCGACGGGAGAGCCCGCGAGAGTTGACGCGCGGGGAGAAGAGTCAATCAATCGCGAGATCTCGGAGACTTATGTCAAAAGATTTCCCGGCAGCGTGGCGATCTCCGCGCGCACCGGCGAAGGTGTCAACCGGCTTGTGGGGGCCTTGGAAAACGCGCTCAGTTCATGGCGCTTGCGCTCACGTTTTCGCATTCCGTCCGATCACTCGGCATTGATTGCGGAGATCCATCGCGTTGGTCACGTGCTCGAGTTACGCTACGAAGGCGACGACGCATTGATTATCGCGCACGTGCCGCCGGAACTTGCGCAAAAGCTCGCTCGTTACGCCGCGGAAAGTTAATTGTCGCCGTCAGCGTTGCGTTCGAAACTAAATCGAATGACAACTCGCGAACGAGTCAAGCAACTTGTTAAAGTTTGGCCTCAAGTTTATCCGCGAGCGTGTTGCGAGCTGGATTTTCGAAATCCGCTCGAGCTCCTCGTGGCGACGATCCTCTCGGCGCAATGCACGGACAAGCGCGTTAATATGATCACGCCCTGGTTGTTCAAGAAATATCGGACGGCGGCGGATTATGCGAATGCGTCCCAAGCCGAGCTTGAAAATGCGATTCGCTCGACAGGATTTTTCCGCAGCAAAACCAAGAGCATTCGTGCGGCGATGCGCACGATAGCTGAAGAACACAAGGGCAAAGTCCCCAACACAATGGAAGAATTGCGTGCACTGCCGGGTGTGGGACGGAAAACGGCCAACGTCGTTTTGGGTAACGCATTCGGAAAAAACGAAGGCGTTGTAGTGGACACGCACGTAGCACGACTTTCGCAGCGCCTTGGCCTAACGAAACAAAAAGACGCGGAAAAGATCGAGCGCGATCTGATGAAGATCGTGCCCCGCGAGCATTGGACGAACTGGAGTCACTGGCTCATCTGGCACGGACGGCGCCGCTGCTTTGCGCGAAAGCCGGACTGCGGTCGGTGCGAAGTTTTCCGGTTGTGCCCAAGCGGCAAAATTTTCCTGCGAACAGGCGTGGCGCAGAAATCCGAGAAAACGGGCTGATTAGTGAACTGGCCCACGCGACTCGGTTGGCGCGACACCGTGGCGATGGTTTCCATCGTGCTCTGCTTTTCGACGGATGCGCTGGAATTGTTTCTCGAGCTTTTTCAGATCCTCGTCAGAAAGCTCTTCGAGATCGACCAGTTCATTTCGCGCGCCTTTGACGGCGCGAATAATCTCATCAAGCTTCAAATGAACGGCTTTGGCATCGCGGTTCTGCGTGTTTTGAATCAGGAACACCATGAGGAATGTAATGACCGTCGTGGCGGTATTGATGATGAGTTGCCAGGTGTCGGAGAAATGAAAGGTCGGCCCAGTGAGGCTCCACACGGCGATAACGAACACGGCTCCGGCAAAAGCCCAGGCGCTGCCGAGAATAATAGAAGATTGGCGGGCGAAAACGCGAAAGGAATCCCGCACGACGCAAAGGAAATCCCGGGGCCTTTCGTGTTCTTTTAACCTTTTAGTTTGAGGCTCGTTCGCGGTCACTACCTTTGGTTCGCGCGTAATTTGGCAAATGCGTGCATAAGATCGCCAGTGGACACCAGCGAGTTGCCTCCAAACGCAGCATTGATTTTCCCGCCGGGTTAAGGAAAACTTACGTCCCGAATTCATGCAGCACGTCACCGCGTTTTCACGTCCACAAACCGTCCCGGCTGTACCTGCCGCTCCGCGAAAGCTCAATTTGTGGATTCTAGACAGTTGGCGTGACCTGATTCTCTACGTCGGTACGCCACTTTTTCTCTTGCCGGTTTTTGCGCTAGCCCAGGCGCGCTGGAGTCCGCAAGATATTTATCTCTTCGTCGCGGCGTTCGGCGCGATGGGACATCATCTGCCGGGGATGATCCGCGCCTATGGCGATCGCGCTTTGTTCAATCGCTTCAAATGGCGCTTTATTTTGGCGCCGCTCTTTCTCGTCGCGGTCTGCGTGGTCTTTTTTTGGTGGGACCTTAAAGGGATTGTGCTCATCGTTTTCTTCTGGGGCGTTTGGCATGGATTAATGCAGACCTACGGGTTCTGCCGCATCTATGACGCGAAAATGGGATCGTTCGCCGCCCTCACGCGCCGGCTCGATTTTGCCTCGTGCGTAATTTGGTTCGCCACTGCTGTCGCGCTTTCTCCGTTGCGCATGGGCGACACACTCGACACGTATTACGCCTGTGGTGGGCCCTATATTTCGCCATCCCTATTGCATGGTTTTCAGCAACTGATGCTCGGCGGGGCCATCGCAGTTTCGGTCCTTTTCGTCCTGCATTTTGGCCGGATGTGGAACCTGGGCAAACGGCCGAACCCGGTAAAGGCGGCGTTGCTGGTCACGACGATTGCTTTTTGGTGGTACTGCAATAACGGCGTCACGAACATTCTTGTTGGCATTGCGCTCTTCGAAGTCTTTCACGACGTGCAGTACCTGTCGCTCGTCTGGATCTACAATCGCAATCGCGTTGAGAAAGACAGCAACATCGGCGGATTCATGCGCTTTGTGTTTCGGCGGAGCGGCTCGCTGATCGGACTCTACGTGGGCCTGGTCTTCGCCTATGGGTCGCTCGCCTATTTCAATCAGCATCTCGGAATAGAAACGGTCAAACGCGTCCTGACTGGCGTGGTTACCGCCTCTGCACTGCTCCATTTTTATTACGACGGATTCATTTGGAAAGTTCGCGAAAGCTCCACCCGCCAATCGCTCGGGCTCGCCGGAGGAACGGACGCAACATCGCAGACTGGACTCGTTCCCAGCTGGATGCTGCATGGATTAAAATGGGCGGCCGTATTTGTCCTCCCGCTCAGCGCCTTATGGTTCTGGCAATTGCATCGTCCAGTTGCCGAGCTTCAACGGCGCGCATGGGTGGTGGCCGACCTCCCAACCGGCGCGCGGCAGCATTTTGATTATGCGCTCGTCCTGCAGAAAGCAGGCGAGCTGGAGAAGGCGGCCGAGCAATACAATCTCGCGCTCGGATTCGACTCGAACGACGTGAAATCGCACATGAATCTCGCTTCTGTGCTGATGAACCAATCCAAATTTGACGCGGCTGTGCCGCATTTCGAGACCGCATTACGCCTGCAACCAAATAACGGCACCTTCCATTTCGATTACGCTAATTTACTTCAGCGCCTCGGGCGCGGCGATGAAGCAGGGGCTCAGTACGAAGCGGCGACGCGCCTGAAGCCGGACTTCATGGAGGCCCATTACAATTACGCAACTTTCCTAGCTGCGGAGGGGAAAGAAAACGAGGCGATCGACGAGTTTCGCCAGGTTGTTCGGCTCAAACCGGATCATCTGAATGCTCAGCTTCGTCTCGGCGATGCGCTTTTTGGCAAAGGAAACTTCGACGAAGCCAAAATGCATTATCTGGAAGCGCTTCGCTCCAACCCTAAGTTGGCGGTTGCTTACAACAGTTTGGGAAACCTTTACCTCAAGCAAGGACAAGTCTCTCAAGCCATTGTTCAATTCAGCGAAGCGCTGCGTCTGGATCCCAGTTACAAAGATGCCGAGGAAAACTTGCGCATCGCCAAGGCGAGCGACGCTCAGTTTTTCCCGCGAGCGCCCAAGTAGAATCTTTGATCGGCCACGCTCTGCATCTCAATTTAGATGACGCGTGGTCGAACGAGCCGTTTGCTCTGCCTGTTGTTGACGCACGCGATTGGGGACCTCAACTGCGCTTCTCCGCGCCGCCGCCATTGATCGCCGAATTTTATCGGGAACACGAAACACATCTCGCGGCGCCGTTCATGCTTTACGGCTCGGGCGACTTTCATTATTTGACGGCGCTCCGGCTGCGCCGCGTTGCCGGGCCGGGCATTGTCGTGTCATTCGACAACCATCCGGATTGGGATGTGCGCCCGCCGAAATGGGGCTGCGGCGGTTGGGTGAATCGCGCGCTGGAACTTCCTCACGTGCGCCGGGTCAGCGTTTGGGGTTGCGGAAATTTTGAATGTTGGTGGCCGCACCAGCTCTTCGGCAATCGTCGCGCGGAACGTGCAGGCGTTCTAGAAGTCCATCCCTGGGCAGATGGGCATCGCCCGAAAGATCAACAGCGTCGTGGCGCAATTTTGCGCAACAACTGGCGCGAGCACTTTGAACAATTCCTAAAAAACCTCAGGGGAATCAACGTTTACATCACGATCGATCTGGATTGTCTTCGCGTGGAGGACGCGGTGACAAACTGGGAAAGCGGCCGATTTAATCTTGCCGATCTGGAGTGGGCCTTAACCAAATTGCGCGAATCATCCCAAATTATCGGCGGCGACACCTGTGGCGCCTATTCGTCGCCGCATTACGCACGTTTCAAACAGCGCTTCGCCGCGGAATTCGATCACCCAAAACTTCAAGTGCCGGCTCTCGACCAGATTCGCACCATCAATTCGGCTGCGCTGGCAAAGCTCTGGCCTCTCTTAGCTCAATGAGACGAGCACGATTCCAGCGCTGATCAGCAAGGCGCCGATCGTTAGTTGCAAGGTCAATCTTTCCTTCAGCATCACCGCCGCCATGACTGTGATGATGATGACGCTCAGACCTTGAAACGGGTAGAGATAACTAAGGTCGAATCGTTGCAGCAATCCGAGCGTGAGAAAAAACGAAATCGTCATCAAAAAGATGCCGACGGCAAAGCGTGAAACAAACCGCGGATTACGAAAGCCAGTTTGCGCAGTGGACACCATCGCTCTTTTCAAAATGAGCTGAGCCACCACAAAGCTCAGTAGAGAAGCGACGATGAAGAAGAAGGAGAGGAACGTCACAGGCGCTCCTCTATCCGGGCGATAGGCTTCGCCACGAGCGCCAGACCAATGACAACCAGACCTATACCAATCCAGCGGCGAGCCGAGATAAATTCGCCCAGAAAAAGCCAGCAGCTTAACGGGACCAGGATATCGACCACGCGTGAAAGAGGAAACGCGATCGTGAGCGGAATGTATCTAAGGACGTAAAGCCAGCTGATGAAGCTGGCAATGATCAGGATGATTGCCCACCACACGAGTGGGGAAGCCAAACCGTTAATTCCCGTCCACGACCACGCGCTTTCAAGATCTGCGGTATCTGTCGCGCCGCGTTTCAAGAGCAGCTCGGACACGAGCACACACACCACGCTCAACGTCAGTTGCAGCCAGGGATTGCCAAAACCCGAAGGTCGATCCTGCATTTGTGTTTTTAAACTGCCATCGCATCCTCGCAACGGATTTCGATCCGTCGCAGAAAAATGCGCGCCATCAAAGCTCGTCGGCGTTTGGGAACCGCTGCAAGATCGGATCGTGCCGCGTCGGGCCGAGATATTTGATGGTACGGCGGAAGATCGGGTTAAGAAGCGTGGCTGTGTGCCTCACATAAAGGTCGAGAGGCACGAGCTCGCAGTCGAGATGCAGCTTTGGTTCATAATTTAGCGGATTGCTGTAGTAGTATTTCAATCGCTGTTGCAGCGACCATGAGATGATGTCGCGCAGCGTGTAGAAATAAAGGTGCAGATCGAGGGCGACGCCGTAATCCAAGCCGATGCATTCATCGTAAATCGCTTCCTCGCAAACGAGGCAAAAGCTGAATGCGACGATCTTGCCGCGTTGTCGCCAGATGAAGAAGCGCGCCCGTTCCGGCATCCGTTGCGCAATAGCGCGAAAATAATCTTTCGTCAGTGTCTCGAATTTTAGCCGCGAACGCTCATGCACCCGAAGATAAAGTGGATAGATTTCATCGACGTGAGGAGTGATGTCATTCACGATTTTCATGTCGATCTCTGGCGCGCGTTCCGCTTTCTGGAATTTTCGGCGCAAATCCTTCCGGGTCGCCTTGCTGAGCGTGCGAAAATATTCGTCCCAATCGTGGTAATGGAGGACGAGCCGCGTCATCGGCATGCTGGGCACACGCGTGTAACCGTTTGAGGAAAAACTTTCGAGTGTCGGACGATAATTTGCCGGGAAATCTTTCAGAACAACCAGTGAAGCTCTGTTTTGCCGGGCATATGTCCGCAGACTGGCAGATAATGCTTTTGCCACCCACGCTTCATACTTTTCATCGCACGCGCCCAAATCGCCTGCACCAGCCGCGCAGCCAACCATCAAAACGCGCATGGTCAGGAAGCGCGGGAATGTTTTTCGAATAAAATCGACAACCGAGCGGATTTTGCCCGGCACGCCTTCGACGAGGTTCTGCCGGACAAAGAACACGGGCTGGATTGCCCGCACGTTGCCAGAAACATCCTCGAGCACGAGATAATGATGTTCGAAATCGCCCTCCAACGTCTCTTCGACGATTTCGTAGTAACGATGATCCTTGCATTTATTCCGAAACGCTAGTTCCCATGCATCGCAATTCTGTAGCTGGGCGCGCGTAACGACTTTCGCCACGCCCTGCGGGAACGGAATGGTGTTGCCATGTGGCATAGCAAAAAAATAAATGGTGACCGAATAAACCCGCCGACAAGGGAGAATGTGAATTTACAGGCGCTGAACTTATCTCAAGCGTTGCGCGGACGGAAGTCACGCCGGCCGTTGTCTGACATGTCGATCTTGCGGCGCTGTAACGGTGTTGCTCACGGCGGAAATAAACCAAACCATGAACGAAATTCCGAACCGCCTTGTCAAAGTTTCCAGCACTGAGTTCCAGGTGAATCTAAGGGGAGAGTTTTGTATGCGATCGAAGGTGGTCGCGACTGCCGCAGCTGTGATGCTGGCAATTGTTCTCGGCCTTGTGGATTATCTTACGGGTCGTGAGTGGGCAATATCGGCTCTTTACTTGCTGCCAACATGCCTTGCGGGATGGATGGCCGGGCGCTCGGCCGGATTCGCAGTGGCAGCGCTTTGTACGGGCGTGTGGTTCCTCAGCGACATACTCAGTGGGCCGACGTATCAGCATCCGCTGATTCCCGTCTGGAACGGCATCATGCTTTTTGTGTTCTTTTTCGTCGTTGTCTGGTTGTTGACGGCGTTTCGCAGTTCTCACGATCATCTGGAGCAAACAGTGGAGCACCGAACTGCCGCGCTGCGGGCGGAGATGGAAGAACGCAAGCGGCTGGAGCATGCTAAGCTCCAAGCGGAGCGTCTCGCAGTGGTCGGCTCGATGGCGGCCCAGGTTGCTCATGAAATTCGTAACCCGCTCGGCTCAATCTTCCTTAACCTTGACCTGATCGGGGAGGAACTTAACGCTTTCGTAAATTCCAACGGCCGTTCAGCTGCCGAATGCAAGGCGCTCCTGCGCGAGATGCGTTCGCAGGTACTGCGAATCCGTCAAGTGCTACAGGAGTATCTCCGATTCGCGCGAATGCCGAAGTCCGAGCGCGCTGTTGTTTCGCTGAAGGGCTTTCTTGAGGAAAAACTTAATTTCGTCCAGCCGTTGCTGGATCAACGGCACGTGGACTTGAGAAAGACGTTTGATCCGAGCCTGCCACCGGTTTACGCGGATGCCGAGCAACTCTGGGAGGCCTTTTTGAATCTAATCCGTAATGCCGTGGATGCGATGCCCGCTGGAGGAAATCTGACAGTCAGCGCGAAAAGGAATGGTGCGGAGGTCTTGGTATCTGTCAGCGATAACGGTCGGGGCATGACCGAGGAAGAAGCTCGGAATCTTTTCGTCCCATTCTTCACCACGAAGAGCGATGGCACCGGCCTCGGTCTAGCATATGCCCAGCAGGTCATCAATGAACATGGCGGGAAGATTGATTGCGCTACGGTGCGGGGGAAAGGCAGCACCTTTAGCATTCAACTTCCGCTGGCTGTCGGCGCCTGACATGACGATTTACTTCTTCCAACTGTCGGATTTCCGCGATTGCCCGGCAATTGCCGCGATTCGGCTGAATTGGTTCGCGCGGGAGATCATTGCACCTGGGCGACGTGCCGTATGGCGCGGCGCTATTCTTTGAAAAAAATTATGGACGAGTTGCACGATAAATCTGTTTTGGTGGTAGATGACGATCCGGGAATGCTCCGGGCAATGAGTAAAGTGCTTGCCGGTGAAGGCATGCAAGTCACTGGCGTGTCTGATCCAGTTGCAGTGGTGAGGAAACTTGCGGATTCTGAAAAACGATTCGACGTGGTCATCACTGACCTGCGGATGCCGGTGTTCAGTGGGCGCGGGGTTTTGGCGCTTGCCAGTGCCCTGCCGGAATTGCCGGTTATCATCCTCACGGCATTTGGCGAGCCTGATGTCGAAGCTCAGGCGCTGCGCCTGGGTGCCTTCGCCTTTCTCGAGAAGCCTGTTGCTGCTGCCCAATTGATTGAAGTGGTAAAGCGCGCTTTGCTACGGTCGCCAAATCCGGAACGCACAGGCTAGATAACGTCGGATATAGGGTTTAGGTCTTGGCTTGGCCTCGTCGAGAATCTTCGCGGTCTTCGACCAACCTTGTCAGGCGGCAGCCTAAGAAGAATTGTTCGGCATTTTTAAAGCGCAATCATTCGATCTAATCCGCTCGCTTTCCCTCGTGCGAACGGACGAAGGGACGAACGGGTCTGCTACGATTCGGACCGTTTTGTTGTCCCAAGCCCCGCGCCTTCCACTTTCAGGACGCCGCTGCGGATATGGAGATCACGTTGTGGAAACGCAATCTCGATCCCGGCTTCGCGAAACTTCTGCTCGATGGCAAAATTGAGATCGCTGCGATAGCGGCTCGGCCGAGCGCTCATCTCACTACTCCAGACCACAAGCTCGAAGTCGATCGAGTTGTCGCCAAATTTCCCAAGAAAAACGCTCGGCGCCGGATCCTTTAAGGTGTTCGGATTTTCACGTCCGGCGGCGAGCAACGCCTCGCGCACTTTGGCGATGTCGCTGCCATAGGCGACACCGACCGGGATGCGGAATCGTACCCGCGGATCTCCATAAGTCCAGTTGGTCACCGGCGAATCGATGAATTTCGTGTTCGGCACGATCATGGTGATGTTGTCGTTCGTGCGAATCACTGTGCTGCGCGCGCGAATTTGCTGCACTTGACCGGTGATCCCGGCGACTTCGACGCGATCCCCGATTGTGATTGGTCTTTCCGCCAGAATCACCAGACCACTAATGAAATTGCTGGCGATATTTTGCAGGCCGAAGCCGACGCCCACGCCGACCGCGCCTGCAAAAACAGCCAGCGCGCCCAGGTGAATGCCGGTATTTTCCAGAACAATCAAAACGCCAACTACCAGCACGACGTTGCTGATGATTTGGGCGATGGCGTACTGAAGCGCACGATCGAGTCCGCTATTGACGAGAAACCGATTGAAAAGAAAGCGTTTTGTTCTGGACGAGATCCAAAAAACCGCAACCAGAAGAGCAATAAGCAGAAAAATCTGAAGAAGACTTAGCGAGACGGCTGGAAGTGGCGCAGTCCAAGCCAGTGGAACGCCGGCGGCATTAATCGCGCTGATCGTGAAAAAGACGAGCGCTGCCAGACTTAGAATCGTTGTGACGATCGCGATGAAGTTGGTGTCGATTTTGAAACGGCTGAAGAAGCGGCGGACGAACTGGCTTTGCAGCATTCGGGCGATGATGAGCCCGGCCGCAAAAAGAGCGACGAACGCAATTAATCCGAGAAATGTGACGTAGTGGCCGCCTACTTGAAATAGGGGTCGTTCAAAAAGCGAGAAACTCATCGCACTTTAGTCTGAGCCTCTTGCCTCTCTTCGCAACCCATAAGCAAAAAACACGGCCAAAGCCGTGCTTTTCGTCCTATGAAATCTACCGCGGGCGGATTGCCGCGCTGAACTACTGTTTGGAAGATTTGTCTTCGATGTATTTAATGACGTCGCCGACCGTTTGCAGCTTTTCGGCGTCTTCATCCGGTACTTCGACAGAAAATTCCTCTTCAAACGCCATTACCAGCTCGACGATATCCAGCGAATCCGCACCCAAATCTTCGATGAAAGACGCCGTTGGTGTGACTTGCTCTGGGTTCACCCCCAGTTGCTCGACGATGATGTCCTTAACCTTCTCTTCGATTGGTTTTTCCGCCATAAAATTTGTTCCGTTCGTGTTGGTTGCGCGTGGAAAAGCTTAAAGCATTCCGGGCACAGGATGGCAAGTAAATGAATTAGAGAGCTTGTCAATCAATTTCAGGCGCGCATGCAGCGCGCAGGGGGAGAACCGTAATTTGCATCTGCGGACAGCCGTCACTTCACCTTGGCGTTTACTTCCTCTCGCATTCGAGTAGATGGAAACGATGGACACTTCGACCGCCGAGCCGATTGATTTGCTCGATCTCAAATTGCTGCCTGCATGGGTGAAAGAACCCGCCGCGGCAAGAAGCTATGAGCATTATGCGGGCGAAGAAGAGAGACGGGAGACACGCGGCCGGCCGCGTCCTCCGCGCGATAAACGAGAACGCCGAACATCCAGCATCCAACCCGCCAACGGAAGGATTCGCCGCGGTGAATATTTAACACCCACGGCAGACAAAAAGCAGCCACGCGGATTGCGAAAGAAAACTGACCAGCGCGATCACCGTCCGCATGAAGCTAAAGATCGACATTCGCAAGGTACGCATGCTCCGATCACGCGACCGCCGCCAGAAATAACGATCCGTTTTCTGCCATACTCCCTCGCGTTTGATAACGTGGTCGCGCAGATCAAGTCGGGCTCCGTCGCCTATTCCGTTTTTGCCCTGGCGCGTTTGTTTCTGGAAAAACCAGAACGCTACGAGGTTCGTTTAACGGCCAAGGCGGAATCGCCGCTTTATCGGCTAGGCGACAATGGCGCGATATCTTTGGATCGAGAGTTCCTTGAGCGGAACGCATTTCGTCTGGCTCAGGAAGATTTTTACAAGATCGACGTCACCCAGTCCGACCCGATCAAAGGAAATTTTTCAAACGTCGCACGATGCAGGCTGAGCGGGACGCTCCTTGGCCCGACCAATCATCATAATTATCAGCCGCAGCTGCGCAGCCTTTACGAACAGCGCTTTAGCCGTCGGATGAGCTTTGCCGATTATCAGCGGCAAATCGAGATCGTAAGCGACCCGGCATTGATTGAGCAGTGGAAGGAACAGGCGCGAACAGTGACGACCTTTACGTCATTGCATGACGAGGCTTCCTCAACGTTCGCGTCCGCGGCGGAAGCAGAACGTCATTTCCGGACGAACCATCTGCCGGGTTTGCTTCGCAACGTGGAGGAAACAACCATCGGTGGAGTCTCGAGCCGGCGTGTACCCGATCGACTGCTCAACCGCGCGATCGAGGACGCATGGACGCACGAGACCCACTCGCCCTCGAATATGATGCAGGAACTGGCTGGCCGATTTCGACAAGCTGGGCTCAATGTGTTTCGGCATCGTCGCGGTATGTTGTTCGTCTCGCCAATCCGAGGGCGGGCGTTTGTCCACGAACAAGCCGGCGTATCGTCATCCGTGAACGCGATTCTCGAAGCACTGACCGCAACACCGGGAATCAATCGCAAAGATCTTTGGGAAAAATTGATTACTGATGGTGCGAGCGAAGACGCGGAACAGCGCAAACTGGCGCTCGCATCCGATCTGCGTTGGCTGATTGACGAAGGTTATGTGATCGAGTTCAACGACGGCTCACTCGATTTGCCGCGGAAGAAACTAAACGAATCGCAAGCTTCTGACTCCACGATTGAGAGTCGGGAGCCGGAGGTCAATGATGCGTCGGCTCACTCGCCGACCACCTTAAGCGCTGGCTCGGAAGCACCGCCTT
>WNGH01004149.1_pt1 | contig 21262 bp, 19 predicted proteins | sample 5400631 | NCBI WGS metagenome assembly WNGH01 (sample SAMN13153373, study PRJNA577476) | soil metagenome | isolation source: 115 cm soil or saprolite under Garry oak tree replicate 1 | place: USA:California | collected 2016-06-15
ACGCCCCCTCCACTCTTCACACATCTGGGGAGGAAAGGCGCGTTGAGGGCCGATGCTGCCGAGTCGGCGGTCTGTGGCTATCTGGCGCTGATTGTTTTGGCGGATCTTGTCCTCAAAGCGGTTTGGAAAGTGAGTTGGGCAGACCCCGTCGCCGCGCTTGACCGGTACCCCATTTTCTGATGCCTGGTTAGTCGCATAGCCGGGCATGTTCGTACCGGGACCGACTTTTCCGGTAACCGCGGTAATCAGGCAAATGGACCATCTCCAACTGGCCCGTCACCGGGGCATGATCACCTAAATTTTAGGTCTACAATCGTTGAGTGGACCACCACACCGTCGCGATCGTCAGCATTACGGGTACCTGTCTAGATGTGCTGGGTAGTCTTTATCTGGCCTACGACCTATTAGGTGGACAACACGGTCCGTTGCGGCTGCTTACCCGTGCGGTAACGTACTCCGTTGTCTTCGGCATCGGCTACGGCCTCGGCCTTGGTCTCTTCTTTGGCCTAGCTTCCGGTATCGCCACCGGTATCACCCTGTCGATTGAACTCAGTCGAGCAGCTCGTGGGCTAGATCATTACTCCTTGTTTTGGGAAGGACTGTTTTCCGCCATTCGGGGGTTCGCTTTCGGAGCCGGACTGTACAGGATTTTGGGCTTCGGATTTGCAATCGCATTTGCCATTCTCATCACCGTCGGCCAAATATTCGCCTACTCGCGCGGCATTCGTCCTGCCACCGACTATGGAGCGGCTCGCCGTCCACGGCTTACGCGTCGTCAGTTTTGGGGAACTGTGATCCGTACGGTCGGCTACATGGTCACGGCCCTGGTCTGTAGCGCCTTCATCCATCACGTGGACCACGCCTGGTCTTTTGCGATTCGCGTGGGGTTGGTGACAGGCATTGTCACCGGCGTGGGAGTGACGGTGAATCCTTACATCGAATACTACTACTACGCCGACAATCTCCCGGAGCGACGGCTTGGAGTATTCGGCATTGGGCTCATCCTTTGCGGTTTTACCCTGCAATCCCTTCAATATTGGCTGGCACTATTTGATGTACGTCTGACTTAGGCAGTCGTCCCCTCACGCTCCTTCTTTATCTGGGCGAATGCTCGGCTACTCGTAACTTATCGTCAGACCACGCGGCTAAGTCGGATTACCGGACAAGTCGCGTACCAGGACTTCACTTGTCCGATTTAGCGCGTTAATCCGGGCACTGAATCCATCCGATATACTGACGATGATACACAGAGAATGGTGAATCTTGCGCTTGACGCCCATCTTTGACACAAACATCTTCGGCCACGTTGAAGATGGTTCTATCACACAGACAGACTGGCGATTCCTACTTTCGCATCGCCCTGGTCACGGCTGGCCGCTTAGTTCGGTCACCGCTATGGAACTTCTCTTAGGCGTTCGCGATGAGGTGTGTCCCGAGATATTTATTCAGCAAAAAAAGCAGATCGAACTTGCCTGCCAACTATCGAAGGGGCGCATCCACGAAGAACCTCGTTTCTTAATTTGTACGGAAGTGCTCGGGCGCCCATTGCCTCCTGATGTTCCGCGAGTCCCGACCGAAGTCCTCGCCGACTACATGACAGTCGTGCGCTGCGCTAAGTCGCTCGAAGAAATTCTGTCACATCGTGTCCGAGTACATAGATTGGTGACTCGGGGAAAGGGCCAAGCAGGGTTCGCAGGATTCAACCCTTCAGCACTTACGAACTTGGTTTCAGGTCCCAAGCGCGCTTGGCAGAAAGAAGTCGAGCGTAACGCGAGCGAAATCTATCCGTGCTGGCGCGAGCACTTCCAAAAAACAGGAAAACGCCTGCCTGATGATAAGCGCAAAGAGGTTGCGGCTGGCCTAGTTTCGGATGCCGAGCGAGTAGAGTACGGTGAGAGTTTCCTTCGTTGGATGAATGCGGCCGCGAACCCTGGCTCAGTTGCTGAAATCACGAAGAGACTCGACGCCGTTCTTGAATTCACGATCTTCGTGACGCGCGAATTTCTTACACGCAACTACAACTTGGAAAAGCATGACTCGGACGTGTACGACCAGTTCCAACTGCACTACCTTGCGATGGAGCGATTCATCATAGTGAGCCAGGACGGACCGTTGCGAAACAGGATTTCCGGCTGCAGCCAAGCGAAGCGAATCATGTCGTTCGATGAATTCCTCAAAACACTCTAATAACACTCTCACTGCGCAATCTTGTCGGATGCCGCACGCGACCGCTTGCTGTCTAGACCTCTACTCGGTAGGTCTAAATCCCGATAAGTCGCCTTACCGGACAACTGCAGTCGCTGGCCATGAACAGGCTGGCGGGAAGCGAAAGCTGAGGCGTTGGGCTAATCGTCGCGGACTCGGAAACCGAGAACGCACGTAATTTGGCGCAGCTCCCCTTCGCGCGAGTTGGTCCGACTTTCGTGAGTTGTCCCAATAGATTGTTCGCCTCGCCGTCGGCTCTTCCCGGTTTTGGCTCAAGCTGTGCAATTAGAGACTCACCACGTTCTCAGCCTGAAGGCCCTTTGGGCCCTTCTTACGAAACACGCTGTTCCGGGTATTCCGAGACCAATCAAGAAAATAATTGCAAATTACAGCGCACGATTCATATCGAGTTCAAAGCCTGCGGCTTTCAGCTCCCTCGCTAAGAGTGTGCGCCAAGCTCCACTCGCGTCCAGGGGGACGTATACAATGCCGCTGAAGTCCGATGGGATTTCGACGCCTTCCTCATACAAGGTACAAACCTTTTTCCTTCCCAAGCGGCCAACAAAATAACCAAGCTCGAATACTACGTTCTGTCTTCCTCGGGGACGTGCCGGTTCCGACTTGTCGCTCGGGCCGCCGGAATCATCTCCAGTTAGGATGACCACGGCAAACGAAACGTCGGCGTGTGCCTCGAACTTTTCTATTACTGTTCGGCCCCGGTTAGGTTGTTCATGAAGAATGATCGGCTCCAGGTCCAAGGCTGTAAGGAATCGCGCGACCGCTTCTTTCTTACCCTCATCCCTGCCATGCACGATGAATACCGATCTTCCAGTCTCCGGGTGTTGGGTGCTTTCGCCAGCGCCAAGGCCCGACGAGCCAGCGGCTGGAGTGAGGAGCTGTAATTGCTCGATGCAACTGTCCAACATGGCTGCCGCAGCCCGAAGGTTCTCGCGGTCATGAGCATCAATCACGGATTGGGGTGTGCCTTCAAAGTACATCTGATGATGTGGTCCAGCGGAAGTTACAGCTCCAATATTTCTCGACTCCGGACCAAAAGCTGCGGCCAAAATTGCTCGTATTGTGTTATACCAGACGTGCCGCGCCCTTGAATCCGCCGAAGTATCGGATGCAAGTTCCAGGCCCCTTTGTTTCTGCCTCTGCAATGCTGTAATTGCAGAAGTCGCGTCCATAGTTGGCCCGTCGCCTTGGCCAGCAGGAGCCCTCCTACGTTTGGCCATTCTCTCTCCTTCCATTCATCCATATATAGCATCGCCAAGCGGAGCACAATTGACGGTTTTTCCTCAAGCCGCCTGATAGCGTTAAAGGTTGTTATACTCTGAGGCAACAAACCGAGGATATTATGCCCAAGGCGAACGTCGGGTTTGACAGCGGTGGCCAAATCGGCAGAATCTCATTCGAGGTACAGAATGTTCACGCGCATGGCGGCCCCGAATTTCCGAAGCTGATGTTCCTTTTGGACTTGCGTCTATCTCCTCTCAAGCCTTATTCCCCACCGGAGAATCCGGTATATCCGCTCACTTGGATGCTTCTTTCAGGGGACCTTTGCTCTCCTGAGCAGAGAGTAGTAGCGAAATTCCGTGACGAAGTGAACCTATACGCTGACGCCAACCATTCCCCTGAAACACAATTCCGGCTCGAAATCCCACTCGATCTCATCACTATTGAGAGGATTGAGCAGTCTCGGCAAGGCGATCTTCGCGCCGCCTTGAACTTTCGAGCGTTTTTTGCGGTTCACACTTCTGGCGGAATCGGTGTGCAGCGATTTGAGACCACGAGCATCGAACCGATAGTCTTCTCCATCCCCAAATCTCAATGGATTGAGAAACTTCTTCCGGGGTTCGGTTACGGTCTGCTGGAACTGATCGAGGTTCGCATTCCAAGCGGAATGCGAGCTGAAGGGTTGCCAAAAGCCGCGCAAGAGATTCGGGAGGCGCGGGGATACCTTGCCAATGGCGATTGGGAGAAGGTCGTTGCTCATTGTCGGAATACGCTTGAAGCTATTCTCGATTCTCGACCGCTCCAACTGCCTCCGGCCAGTAAATTCCACTTAAAGGTCGATACCTTCATAGGCGAACACCTCGCTCCTAAGCTCGGAGAAAAGCAATCAAAATTGCTCGCTGAAGAAATGAAACTACTGTGGGAAGTTTGCAGCACAGCGGCTCACCCCAATCCGCCGGATTATTTCAAACGCGCGGACGCGAACTTCATAGTCCGAAACACGACGGCTATTTTGGAGTATGTCAGCGGGCTTCTCGCGTAGGGGGCCGACTCCAGCGTAGCCGGAGCGGAACGTCAGCCTGCTCAACATGGTGAAGCTGGCGCACGGCCTCAACGTCAGACCCACTAAGCTGATCGAACCTATTCGCTGATAAGAATGGGCTGGAGCCGCCGTAGATTCCCCAAGTTGTGAGCCGAACACCCGAAATCCACTTCTCCGGTAAGCGCGTTTACCAGGACCTGACTCCGTCGTGGTTACAAATGCCCAAGCGGATTATGGCATCGTCCGCCGTCCTCAAAAACTTGCAACAGCCGCAGTTTCGGTCGGACACGTTTCGAATATTGGCAGCAGCCGGGCAATTTCCAACGCTTGCCTCAAGTTCGGGCCGAGATTACAAAGCTTGAGGCCTCCGCCTTTGGCTTTTGTCTTTCGATGAATTTCGATGAGTGCGCCGAGGCCCGCGCTGTCAACATAATTGACTTGCTCCAGATTAATGACAATCCGTGTGGCGGCGGATGCGAGGAGATTGTCGGTCATTGTAAGCAACCCGCTGCTCTCTTGTCCGAGCACAAGACGCCCTTTGAGCGCCAGAAGGTAGATCCCATTCATCTCACGCTGCGTTATTTCCAAAGGCATCGTTTGGCTCCCCAAGGACCATTACGCGGATTCGCGAATGCATCCATAATAGCCTCCGGATTCCCGATACCAAAGGCTCGTCAATGACCCCGTTCCTGAGATGGGTCGCTCGCGGTGGGTGAAGGCTTGACCGCTGACGACATGAAGAAATGCGTATGGGTCATCTGTCGTCGCAGTACCCACTTTACCGGTTACCGCGTTAATCAGAAGTTGTTGTTCGTTTAGAACGTGCCAACGGCTTATGTTCATTTCAGAAGAGTCCTCGCTTAAAATCAAAGAGTGAAATCTCGCCATCTGGTCTTGCTGATTGCTCTTGCCGTTGCGCCACTGTCATTGGCGAAACGGGTAGCAGCGCCAATCGTCGTCCCCCTAGTTTTCAATGGTGTTGAATACTCGGCGCATGGCGATGGGACACACGGGTGGATAACCGCAACCGAAGTAGCCACTCGAAAAGAACTGTGGACTTCCAAAGTGTCCCGAATCCACACACATTGGTGGCAAGGCGAGGAATGCAACCAGTGGATTTATATTTCCTCGTTAAGGTTGGAGCAGAACAGCCTTTTCATTACAGATGAGCGGCCGCGCTGCTACCGTCTTGACCTAAACACGAGGCATGTGAAACGAGAGCACTGCCACTGACCGTCTACGCAAGCAATTGTCGATTAGCCGGTTTACAGTTAGGAATCGAAGACAGGGCCTTTAGGGTCAACTCCTGATTAGTCGGATAATCGGAAAAGTGGGTTCTGGTACGGACCCCCTTCCTTCCCGGAGCCTTCTACAAGATGGTATTTACTTCGAACAGCATCGTGCATCTCACAAGGCTAGGGACGTGGCCATGTAAGTTTCGCTTTTAGTTCCTCAAATGCGTTGAACGCGATCGGACAAATGGCAACATTTTCAATCACGCCTATCAGTCGGGAGGTGAATTCTGGTTGTTCTAGGTGAGGAAACGACCTGCAAACATCTGGTCTATTCTCGTAAATGGAACACAGCTTTCCGTTAAGCATCGGGCAGGGCGGATTCACCTTGCCTTCCGACATACGTTGTTTCTGGAATGCTTCTATCGACTTGCCAAGCGTCTTTGCAATAGAGTGAAGCTCACTTTCCTTGAATTCGATGTGCAATGATCGGCAGCAATTTGCGCACTGCGTGCAGTCGATGAGGGCGAAGTATTTCTGGCTCAAGGTCTTGACAAGGCCATCGATGTCATCTGGAGCGTACTGCTTTAGCCACGATCGGAATTCCCAGTTTTCGTCGTCGCGCTCTTGTGAAAGCTGTTGGATTCTTGACAGATCGATCTCAATTTTCGGAGCCGTGACCTGCTTCTGCAGTTTCATTCCGGCCTCCCGTCGTGAGCCTACCCAACGCTCAACCGATAATATCCGGATTGCCTGGCGACGAGGAAATTATCGCCAAAAGGGGCTCAGTGAAAATCGCGAAAACCGAGCATCTGGGTGCTAGTCCTGACTTGTCCGGTAAGCGGACTTACCAGGACTTTAAGGAACCGTATTCGTTCGCTTGACAGAAGACACGCATGGAGGTACACCGAAAATAGAGGTGACAATCATGAAAATCGTAGTGATCGGCGGCAGTGGACTGATCGGGTCAAAGCTCGTTACCAAGTTGCGCGAGCACGGGCACGAAGCAGTTGCCGCATCTCCCAATTCCGGCGTCAACACACTCACGGGCGAGGGACTGGCCGAAGCGCTGAAGGGTGCGTCGGTGGTCGTTGACGTATCGAACTCTCCCTCGTGGGAAGACTCGGCTGTGATGAAGTTCTTCGAGACATCAACCCGTAACCTCCTCGCCTATGAAGCGGCCGCGGGCGCGGGACATCACGTTGCGCTGTCTGTCGTAGGATCTGAGCGTCTGCTCGAAAGCGGCTACTTCCGTGCAAAAATCGCTCAGGAGAATTTAATCAAGGGTTCCTCCATCCCCTATTCAATTGTTCGCGCGACGCAGTTCTTCGAATTCGTCAAGGGTATCGCCGATTTTTCCACTGATGGCAACAAAGTGCGCCTGCCATCTGCGCTCATCCAGCCCATGGCGGCCGACGATGTCGCCAGTGCGGTAGGCCGGATCGCTATGGGCTCACCAGTGAATGGCACCGTTGAAGTAGGTGGGCCAGAAAAGTTTCGTCTCGATGAACTCGTCCGGCGAGGTCTAGCCGCACGCAATGATCCGCGCGAGGTTGTCGCTGACCCGCACGCGCGTTACTACGGCGTGGAGCTGAGTGAGAGGACACTCGTTCCCGGCGATGACGCACGACTCGGCGAGACGCGTTTCGAAACCTGGCTCACTCAGTCCGCGGCGAAAGCGGCGGCGGTCACCCACTAGTGGATCTGTCAAAGAGAGGCCGGTTTGCGTGAACCGGCCTCATTCAAACGAAAGGTTTATTTATGACGATTGCAAAACTAGTTTTGATGCTGGTTTGTCTGATATCCGCCACGCTGGAGCCCAAAGAGGCGAAGGTGACGCCGCTCTTGTCGAAAGACCTGACCGACTTTCCTGGCAAGGAAGGTCTGATGATCACGGTTGAGTATCCACCGGGCGGGTCGGACCCAATACATCGCCACAACGCACATGCGTTTGTTTATGTGCTTGAGGGCTCAATCGTGATGCAGGTGAGGGGCGGAAAGGAAACACTACAAGAATTGGCCCGACTGGTACGCCGCATACATGGTGGCGGAGCAGGCCGGGACGGAGCTGTCAACGTAAATGGAACTACGACGTGTTCGTCAGCCTAGTCTCACTTATTCAAAGGAGAGGAAGTCGCGTTCGGGTTTACAGGCAGGTAAGCGCCTGATTAACGCTTATCGGACATCTCTTTTCAATAGACCGACCATGTGCCCGGCGTGGCGAGTTCGATCAAATGGCGGTCCGGGTCTCGAAAGTAGAGGCTCCAGCCTCCCAATTCCCACGTCCGCCTCTCTTCCACTGCGATTCCTCTTGTCTGCAGCCACGACTCCCAGTTGGCCAGTTCGGCGGATGGGATAGCGAACGCAACGTGTAATTCGCCGTCCCCGTCGTGCGGCGATTGGATCGCGCGCGAAGCACCCTTCTTGAACAGCAGCAGCACCTGGCGAGTACCTGCGTGCATTGCGCAACCACGCTCGCCGAACTCGCTGACGACGCGGAACCCAAAAGTCTCCTCGTAAAAGCGAATTGAGCGAGGCACATCGCTCACGTACAAAGAGGATTCAAGAATGCCATCGGTTTTCGGACGCATCGATCCCTCCTGCTGAGCCTCCGACCGTAACATAAGCGTCGTAATGCCCGGTAAACGCGCTAACCGGGCATTGGTTGAGTTCCCTTGTAGCGAGCCCAAAGGAAGGTCCGAGATAAAAAAAACGCACGCAGAAAGTCTGCTTCTTGACGGATTTGCACGATTTGCTAACTGCTTTCCCCGTATGCCATACTGCTCGCAACCAAAGCGGCGCCTGCGAGGAGGTCTATCATGCGGGCTCCAACGCGTTTCTTTTCTCCTTTTCTCATTCTTCTTTCGGCAAGTTTTGTTTGTCCTGTTTCGATCCCCGCCTGCACAGGGGAGACGGATCAGTCCGTGGCTTCGCCAAAGCCGCATCCCAATCGGCAGAAGAAAGTGTTCACGAACGAGGATTTACAAGGACCGCCCAGTGGGTCCGGCATAACTACTTTTCTTCCATCCCCGGAAGTGGTTTCCGCTCCCCCTAAAGGGGAACAGCGTCCCGCCGCGGGCCGCGGCCAGGGCAGCGTCGAACGCAAACCGTACTTCAAGGAAACGAATCCCCACTGGTACTTGGAACAAATGGACTCGGGGCGCACGGAACTCGAAAGCATTGACAGCACAGCGCAACCAATACGCGAGTTCCGTAAGTCCGGCATGGGCATGACAGGCGGAATTACTCTGGACCAGCTTGGTCTCAGGCTTTCTCCGGAAAATGAGGCCGAGCAACTCGCTCTGCGTCGCAAGGAAATTGAGTCGCAAATCGCCGAACTAGAGGACACCGCGCGGCACAATGGCTTTCCGCCGGGCTTCCTCCGCGGCTCGCTGTCAGCGAGTCCCCCGCTCAAGCGCGCGCTGGGTCCCAAAGAGCAGCCCCCACCTACCCAGGAGCAAGAGCGGACCGCCTGGCAAGAAAAATTGCGGCCGCTCCAGGAAGAGCTGACGCAAGTCGAAGGAGTAGTCGAGCGGATGGAAAAAGAGGCCGCCGCTCGGGGGATGACACTCTATCCTGTTACAGTTGGCGGAAGTTCAACCGCCGATCTCCTGCGACGCCTAAAGGCACGGGCAGCAGCCCTTCAGCGCGAAATCAGCACAATCGAAGACGAGGCGCGTCGTGCCAGCGCCCCGCCCGGCTGGCTACGCTAGCTGACTGGGTGACATCGGCAGCGGATGTCTGCAAACCGGAAACTGAAACCTTGTCCGATAACGCGACTTGCCAGGCAAGTGGAATCACTTCGGAGTTGCCCGTCATCCGCCCACAGTCTGCCGCAAGCAGAGCTTCCTATCTCCCACAACTGGACTTCGGGGGCGTTTAGTGCAGGGTTCAATTATCTCAATAGAGCGCGGACAAATGGGGGGCGAACTACTCGTAGCGCAGCGCGGTCATTGGATCGACACGCATGGCGCGCCGCGCGGGAATCCAGCACGCTGCCATGGCTACAAGGATCAGCATCGCAGCTGTGGCGAGGAAGCTCGGCGCATCGAACGAGCCAATTCCGTAAAGCAAGCTGCTCATGCTTCGACTGAACAATGTTGAAAATCCGAGACCGGCCGCCACACCCACCGAAACCATGGCCATCCCGCCGGCGAGAATCAAGCGAAGGACATCGCCCGGCTGCGCGCCGAGTGTCATGCGGATGCCGATTTCTTGTGTGCGCTGGCTAACCGAGTATCCCATCACGCCATAGGTTCCTATGGCTGCGAGGATCAAAGCCAGCAGTCCGAAGGTGCCGAGCAATTCGGCGCCGATGCGTGGCGCCGTCAAAGACTGCAGCAAAACCTCTTCAACCGTCTGCACGCGAAGGAGCGGAATCGACGGAATCAGGGATTGCACCGTACTGCGTACGCTCCCAAGCGCCTTTGTTGGATCTCCCTTTGCCCGCACATAAAGGGTCACGGTCGGTGAATAATGCTGCTTCAGCGGCATGTAAACGATTGCCTGCGGCGGTTCTCCGAGCGTTGCGTACTTGACCGTATTCACTTCGCCGACGACGGCCACGTCCCACGTTTCCCCGAGAAAATGCACGTGCTTACCAAGCGGGTCTTGGCCAGGCCAAAAGCTTTCCGCCATAGCTCGATTTACCACCGCGACCATTGCCCCATTAGCTTCGTCCTGCTCGTTAAAGCCGCGCCCCTTCAGCAGAGTGACGCCTGCCGTCGAAAAGAACCCTGGAGAAACCGCAATGACGGGGGTCAGCTTGCCATTGCGAGGATCGGAAGTATCCACGCCATCCGTGAAGGTGGTTCGCTGAAGGCCCCCCGAGAATGGCGCGCTATCTGCGAGGCTCGCGTTGGCCACCAACGGAAGCGCGTCCAGACGTTCCACAACGTCTCGATAAAAGGCTTCCGCCTGTGGCTGCACGTAATGTTCCGCACCGAGGTTTACAAACATCACCAGCTCTTGCTTCACCTCGAACCCCGGGTCAATTTGCTGCGCGTTCCGCAAGCTATGAATAAATAGTCCCGCCCCGGCGAGAGCGACAAGCGACAGCGCCACTTGCGCCATGACTAAGATGCCGCGAAGCCCGTACCAACGCGCGCTTCCCGTCGGCGCGCCCGTGCGATCCTTCAGCGCGGCAGTGCGATCCGTTCTCGATGCCTGCAGCGCTGGAACCAGCCCGAATAGAATGGTCGCTGCTAGCGCAAGGCCCAGGGTGTACAGCAAAACGCGCCCATCGAGGCTCAAATCAAGATTGCGCGCCAGACCCGGCGGCAAGAGGGAGGACAGCACGGTCTTCCCCCAATATGCGAGGAGAATTCCCAGCGCACCTCCCAGGATCGCCAGCAGCAGGCTCTCGGTAAGCAACTGCCGGATCAACTGCATTCGCCCCGCTCCCATTGCGAGCCTCACGCCAATTTCGCGCTGCCGTTGCGTCGCGCGAGCCAGCAGCAAATTCGCCACGTTCGCGCACGCGGATCAGCAGCACGAGACTGACAATCAGCATCATCAGCGCCCCCGCGCGCACAAATACGTTGTGCAATCGCGGCGGAATCGTAGTCTCGTTGATCGGCACCAGCATCTCGTTCCGGCCGCCGTTTTCCTTGGGGTACTCTTTCTCGAGTTCCTCGCCCAACATATGCACGGCGATTTGCGCCTGTTTGAGATTCACTTCGGGCTTGAGCCGCGCTACCATGGCGACCATCCGGAAGCCGCGTTCATATAGAAACTTCTTTTGAGAGGGGTCGAGCATTTGATCGCGCATCGAGACCGGAATCCACAAGTCGGGACTTCCCAGCACGCCGACGTTGTGAAATTCGCGCGGCGCCACTCCGATCACTGTAAAATCCTGCTGATTCAGTTGAATCTTGCGTCCAAGGATTCCCCGGTCGCCGCCGAATTGCGTGTTCCACAGTGCAAAACTCAACACCGCGACGGGCCGCGGTGACGCGTCCTCTTCTGGCAAAAATCCGCGCCCGAGAAAAGGCTGGACACCCAGAACGTCAAAGAAGTTTCCATTCACCAGTTCGCCGAATAGCTGTACTTGCTTGCCGGACACCACCAAATTGAGACCTGTGAAAATCGCAATCGATGAACCGGAGAACACGTTTGTCTTCTCGCGGTAGTCCATGGCATTGGGATAGGGCGTCGGCAGATATTCCTGAGGCGGGCCCTTGCGGCTCTGCGCATTCGAATAGAGGCTGACTACCCGCGCCGGGTCTTTCACCGGAACCGATTCAAGAAAGAATGTTTTGGCCAGGGTGAAGATTGTAGAGTTCGCGCCAATGCCCAGCGTGAGAGACAGCACGGCCACCGCAGTAAATGCGGGTGACTTGCCCAGCAGCCTCACTCCATATTTCAAGTCTTGGAGGAATGTGCGCATCCGCATCGAAGATAGGGAATCTCTTGCAGAAGTGCAATGAGAAAAGCTCGCCGCAGCGCATTGTTTTTGGGAACGCCCTTCAAGGAGGCGATAGGGATCGTCAACCTCGCCGTCCACAAGCATTGTTCAGGGGGAGCGAAGGCCGAAATTCTTGACGAATGGTCGGCCACTTGGAACTAATCTCGAACAGGATACCGACTAGAGCCTAAGTCCCGATTGACGCGGAAACCGCACAAGTGGATTTGCCAATCGAAAGCTGTCGGGCGGATGTCCGGTAAGCCAACTTACCAGGCAGTGGCACGCAGTTTTTTGTGGCCCATATTCCTGTGGGCCTGACTAGAGAATAGAACTATGAGACGCGAATCCTGTTGACCGACCCCAGCTTACAGACTGAAAGGCGCGTATCCGATACTTCGGCGTTCCGCTGGGGAATTCAGGTAAGCCAAGAATGCACATCCCGCATTTCGTGGACGGGTTAGAGGTAACCGGCGTGTGACACGCGGTGCAGAGTCTTTACCCGAAGCACCATAGGTGGAAGTTTTGCCCAGACTGTATTGCCAAACGTGGCGAGCACGACGGCTTACAACGCCAACAATCAGCTCACGACCTGGGGCACGGCGAAGCTGTTCTTCGATGCCAACGGGAACATGACGAGCGACGGGACGCGCAGCTACACTTGAGATTTGCCCGCTCCATATATGCCCCTCGCTCCGCGCATGGAATCATATTACACTCGAACCACCTGACTGCATTGGTTGTGATCCCGGGAGGGAAGCGAGTTCCCCTTTTCACGGCGTCATGTCCAGAGATTCCCGCGATGCCTCCACCGCAGGTCTGGTGGCTTAATCAGCCCTACCTATCGAGCGTAACGATTACGCTGGGAAAGTCACTACTGAATAGGTGGCACCCATCACAAATCGACACTTGGGACTTCGACGGTTACTTCCAAGGAGAAATCCGGGAAGTGAGAATCCGGATCGGACAGGATATGCCATACCCAAAGTTACGGGCACAAAATCGTGACATTCGGCCTCTTCAAATAAGGAAACACTGTTATGAAACTGATCTTCCGCAATGAGACTTACACTGGTGGCAACGAGCAACGAACGAATTGGAATTTGCTGCCGTTGGTTATTGCCGTCCTCACCCTGTCGACGGTCATCACCACCGACACCGCCTTCGCCCAGAACGAAACCGCGGCTCTCGCGGAGCGGTCTAGCATCGTCATTCTTGGAAAAATCCTGAAGACCAATGCCAGTGACGAGCCAATGGTCGAACCGTCCACTCAGACGGCCATCATTGCCGTGCAAAAAATGTACGCCGGCAGCGAGGTCGCCGGGGACCAGACGGGCCGGACGGTCACCGTCATCCTGAGCCGTGCAGGAGGAGTGAAGGTCGGGGAAGAAGCGCTCTTCTACGGAAACCCGCGCTTCCTCGGGACGTCACTCACGATCGCCGACGAGTCAGAAGTCCCGTCGGGGTCCATTGGTGTTTCTGGGCAGGGGGCCCTAGAGCGGGGCGCGCAGGCGCGGCGGGACAAGCCGATCCTCAACCGGCTGGCCGCAGCCAGTCTGGTGTTTCGCGGTTCGGTTGAAACGGTGGAGCAACTCGCACTTGAGACTGAAAGCAAGGAGGGCCCACGCCCTGCGCCGCCGAGCGAGCATGACCCGGACTGGCATGTCGCTAAGGTGCGTATCGCTACACCGCTGCGAGGCGGTGAGGTGGGACAAGTCGTGACCGTAGTTTTTCCGGCGAGCCAGGACATTACGTGGTTCAACGTGCCGAAGCTGAAGCCAGGCCAGGATGCGGTCTTCCTGGTCCATATGCGAAGTAAGCAGGAAGAGCCGCTTTATCGCGCCTCCGGCCTTGCCAAGTTCCTGGAAAAGCAACCCACTTATCTCGTGACAGAACCGTTCGACGTGCTGCCGGCAGCGGACGAAGCCCGCGTTCGCGGGCTGGTCGTGGCTGCGAAGGAGAGGAAACAATGAACACGCCATTTCGGATGTCATCCGCTCTTTTCGTGCTCTGCAGCATGGCGGCGCCCAGTTTTGCGCAGAGCCGCCTGGTGAACATGGTGCCGAACAGCCGGAGCGGCGAGACGAACCAAGACGCAGAGCCAACGATCACTGTGGATCCCAACCACGCAAACCGTTTGGCTGGCTCGGCGTTTACCTGGGACAACCTTACGGGAGGGCCCATGGTCACGGCCACTGCTCCGATCTACGTGTCCAACGATGGAGGCAACACGTGGACCCTGGCGTTTATCGTTCCGAGCATGATCGGGTCCGGCTTTCCCACCGGGGATATTACGCTCAGCTTTAGCTCGACGCACAGCGGCCCTCCGAAGAAACAGACCAGCTACCTGTATGGGGGCATCCTCCGTTCCACTGCCACAGGACGACCCATGGCGGTCCTGCGCACTAAGAATCCGTTTTCTCCGCCGGTGATGGCAGTCCTCGACACCCACACGGGCAACGTCGACCAACCCCACACGATTGCGAAAACATCGGCAGGGGGGCAGGACAAGCTCTATGTGGGATTCAACAACGGGTATGGAAATTTCCCTTGTCCTCCGCCGGTTGCACCAAACGGCCGAAGTTCGACACTCGACGTTTCGCAAGATGTTAAGGTCGCGGCACCGACGATGAAACTCGACGTGATCGAAGCGCGCAATCCAGCTTGCCAGGATGGATTCGCCCAGGTACCGGCAGCGCATAAGAGCGGGACTGTCTATGGCGCATTCCTGCACGACTGGAGCGGAACGCCGCGGCTCGTGGTCGTGCGCGATGACAACTGGGGCATTGGTCCCTCTCCCTTTTCCGCGCTCAGGGACCCCAGCGACACTGTTGCCGGCCGCTATGTCACACTTGGTCTAACGCTGGCCTCGGGCGTCATGGGACAGAACCGCCTGGGCGCCAGCAACGTCTCCATTGCTGTTGACCCCAACAATGGCGACCGCGTTTACGTCGCTTGGGGCGACTCGAACGGCTTCAATAGCGAGACAATCCATGTTCGGCGATCCGTCAACCGAGGCAAGGACTGGTCGGACGATCTTCTAACGGTGCAGAGTGCGATGAATCCCGAGGTCGCGATCAACGACCTGGGCATCGTCGGAGTTCTGTACCAAAGCGTAGGCGCAGGCAAGTGGGAGACTCGGCTTGCCCTCTCTAATGACCTGGACGCGACGACCTTTGACACTCCGGGCACACTGCTCGCCTCCCAGGACGCGAGCACTCCCATACGTACTTATTCGCCTTACATTGGTGACTATGCTTCGCTGGTTGCTTCCGGTGCCAGTTTCGTCGGCATGTTCTCTGCAAGCAACTATCCTGACAAGGCTAACTTCATGAGTGGCATCAAGTACCAGCGCGAGGTCGACTGGACATCGCACAAACTGTACGCGGATGCCGCCCACACAGCGGAAGTGGCGCCGTCCATCGACCCTTTCTTCTTCGAGATCGGAACCAACGCCTGCAACAAGTCGCATTATTTCTGCAGAATCTGTGACATCAAGCCGACGCTTTGCTACCCGATCTATGATCCCTGGTGGTGGCTGAAGTGTCCCATGTGCGGCATCAACATCTACATCGATCCCGGAGATGAGTTCAAAGAGATCGTGGTCTTCGATTCCCTAGGCGAGGAAGTCGGCAAATTCGAACGCCTACGGGAACCCATCGTCGAAAAAGGCGTGAAGTACACCTACGGAGTTCGGCTGGAATTGAAGGAGGGCGTCGGTTACGTGCTAAAGGCCGTGCCCCTCGAAGAGAAAGTAGCGAAGGGCACCTTCAAGCCGGCGTACATCGTCAAGACGGTCAAAGCCCCGACCGGCACCCGCTAACGACCTAAACGGATATGAACGTCTCGAACTCGCTTACGCTATTGCGGAGACCTGGACTGGTTGTTTTTTGCAGCTTAGTTTCTCTCTCTCAGCTGTAGTGATCGAAGCACCCGTAGCGCCTAAACTTAGCTGAAGTTGGGTCCATAGTAGCGCGCTGGCCCGGCTAGGACTGGCGCGTGCTTACGCACTGCAAGGCGACACCGCCAAAGCCCGCGCTGCGTATCAGGATTTTCTCAACTTGTGGAAAGACGCCGACCCGGACATCCCCATCCTCATCGCCGCCAAGTTCGAGTACGCGAAGCTGCAATAACCGCCAGAACTTGAGCCCTGCTGGGTAATTGGACACCATGCCAGGTAGACGTGGTTATCGGACAACCGGAGTAATGGTACGGGACTTATCCGGTAAGGCGACTTGTGCTTATCCGGTTGTTTCAGCAAGCCCCAATAGGTTGGGGTCAGCCTTCCGCAGGCGGCTTGGAGAGGTCGGCCGCACCTCGTATGTGTTCGTAGTGCGTGGGTTTACGCCCGGTCCCGAGGCCGAGCAAGGTCCGAAAGGCAGCCATCGGTTGCTACCGACGATTGTGCCGAAACACGAACTCGTCCAGATAGACCTGAAGCTGCGCTTTACTGACGCCGTGGTACGTGCCGATCAGCCACTGCTGCATGTTGCCAATGGCGCGGTCCGCCAGCGGCACGACAGAGGGGGCGCCTTTGCGCAGGTCGCTCCTGAGGGGTTGCGTGCGGGCTACGTGCTTGACCCCCGCTGCTTTCAAGTCCTCGAAGCCTTTCAAGCCGTCGGTGTAGACCGTCGACCCCGGGGTGATGTGTTGCTTGATGAAGTCGATCATCGTCGTCTTTTTGAAGTCCCGTACCACCGCCATTCGGATCCGACCAGAGACGCCGCCCCGTTTTTCAACCGCCGCCACCACAATGGCGGCCTTTCGCCCTTTGAGCTGACGACTGCCCCGCAGGCCAGGTTGCGGCCCGCCGACCCAGGTGTCGTCGATCTCCACTTCGCCATGCAACGGCTCACGCGCCGCGTTCACCATCGCACGTCGCAGTTTGTGCAATAGCATCCACGCGGTTTCATACCGGCGCAGCCCGAGCTGCCGTTGGAGTAGGAGGGCCGAGATGCCCCGTTTGTCAGTGACGGTCAAGTAGGCCGCCCAGAACCACAAGATCAGGGGCGTTTTCGTATTGTGGAGAATCGTTCCGGCCGTCAGCGAGACTTGATACCTGCACCCGACGCATTGCGACCGGCGGTGCTTCACCAGGCGATAAGCGCGCGTGTGCCCGCACCGGGGACATGTGAAGCCCTCCGGCCAGCGACACGCTGCCAAGTAGTCTTGACAGACCTCCTCACTGGCGAACTGCCGCTGGAACTCGCGCATATTCTTCGGAAACGGAGGGCGCGCCACGCCCCTACACTACATATAGTGGCTTGCTGAAACAACCGGATAAGCACAAGGCGACTTATCGAGCATGTGAACCCAGGATATTGCCAGTTTCGTCGAGCGAGCGAAACCGGCCAAGGTTTATTCGTAACGGAGGGCCACGAGCGGATCGGTTTGGGCCGCGCGACGGGCGGGCAGGAGGCAGGCGGTTAGGCCCGCCGACACGACGATTGCCACGACAGCAGCGAATGTGGTCGGGTCTGTGGTGGAAACACCAGACATTTGGCTGGCAAGAAAGCGCGTGAGCGCATAGCTCGCGAGAAGGCCGATGAAAATGCCAGCCGCCACCAGTCGGAGGCCGCTGAGAAGCACGAGCCGAAGAATACTTCTCTGTTGTGCTCCCAGCGCCATGCGAATGCCGATTTCGTGAGTGCGCAGGGTGACGGTATAGACCATCACGCTAGAGATCCCGATCAGGACGAGCAGAAGACCAATGCTGGCGAAGGAGCCTAAGGTAACGAGTTCAAATTGTGGTCCACGGTAGAAAGCCCGCAGCGAGCCTTCGAGCGTTCCTGATGTTGCGATTCCCACGTTTGGATCAATCGCCCGCAGTTCCTGACCGACGGCTTTCAAAAGTAGCGCTGGATCCAAGGCCGTCCTAGCCATGTAGGTCCGCCAGCTATATCCCTGAACGCTATAGGGGATGAAGGCTTGGGGAAGGTCTGCCCACGCCGGGTTGTCAAAGTTGCGCGTCTTGTAATCCCGCACGATCCCAATGATTTCGAAATAAGTGTCGTGCGGTGCATCCAGAAAGGTACGATCGAGAACTTGCATCTTGACTCTACGACTGAGCGGATCTTCACCAGGAAAATACTGGCGAACAAAAGCCTGGTTTACTACCATGACTTGGCGAGCAGCGCTCACATCGTCTTCGGAGAAAAATCTGCCGCGAATCAAAGGTAAGCCGAACATTTGGAAATAACCTTCGCTAACCGACTCAAGTGTGGTCTGCCAACGTTCGGCGTGTGGTTTGCCGGGAACGATCGTGTCGCTCCACTCGTCTTGCAACGGGGGTTCCTCAATCGATTCGGAAACGGAGGTTACGCCCGGAAGAGCCCGAAGCCGGTCGAGAATTTGCCGGGTAAGGGCATTTTTCTTTTCCCGCGTGACGTCCACGTCGGTGTTATATGCCTTGGGTAGAGACAGACGAAAATAGAGAACGTTCTTGGGATCGAATCCTAAGTCCACGCGTGTCAGGACAAGAAAGCTGCGCACCAAGAGGCCAGCGCCAATCAACAAGACGATGGAAAGAGCCACTTCGCCGATCACCAGAGCGGCGCGCAATTTCCCATGACGAAAAGTTGTTCCAGCACCTTTGCCACTGCCTGTGAGCCGCGGTTGCAAGTCGCCGCGCATGGTGTGGAGAGCCGGAGCAAGACCGCACAGGATCGTCGTCAGAAGGGTTATGCCCAGGGCTAGCAAGAGAACTGGCGCATTCATGTGAATTACGGTTTCCTCGGGGAGTGTTCCAGCGGGGATGAGCGCCACGACAATTTTCAAAGCGAAATAAGCCAAGGCACAGCCAGCGATCGAGGCGACCGCTGCGAGCACGAAGCTTTCGGTAAACAATTGTTGGATGAGGCGAGCGCGGGAGGCACCCAGCGTGGAGCGCGTGGCCATTTCCCTTTCTTGCGCTGTCGCACGAGCCAACAAAAGGTTCGCAACTTTGCTACAGGCGATCAGGAGCAAAAGCAGGACAGCGGCGAGCAAGCCGCATAGTGTTTTCTTGAACCCTCCGATCAGACTGTCGATCAAAGTCTGGGGCACGATTGTGAATTTCTCGGGGAATTGGAATGGTCCGCCTGGATTCGCCTTCTGGTAGCGGTGCGCAATGGCATCGAGATCGGCTCCTGCGGCTTGCACGCTCACTCCCGGCTTAAGGCGTCCCATAACTGAAGCGTCGCTCCGTCCGTCACTCATTGGCAGCCAGAAGTTCGCCCTGAACACGTTGAACCGCTGAGGCATGATTCCGACCAGAGTTGTGGGCTTGCCGTTGAGGATGAAAATTGTGTTGAGAATGTTTGGATCCCCTCCGAATTCCGATTGCCAGAAGCGGTAGTTCATCACGAACACCGGCGGAGCGTCCGCCCGGCCATCTTCCTGAGAGAAGGTGCGCCCGAGGAGAGGAGCAACGCCCAGGAACTCGAATGTATTCGTGGTTACCGTCGCGCCCCGCGGCCAGTAGCGAACAGACTTGCCGTCGTCGTACTGGAGGCGTATGCCGTTGTAGGCGATCGTTTCCTCAAACACATGATTTTGTTCGCGAAAGGCGCGGGTTTCCTCCGGCAAGAAAAAGTCACGTCCTTTCCATCCACCAACATTTGCTAGATTTTGAATTCTAAATACGACGGAACGCTCGACATTCTTATAGGGGAGCGCATCGACAACAACACTATAAATAACGCTGAACATGACCGTCGTCGCCCCGATGCCGAGAGCCAAGGCAAAGATGGCGATGAGGGAGAAACGGCGATTTTTGCGGAGGTTGCGCAGAGCGTAGTGGAAGTCGCGGGCGAGACTACCCAGGTGGGTTTCCATACGAGCAAACTCTACAACGAAGCGGCTAAGAATTGTAGGGACCTTACGATGACGAGAAGGGTAGCTATTCAGGGCGGCTAGCGTTGTTCTCAATGCCTAGTTAACGCGGTAACCGGAGATGTGGAATCGATCCCGAACTCAAGTGGTATTTGTCCGATAATCCGACTATACGTCCAAGCGAACACCGCCTCGCAGACGAAGCGAAATTTCATCCTTTCAGCCTGACAAAGCGTAAATCCGTTCAGCCAGGGATTCGATCAACGAGCGACGCTTCAGAACTTCGCGCCAGCGTTGTGGAATGTGCCGCTCACCGTAAAAAGCACCTGCCAGCTGACCATAGACGGCGCCACAGGTATCGGCGTCACCTCCGAGATTTACCGCCTGGCAGCAGCCCTCTTCGAAAGAGTTGCTGCGATGAAATGCCCATAGAGCCGCTTCCAGTGTCCTCACGACATAACCAGTAGACGCAATTCGGGGCGGCTGGTGGTTTTTGAATGAGCCAGCAGCAATCTCGTTAATCTCAGGAACCAGAGGATTCTCTCCCCAATAATCGGGGACGGGGGTGAAACGGACCGACAGTAGAGTTTCTTTGTCCACTCCCCCAATGGCTCCCACAAGCAGGGCCCCGAAATACCGGCAAGCGTCCACTGCAGTGGCGGCTCCATGTGTTGTGCGAGAGCTCTCTGCAGACTTTTCAATCGCCTCTCGTGGGCGGTGAGCCCATCGCAGTGGGACAGGAGCAAGTCGCATGATGGAGCCGTTGCCTGCCGAGAGGGGATCAGTTGAGCCTGAATAAGGCTTGCGTGTCCTTTCAAACCGGGTGAGCGCGTCCCGCACTGTACTACCAATATCAAAGCAGTGGTCGGTGCTACTCAAGTGACCGGTTCGGTACCAACGGACATATCGTTCGAGTTGGTCGATCGGGTCAAAGATACGAGTCTCTACGAGACTTTCCGCAAGACAAAGCGCCATTGACGTGTCATCCGTCCATTCGCCTGGAGCTAGCCGAAATGGACCACCGCCAATGATTTCCGTCAGCGGCTTGAAAGTACGGGGTGCAGTGAATTCGATCGTCGTGCCGAGCGCGTCTCCGGCCGCTAGGCCAAGGAGGGACCCACGATATCGTTCGACGGGATTCATGGTCCGCACAAACCAACAAACTGATACATAGTCCAGTTTCCCGGCAAATGCCTGATTAACGCGGTGATCTCAATGGGTCGGCGCAACACTAGCTCGAAGTCTACTCGCAGGAGTCTGAAAACCTAAGGTCTTTCGTGGGCGTTGATTTAAACGCAGGGCTACCTGGTCCAGTTCGGATTGAGCGTA
>WNGH01003623.1_pt1 | contig 21260 bp, 24 predicted proteins | sample 5400631 | NCBI WGS metagenome assembly WNGH01 (sample SAMN13153373, study PRJNA577476) | soil metagenome | isolation source: 115 cm soil or saprolite under Garry oak tree replicate 1 | place: USA:California | collected 2016-06-15
AAAATTCTGGGCAGGTCGCCTGGGGGAATGCCCATGCCGGTATCAGCCACGGTGATGGTGACCGTCCCTTCGTTCAGGCTCCCAACAATTTCCACTTTGCCCCTGGCAGGCGTATATTTGAAAGCGTTATCCAACAGGATCAGAAAGAGTTGCGTGATGTAGTCGGGATTGCCCCAGACGAGTGCTCCTTCTAACAGTTCCAGATCACGGCATTCCAGCGTGGGTTCACTCTCCGTGGGATGTCGCTGGCTGCAGAGGTCGGCAACCACGTCTCTCACGAGCACAGGTTCGTAGGCCGCCGAGACCTGGGCATCCGAGCGGGCCAGCATGAGCAGGTGGGTGACCATGCGCGCCATGCGGTCGGTTTCGATGCGCACGCGCTCCAGGGAGTTGGCCTGGAACTCCGGGTCCGTGGCTCCCACCTTCTTCATGAGATCGAGGGAGGAGAGCATGACCGTCAGGGGCGTACGCAATTCGTGCGACACGTCGAGCAGAAACTGACGCTGCAGGTCATTGACTTTCTGCACCTCTTGATAGGCATCTTCCAGCGCCAGCAGCATGCCATTGATCGTCTGTGCCAGGCGGCCAATTTCATCGGGGCGTTTGCGAGGAGCGAGACGACGGGAGTGATCCTTCGTGGCCGCGATCTCAGCAGCGGTGCTCGCCAGCGACTCCAGGGGATGCATCGCCTGGCGCACTAGCAGCCAGATCGCCAGCGCCGCCAGACCCAATGCCACAGCGACCCCCGGATAGAGGATGCCTCCCAATTGGTTCAGCGCCAGATAAAAGGCCTGGGGGGAATGGGCCACGATGATATAGCCCAGCACGCGATGGTTGATCACGACCGGTTGGCCGTACACGAAGAGGGGCGTCTGCTCGACCAGCACCTCCTGCACCTGAGTCTCCACTTCCAGAGGTTGCCCGACCTGGCCAGGATGGTACCATGCTGATCCTGCACCTGTAGGAACGTATCTGGCGATTTGAAGACGACCAGTGGCGGCACACAGAGCGTCGCGCTTCCTGGACACGGGTGGATGGCCACCTGCAAAATCGCGGCCTGGTGGCGCACGTCCTGGTCGATCATTGCCAGCAGATTACTCCTGGTGAGCTGGTAGATCGTCACGCTAAACGCCGCCAGCAGCAGCAGCACGATGAGAAGGAACCATAAGGTCAGGCGGGTGCGAATGTACATCAGCTTATTCCCTCAGGGCGTAGCCATAGCCCCGGATCGTCTGGAGCAAGCGTGTCCCTCCGTGCGCCTCGAGCTTCTGGCGGAGATGATTCATGTAGACCTCCAACACGTGGGAGTCGATCTCGCTGCTGTAGCCCCAGATGCGCTCCAGGATCTGCTCGCGGCCCAGGACTTGCCGGGGGTGGCGCAGGAAGAAGACCAGGAGATTGTACTCCTGGGTGGTCAATTCGATGGGATGCCCGGCCCGCCAGACTTCCCTTGTCGCCTGATCGAGTTCCAGGTCGGCATAGACCAGCGGTTCCCCTCCTGCTTTGTGACGGCGCAGCACGGCGCGGATACGTGCCACCAGTTCGTCGATGGCGAACGGCTTGGGCACATAGTCGTCGGCCCCCAGGTTCAGCGCGTTCACCTTGTCCATCACCTCGTCGCGCGCAGTGAGCATGATGATGGCGATATCCTCCTGGAGCCGCAGGCGGCGGCACACCTCGAAGCCATCGGGGCCAGGCATCGCGATATCCAGCAGGACGAGGTGCGGTTGATACTGTTTGGCTGCGGCCAGACCGGTCTCGCCATCCACCGCGGTATACACCTCGAACCCCTCAAAAGCGAGACCTTTCTGGAGGAGGGGTAGAATCTGCAGATCATCGTCTATCACGAGGACGCGGGTTGTCACATTCGTACCTCCGTCGTGGTGTGTTTGACCAGAGATGTTTCGCTCAATCGACGCATCAGCTCCCAGCCCATGAACATCAGCTTTCCTCACCTATCGTATCACACGGCCAGGTCCGGTGTTCTGTGTACGCCTCCGGAATGGAGGGCCATCTGACCGTGAGCACACAGCTCTCTTCCAGTACTTGCCAGTGATGCGGGAGGCCAGCCGACCAGATGAGGTAGTCGCCCTCGCGTGAGAGGAGATGGGCTTCCTGGGGAAAGCTGATCTGCACGCGGCCCTTGCACAGGATGCAGAGCGTGGTCGCTTGCTCGCTCATGCCCCACGATGACCGCTCTTCTCCAGCGGAATACGCGCCCCACTTAACTTCGACCGCGGAGGTTGCACACAAACCGCAGGTGTGCGCAAGAAAGTGACCAATGAACCAGCCTTGATGAGACGCTCCATCCACCGAGGCATTCCCTGAAAACACAGAGTGTGCCTCCGTGAGCCGGTAGTACTCCTGATCCGCCTCTTCGTTCGGGGTGGTGCTGTCTGAATTCATAGAGCAAGACTCCGTTTCATCAGTGAGAAGGCTGTGCCGATTCCTCACGAAAACCACTGCGACTGAGGGATGAGTCCCTCACCGGCGCCCACCTGCGCGGTGGTGCCCTCCGATCCAGCGTGCTGTGGGTTGGGACATTCGCCACCCCTTGAATTTCAGCTCTAGAAGGCTGTCGGGAGCGGTGTCTCATTTCACCACACCACACTCGACAGGTCCCTGCCCGGTGTGACGGTGCAGCAGGCGACAGTGCCAGGGAGGACGCACTCCAGGATGTACGCCTCCCTGCATAACATCCCGCCTGGATTAGGGATTGAACTCAGTGAGCGTCTGAAGCCCGTTGCTGGTGCTGCTGAAGAAATTCCCCACGGCCCAGGCTTGACCGGAGCTGGGGTCCGCCGCAGCCGCGCTCAGGATATTCTGGCTCGCGCTAGGATTGGGGCTGGGGACGACACTCCAACTGCTCCCATCCCACTGTTCGATCACGGTCTGGTCGGTACCGTTGTTGATATTGATGAAGTTTCCCACGGCCCAGATGTCGGTGGCGGAGACGCTGGCGATTCCTCTGAGCTCCCCGGAGCCTGGGCTGGAAACGATGCTCCAACTCGTGCCATTCCACTGCTCGATCAGGGTCTGAACGCTGGAGCCAGAAATGAACTGCCCCACGGCCCAGACGTCGTTGCTAGAGACCGCCGCTGCTGCTAGTAGGGTGTCAGAAGCCGAGCCGGCGACGTTGGGGCTGGACACCACGCTCCAACTGGTGCCGTCCCAGTGCAGGGTGAGCGTCTGCTCGGAAAAGCTGGTTTCCGCAAACCCCACGGCCCAGATGTCGGTGGCGGAGACGGCTGTCACTCCATTGAGAAAGTTGTTTTGCGAGACGACGTTGGGGCTAGACACCACGCTCCACTTGTGGCCGTTCCAGTGCTCGATTAGGGTCTGATCGACGCCGCTGGACACGAAATCCCCCACCGCCCAGACATCTCTGGCGGAGACGGCCGTGACTCCGTTTAGAAAGCCGACCTGTTTTGGGGCTTTGACGAGGCGCCAACTCGTGCCGTTCCAGTGCTCGATGAGTGGCGGGGTCGCAGTGTTGACCTTCCCGACGGCCCAGACATCCTTGGTGGAGACGGCCGCCACGCCGAGGAGGGCATCGTTCGAGCTGGCATTGGGACTGGCCACGACGCTCCACGCGGTGCCGTTCCAGTGTTCGGTGAGCGTCTGCTGGTCGGTGTCTCCTACCGACCAGACGTCGTTGGCGGAGACGCTGGCCACCCCGTTGAGTTCGTTTTCCGACCCGGGACTTGGGCTGGGGACGACGGTCCAGGGGGTCGCCTGCGCCTGTGCCACCGCTGGTGCCAGGAGCAGGGCGATCAACACCGCTCCGACCACACACGAAAAGAGACGGACCTTCAAAAGCTTCATGATACTCCTCTTAAGCTTCTGCTCTCTGGAGGGCAGGAGCAAAATATACACAGACTCTGCGTGGGGCCTCAGCGTTGTGGTCATGCACGTCGCTGAGGCTCCAGGAAGAAGCATGCTGGTCTGAACGATGCGATACTGGCCAGAGCCGCCAATCGACGACCGCTCCTTATGCGGCCAGTGCGGCTAGGCCAGGCGTGCAGACGAACCACTTGCCGAACAGCCCCTCACCCGTGGTCTCGCCGGCAGCGGTATCTCCTGAGTAGGTGTAGAGCAGATGACCATTGTACTGCACCTGATTGCCATTCGCGTCATTGAAGACGCTCAGCGGTCCAGAGAGGGAAGAGTCGCCGAGAGGCGTACCTGAGCCGGTGAAGAGCAGCGGGGGCCAGATCTTTGGACAACCGCCGGTGCAGGCAGTCTTTGTTGTACTATCAGGAGTGAAGTAGTACAGCGTCAGGCCCTGTGGAGTGGCGAGAATCGTCACCGCTTTGCCTTTCACCGTGGCTGTGGCTAGCCTGACCGCGAATGAAGCCAGGTCGGGGGTGGCGACATACCATTTACCGAACAATCCTTCCCCCTTGGTCTGGCCGGCAGCGGTGTCCCCTGAGTAGGTGTAGAGCAGGTAACCACTGTACTCCACCTGGGTGCCATTGGTATCGCTCAGGGTACTCAGCGTGCCAGGGAGGGTTGTTGCGCTGGTAGGTATGCCCGAGCCGGTGAAGAGCAGTGGTGGCCAGACCTTTGCGCACCCGCCGGCGCAGGCGAGCTTCGCCGCCGTATCAGGAGTGAAATAGTACAGAGTCCTTCCTTGAGTGTCGGTTAAGATCGTCAAGGCTTTCCCGTTCACCGTGGCTTGAGCGGTCTGCACGGTGGAAGTACTGGCAGTGGTGGCCGTAGCAGCGGCAGTGGGAGTGCTCGAAGTTGACCCGGTACTCGTGGTGCCCCCGCAAGCGCTGAGGACCATCACCAGTACAAGTCCGATGGCAACGAAGAAAGTACGTTTCGGAATTCCCATCTTGAATGTTCCTCCTAAGTAAGAAATAGTGACGTCTAGTGAGTACCCACACCCTTACTCTGATTGATGCGACCATATCTGACCGGGCACGTTGTACCCCCGGAGTGGCTGGACAAAGGATAGCCATCCATCCTTCTTCAGAATGCTCTGAGAACGATGAATCTGTGTTCGCTCGTGAAGCGAGCAGCCCTGGTCGGCTTTCTGAGTAGTCTGAGGTACTTCCCTGATGTTACTAAGGATAGCTGCACTACCTCAATAGAAGCTCAATAGAAGCTCAATTTCAGGTAACGATTTGGTAAATGGGGCGCATCATGTTTTTCTCCCTTGCTCTTGAGAAGCAGGTCGCGAGCAAACTACCAGGAGCATGTTGAAATGCAACGTACTCAAACATCTATGGTATACTGGTTGAGGTAGAGGTGATCTACCAAGCTCAGTTGAGCGTATAGTTTGATGCTACTCCATATGGAAAACGGTCCTTTGCTTCCGGAGGTGCAACCGGTCATCTCTCTGTAACAGAATCGGCTTGATCATGTCAGTAGGAGAGCGAATTGCCTTACAGATGCTCTACGACTGGACATACTGACAGAAGGAGAATCTACAGTGACCACGTTCAAAGAAGAAAGTTCGCTCGTCGCTGAGCTACCGTCTCAGCAGTATTTCGTCGAGCAATACCAGCAAGTTCGCCGCTTCTCGGAGCACTTGTGTGAGCCGCTTGTCACCGAAGATTACGTCATTCAATCGATGCCAGATGTCAGCCCGACCAAGTGGCATCTCGCCCACGTCAACTGGTTTTTCGAGACATTTCTCCTCTTTCCAGCAGTTCCTGGTTACCAGTCCCTTCATCCACAGTATGCGTACCTGTTTAATTCCTACTACAACACGCTGGGAGAACGGCACTGCCGACCCAATCGCGGTCTGATCTCCCGGCCCACCGTCGAGGAGACCTACCGGTACCGCCGCTATGTCGATGAGCACGTCCTTGACCTGTTGGAAAAGCTCGATGAGAGACAGCTGGCAGCAATTGCGCCCATCTTTATACTGGGTCTGCAGCATGAACAGCAACATCAGGAACTGATGGTTACGGACATCAAACATGTGCTCTCCTGCAATCCGCTCTACCCGGCCTATGTGGCCCGCATACCCACGAGCGCCTCTCGCGTCCCCCCTTTGGAATGGGTATCCTTTCCTGAAGGGCTGCACTGGATTGGACATGAGGGAGATGGGTTCGCCTTTGACAATGAAGGACCCCGGCACCGCCAGTTCGTGCAGTCGTTCCAACTGGCCTCACGCCTGGTCACGAACGGGGAATACCTGGAGTTCATGGAGGACAGAGGCTATGACAACCCCCTCTTGTGGCTCTCCGAGGGCTGGGCCACGGTGCGGGCTGAAGAGTGGAAGGCGCCGCTGTATTGGGAAAAGCGGGATGGCCATTGGTGGGTGATGACCCTCAACGGGCTGCGCGAGGTAGACAAGGCTGAGCCGGTCTGCCACGTCAGTTACTTCGAGGCGGATGCCTATGCGCGCTGGGCCGATGCGCGATTGCCGACGGAAGCCGAGTGGGAGGTCGCAGCGCAAGGAGTTCCGGTCGAAGGAAATTTCGTGGAGAGCAGTCTGTACCACCCGGCGCCCCTCAACGCTTCCGCCACCGATGTGGAACTGGCGCAGATGTATGGAGACGTGTGGCAATGGACCCAAAGCTCCTACGCGCCCTATCCGAACTTCAAGCCAGGGCCGGGGGCGGTCGGGGAATACAATGGGAAGTTCATGTGCAACACAGCCGAGGCCGAGCCCACTAGGGCTCTACGACTTTGAACCCCAGCGCAAGACCTTTCGCGACGAAGTGCTGCAAGGGTTACAAGATGCGCGCAAAGAACTGCCGAGTAAATACTTCTACGACGAGGTCGGATCGCAGCTCTTCGAGCAGATTTGCGAGCTGGACGAGTACTACCTCACACGTACCGAGCTTGCCATCATGCAGGAGCGGATGGCTGAGATCGTCGCGCTGCTCGGACCGCATTGCTTGCTCATCGAGTACGGTAGCGGCAGCAGTACGAAGACCCGCATGCTGCTGGATGCCCTGCAAGACCCGGCTGGCTACGTGCCCATCGACATTGCCAAAGAGCAGCTGCTGCGCTCAGCGGCAGCACTGGCGCTCGCGTATCCCGAGTTGGAAGTGCTGCCGGTCTGTGCCGACTACACGAGTGACTTTGAGCTGCCTCCGCCAGCAAAGCCCATCTGGCGGAGGGTCGCCTACTTCCCTGGATCGACCATCGGCAACTTCGACCGAGAGCCGGCCAAACGCTTTCTGCAACAGATTGCCAGGGTCTGTCAGGGCGGTGGTCTGCTCATCGGCGTGGATTTGAAGAAGGACTTCAACATCCTGCATCGTGCTTATAATGATTCGCAAGGGGTGACCGCCCAGTTCAATAAGCACTTGCTGGTGCGCATGAACCAGGAACTGGACGCCGACTTCCAGCTGAGCCAATTTGGGCACTATGCCTTCTATAACCCGGGTCAGAGCCGGATCGAGATGCATCTGGTGAGTCTGAAAAACCAGACGGTTCGCATTGGGGAGAGCGAAATTGCCTTCAAACTGGGCGAGAGCATCTGGACGGAGAGTTCGTACAAATATACGCTCGAGGAGTTTGCACAACTGGCGGCAAGCGCGGGCTTTACCGTCGAGCAGGTGTGGACAGACCCACGCAAGTTGTTCAGTGTGCAGTACCTCACTGCTGGTTAAACGTGCATCTGGTGGATCCATAATGAGGCCTTGTTTGGAAACGACATTTCTGCACCCATACTTTGAGGCAAGCGCATGAAATTCGCCATCCTCACAAAGACCTTTCACTTTGAGGCAGCGCATCACCTCCCAGGGCATCGAGGGAAGTGCGCTCGTCTCCACGGTCACTCCTATCGATTAGAGGTCACCCTCCGCGGGCCGATCAAAGACATACCGGGTCACTCTGATCACGGGATGGTGATGGATTTCAGCCACCTCTCGCAAATCGTCCGTGCTTCAATCATCGAACGCCTTGACCATTACGATCTCAATGAGGTGACAGGAATTCATACAACTGCCGAGAATCTGGCCCACTGGATATGGGACGTCCTGATCGCAGCCGAACTTCCGGAAGAGTTGCTCTATCGCATTCGGCTATGGGAGACGGAAGGCAGCTTGGTGGAGATTACACGAGAAGAGCGCGGGGACTCTGTACCATGAACGTGATGGAAATCTATCGCTCTGTCCAGGGCGAGGGCTCGCTGATGGGTGTTCCAACAACCTTTGTGCGCTTCTTCGCCTGTAACCTCCGCTGTTCATGGTGTGATACCAAGTATTCTTGGAGCGTGCGCGAGGGAGGCACATGGGAGACCCTGGCTCCACAGGAAGTTGCGAGGCGTGCCAGCGCGCTGGGTGCCTGGCACGTTGTGCTGACCGGCGGCGAGCCGACCTTGCAGCGGGAGCTTGCCAAGCTTGCTGCATTGCTCAAGGAACAGAGATATCACCTGACCGTTGAGACGAATGCGACCGTCTTCCCAGAGGCCGTCGTTCCGCTTATCGATCTTTGGAGTCTCTCTCCCAAGTTGAACAGTGCTGGTGAGCACTATCTACGCCACCCGGTCATCGAGCGCTTCCTTGCAGCGCTGCGACCGGATCAACAACAGTGGAAGTTTGTGGTCCGTGACGACACTGACGAGCAGAGTCTCCGTGCTCTGTTGCTTCGCTACCCCCTGTTTGCAGAACACCAGTTGCCAATTATTCTGCAACCAGAAGGCGATACAGCAATACAAGACTATTCAACTGCACTTGAGCAACTTGCCGAGCGGGTGCGAGACCCTTTTTGGGATGATTACTACGTGCGCATCCTCCCCCAAATGCACGTGATCATCTGGGGACGACGGCGATGGGTGTAGAAGAACCTTTGATGCGTTCATCTTCGCGAGTGGAGCAAACGTGATTGCGACCTATTCGGTCCGCCGAGGAAATTCACAACGCTGAGCGATTTCCGCCCAAGGGCCTTCCCGCCAGGGGTATGGTCCTGGCTGGACAAGAGCTCGAGCGATTCCACGGTCCAGCCTCACAACCATCGCCCTCCCGCACTTGTTGCGTCTGTCCGCGACCTTGATGTCACTCGGTGTGAGTGTCCCCTCTGCACCTGACTGTCCGCGTGTCCCATGATGGAAGGGGTCGAGCGGTCTCCACCGAGACAGGAGGTGCCCCACATCTCGCACCGTCCAGGGCACGGCACGTGACGTCTGCCTGAGAGCGGTCTTGCTCCCGCACACAGCAGATGACGGTGGACGACACCATCGATGGTGCTACTCTTGCTCCTCCACTCTCGTGAAGCCCACGCCAGTGCTCTCTTCAGGATAGCATCAATGCATCCACTCAACGGCACGAAATCGCTTCTTCAGGCTCTGCTGATTGGACACCTCCTTCGCCGTGTCAGGAAAACCGCCGGTGTCTCCGCGAACGTCGGACCACGGAGTGTTGGGCACCGCTTGCCGCTCGCCGTCCACGTAGATCGCATCCACCCGCTCGTTGAAAAAGCAGAGCAGGCTGCTGATCGGCGAACAGACGGGCAGCGGGTCGCCGTAGCTCCACACGATGTCTTTGAACACCCGATCGCCGATCTGCGCGGACCAATATGCTGCCTGGCCCTTGTAGGGACACCTGGTGGCAGTCGCGGTCGGCTCTAAGAGCTCTCTACGAACGTCCTGCTCCGGCAGGTAATAGCGGGTCGGCAGACCCGTTTCGAGCACCAGCCGGGGGCGTCGGCTGTCCGCTATGGTCACGCCAGCGAGCACGACCCGGACATGGCGGGAACTCGGCAGAATATCCACGCGCTTATAGGGATCGCGTGCATGCGCGAAGACCTGCTCATCCTCTTCGTACCAGGCGTCCATCAGGTGCCAGTACAAGGCCAGGTAGCCCTTGATCGGCGGTCCGTCGGGCAAGGGACTCGGATAGCTCCAGGCCGCATCTTCGGCCACGCGGTCGCCGACCCGAATCGTCCAGTAGGACGCCTCGCCTTTCAGGGGAGAGTGGCTACGGCGGTCAGTCGCCTCCATCACCTCCATGCCCACGTCTCCTAGCGGAAGGTAGAAGACCGGCAACCGTCCAAATTCATGCAACAGCATGACATGGGTGCTATCGGCCACGGTGATGCCAGCGAAGACCACGCGCACGCGCCGACGGCTGTCTTCCCAGCGAAAGCGCAACCCCTGGCTGAACGAGGGCGAAGCCAAAGGACCAAGAAACACATCTTCAAAAACTGGGTTCATCCTGTCTGTCCTTCTCTCTGCAGCGTGCGACGAGCAAACGTGCTCACTCATGATACCACATACCACACACTCCTAGAACACGTCCTCTTGAGTGCATGTGTGGGCAGAGTCGCTTGTTGTCTCCTCACGAGGGAACGGCCCGTGCTGTCCGAGAAAAGAGGGAGGAGGGCTCACCCATCCACAACAAACGACCATGGTGCATCACTCCGCCGTCTTCCCGTTCCTTCCTCTTTGTGCGTCAGGAGACGGTGCTGGCAGCCCTCCAACGCGCACGAACGCTCTTCCCCTTTCCGATTTTGGGGATCGATACCGATAACGGTGGAGAATTCATCAATGAAAGAGTAATTGCCTATTGCGAACAAGAACAGATTACGTTCACGCGGGGACGCCCGTCTCTGAAAAACGATCAGTACCCATCCGTGTCTTTTCCATTCAACGTTGCACAGCGGGGATGTTTCGGTCCTCGAGGAGGGCATCCGATCCGGCACCAGTGCTGCACACCTTGTACCAAGGGCAGGAAAGGAGAAAACGCGTCCTTGGCTGGCGGCACACCCAGAAAGACCCCTTCGAAGGAGAGTGGGAGCAGATCCTGTCCTGGCTGGTAGCCACCCCGAGCGGAGCAGCGGCGACATTTTCCGAGAATTACAGCGCCTCTCCCCAGGACGCTATCAACCCTTGCAAATCCGCACGCTTCAGCGAAGCATGAGGAAAATACGAGCCCCCCTCTTGTAAACGCGCGAGGAGCAATGGCAAACTGAAGTGATCCGTGGCCCATCACCCCCGCCAGTTTCCGCAGCAGCAAGACCCACCAGGATATCCTGACCACCGCCAATTGAGCAAACCCCTGGGTTAGATTTTGGGTGAGGCAATGCGATAGCGTCATGGGTAGTGCTATGCTCTTCTTCCCCACTGTGGAAGCACCACATGTGAAGGGGTGAATATCCATTCATTCCCCGTTTCGGTCAAATGCCCGTAGAGCACCAAATATCGCTCGAACTTCATTTGCTCATCATAGTGCAAGAGCGTCAATGACCCCTGCTCCTCCGATGCGGGGACCGGTCTCTGGTGCGGGATGGGCAAGGTAAAACACCGTTTGTCCCGATCAAAGACGAGAGGAAGTGGCAGCACCACCGGGTAGCCATCGATACCAGGATAGCTGAGAGCCACACGGCTGAACGCTTCGATGTGCATGAGCAGTTCTTCTGTCCACTCAATCATTGATTCACCTCCACAACTTCAGGGGACTGCTGGAAATTGCCATCGGGCCACCCGAGAAAGCGGGTTGGTCGGACACGAATGAGCGCTCGATGCGTGTACCCTGGCATGGCCTGCTCCATGCTCGCTAACGATTCGCGGGCGGAAGGCTGGCGTCGTGCCCAGCCGGCAAAATACCGTTTCCAGCCAGACATCAGATTGGTATCATCGACCTCGGCCAATCCTTGCACCAGCAGCACATGTTTCGGCTCCCCTGGCCCGCTGCCAACCGGCGAGAAAAGGATGGCCACCTTGGGGCGCTGGCGCACATTCTCCACGCGTTTGACCGCGACGGGAGAAGAGATCATCAGGGTACCTGTATCGGGATCAAAGTGATTGAGAAAGACCGGCAGGGCCACCGGAATATCACGGGCCGTTGTGCTGGCAAATTGACAGGTAAACGACTCTTCAATTGCATGGTACATCCAATCGGGCAACTGGTTCATCTTGTACCAACCTTTCTTTTTTCGAGAGAGCTTTTTTCCCATCGTCTTTGCCCGCCGCCCCTGCGGGCTGGCAAGGGCGGCATTCCCCAAGTCCATTTCATGGGTAGAGCGACGAGCAGGGTTCGATTGCTGTTGTGCGAATCGTGCGCGTCAGGCGAAGACCGGGGAGATATCGATATAGATACGGAGGTCTTGAAGCAGATCGCCCCTCTTGCGCAAGATCGACGTGCAAGGAACAGTCACCACCTTGCCATCGTGGCGGGTATAGTCGATGAGCGCCTCCACAATCTCGACATCACCTTCGTCCCACGTTTGCACAAAATTGTGGCGTAATCCCTTAATCGCTCCCCAGAAATCGGCAATTCCGCGTACTACGGCATCACGGCCAACGACTGTCTCGGCATTGCCGAAACGAAGGCGCACATCCTCTGTGTGGAGAGGTGCAAACTTCTCCACATCCATGGAATCGACCACTGCATAGTAGTGTTTTACCCAGTCGGACATAGAATCCTCCTTCTTTGGTACGTCAGTACCAGGTACCATTTCGATCACGTAAAAATGGCTAGCCAACCATGTCACCGCCATCGGCGAAGAGCATGCTGCCTGTCATATAGGCGGCAAGGTCACTAGCACAAAACAGTGCAACACGAGCGACATCATCCGGTTGCGCAGCGCGTCCGAGCGGCAATTTCGCCGCGTACTCATCCAGCACACTGCCCATCCCGAAACTATCCAGCCAGGCACGCTTTTCGGCTACCCCTGGCGTGTAGCACAGTGTCGGTGCCACTGCCAGCACGCGAATATTGTGCGGCCCAAACTCAAAAGCAAGACTCTTGGTGAGACCGGCCACAGCATGCTTAGAAGAGACGTAATGGGCAGCATTCCCGCCGCCCGTTTTGACTGCCGCGGTAGAGGCCAGATTGATAATGACTCCACCCCGGCCTGTGTCGATCATGTGTCTTGCAGATTCGCGTGCACAGATAAACAGCGAGCGTAGGTTCAGGTTCAGCAGATGATCCCAGTCCTCGTCTGAGATCTCAAGCGCGGCAGCGCTAGGGTAAGCGCCAGCATTATTGACCCAGATATCAATCTGGCCAAAATCTTGAACGATGCGCGCAACTGCCGCCTTGATCGCTTCACCATCACAGACATCGAGATGGAGAGCCGCTGCCTTTCCATCGCGCCGGAGCCGAATTTGCTGCGCAGCGTTGTCAGCCGCTGCCTTATCGATATCGGCGATGATGACGGTCGCCCCTGTTTCTACCAGGCGATCGGCAATCGCGTACCCGATACCACGGGCCGCCCCTGTGACAACAGCGACCTTACCCGTGAGGGAGATAAGATCACTGATTGATCGTTCGCTGACATCATACATAGCCATAGGTGCCTCCTCATAACAAGTGGTCCATGTACAACAGGATAAGCGTACAACCGTTCGTTCCTCTCTCAGGAGAGAAGAGCTGAGGGATGCTTAAAGAAAATGGCCGGTCTAAACCGCTGATTGCGACTCCAGCGTCCCTTCCTTTACCCATTTGCGGATCGCAGAGAGAGTAGCCTGGACTGCGCCCAGGTAATCACCCTCCATCTGCCTCGCGTATGCCTGCTCTTCGGATGAACCGGGCGGGATCCCTTCTTTTTCAAGCGAGAAGGTGAAGCGCAAGGAGAGTTCTCCGTTGGCATCTTCTTCGATCTCGTTTTTGATGGTGCCAAGAGTGCTCCCTGAGAGACGGTCGAACTGTACCATTCGTTTCGGATAGAACGTCACGCGCTCACGGGCGGGTTCGCCACGAAAGATAATGTCTCGCACAAGGTAATTGTCGCCGCGCTCGACGGTGTCGCATTTCGTCATTTTGGGGACGAAAGGCAGGGCATTCTCCGCCTTCAGCTCCAATCCTTTCCATACCTGGTCGCGGTTGAGGACTGGGACGTCGGGGTCACCCCTGTCGTTGACGGGAACGGATCGAGTCATGGTAAACATGGTGTGAACTCCTTTCATTTCATACTATTCAGCATCCGAACGGAACGATACTGCCGAGAATTACTTCCGGGTTGCATCTACTTCATCTCTGTTTCTAACCTCCCCAACCCCTCAATTTCCGCAACCATGCGATCGCCTGATCGCAGAAACTCTGGTGGTTTTCTTCCGTACCCGACACCGGAGGGAGTGCCCGTTGCGATGATATCACCGGGTTCGAGCGTCATAATGGTGGTAAGATGTTCTATGATTTCCTGGATCGAAAATACCATGCTCGCTGTATTCGAGTGCTGCTTTACCTGCCCATTCACTGTGAGCGTCAGTGTGAGCGCCTGTGGGGTTTGTACGAACTCAGCAGGCGTAATGAAGGGACCCATAGGCGCAGCTCCATCGAAGTCTTTCGACATTACCCAATCGAGTCCAAAGTACGAGTGCTCTTCTTTGGAAACCCAGTCACGTGCAGAAATATCATTTAAAATGCTATAGCCCGCGATACTCGCCATGGCTGCCTCACCTCGCACGTGCCGGACCCTCTGTCCGATAACCACCGCCAACTCCACTTCCCAGTCGATCATTTTCGCATACTCAGGAAGGGGAACGGTTTCACCAGAACCGACCAGCGTTGTGGTTGGAGGCTTTAAAAAGCAGTAAGGAAACTTCGGTGGCTGTGTATTGTCCATTTCTGCGTTGTGGTCGCTATAATTTGCCCCAAGGCAGATGAGCTTATTGGGATACAGCAGAGGTGGGAGCCAGTGAATGTCATCTGCCCTGAGTTGGCTTTGCTGCCTATCCTGTTCAGAAGAGCCAAACCAGTACTCAACGAGTGAGGGAAGTTTTGCTCGCCAGTAAGGCCAATGCTGCATCATTTGCATGAGTGAAGCAGGCTTCGTCGGGTGCAAGGAAAGCGATTCTGGTAGGCGAGCATCGCTCAACGCGGTTACTACATCAATATGCTTCCCCCGGGCATGGAGAACGATGCGTTCCTTCCCAGAGACCAGGCCGCTGCCAATTTGGTACTTCATTCGATGCCTGCCTCTTTCCCCAACACCGCGAACATGGCGGCAATGTCCTGTTCTCCTCGTCCCTCCTCCGCGGCTCGGTCATAATATCCTGACGCCAGGTCGAGTAAGGGGGTCGGGCAACCGGATTCCCTGGCAAGCGCTTTGATGAGTGGAATAAATTCTTGCACCTGGTGTACAGAGCCCAGAGGTGGCTCATAGCGCCTGGCAGCCATCATCGGTCCGCGCGCCGCTAACATCGTGGACCCCGCGATGCTCGGATTGATCACCTTCATCACCATCTCAGGGTCAAGACCTGCCTTCGTACTCAGTACCATGGCCTCCGCGGCAGCAAGCGTATGAACCGCAACCAATAAGTTCGCGACGCATTTCATCTTTGAACCGGCTCCAAACCCCCCGAGGTAGAAATTATTATCGGTGATGGCTTGAAGAACGGGCAGGCAGTGATGAAATACTTCTTCGTCCCCGCTGCCAAAGAAGACCGTCTTCCTGGGAAGTACCAGAGCGGGGGTGCCGCTGATTGGGCAATCAAGCATTTCTACACCTACCCTTTGAAGGTGGGTAAGAGCTTGTTCTTTTGCTTGAATGGAAAGCATACTGATTTCAACCACAATCAGGCCCGGATGGGCGCCATGAATCAGGCCATTTTCCCCTTCAACTACCTCCAGTAGAGCTTCGTCAGTAGGTAGGCACGTCAGGACGATATCGGAGTGTTGCGCGACTTCTTTGCTAGATGAGACGGGAGTACCCCCCATGGTAATGAAATCGTCGATCATGTGACGACGATACCCATAAACAGCAAAGCCATGCTCGAGCAGGCTAAGGGCAACAGGCAGGCCCATTTTTCCGATGCCAACGATGCCAACGTTTGTACTCATACTGTTGTTCTCCTCTGTGATAAGGGTACAAGGGGCCGCGACACATCCTGGGTCTACTCGACGTGATAGCTCCTATCCGAATAGTTGACGGTTACAGTGAAACTGCCCTCGTTGAGCTGCCAGGTTCTGACTTCGAAGGTGCGCATGCCACTTTTGTTGAGAGGGTCTTCCCCGGCGATGGCTTCTGCCTCCTCAAGTGATCCTGCTCTCAAAATGGTCATACCGCTGCCTGGTGGTAGGTCCTTACCTGCAAGAAAAGGACCGGAGGCGAAGAGCATGCCGCGTTTTTCGAGGTCGATCATGTAGTTCAAGTGATCAGGCAGCAGCGGCAATAACTCACTCATGGGCTTGATGGGCGTTGTGAGTACGACATAGAGCTCCCTTTGGAGCATACGACTAGTAAGTTCGTTGATCCTGTCTTGTAGTTCGGACATCGTTCGCCTCCTCTCATCGCGGCAGCGTGACGCGGGATGAACGTGATACAAAGCCTTCCCGGTGACTACTCCATAAACATGAATTCGCGCGATGGCATGAGGCCCCAGTGGTTCACAGCCTGGGGACTGTCTTTCCATACTTTCGGTCGCTGTGGGAAGTCTTCGTGCCAGGGACGCGGTTCAAAGTAGCCCAGGTCTTCGTCGAGCATGATATCCAACTCGGTGAACAATTCGACGATCTGCTTGTCGGGGTCGTGGTGGTAGGTAAAGATGTTGTGGCCAGCTCCGTGGCGGCCTGGCCCCCAGAGCAGAGGGATGCGATGCCTGGAAAGGTGATCGCACGCCTGCTGCACCTGCGCCCAATCTTTTAACTGAAAGGCGATATGATGCATCTTTTGATATTTCGACTTCAGGAAATTAACGGTATGATGGTCGGGACCGCAGCGCAGAAATACGAAAAAATCTTCAATCCAGTCGGAGACGCGGAAACCCAGTATGTTCTGATAAAAATCGGCAGTTTTCTGCACATCGTGTACCGCCATGGCGAGATGACCCAATTTTTGCGGGACGATGCCGCTGCCGCGAAAGTTCTGCCTCGCCGATTGCATAGTGGCGTACAGGTGAACCGTATTGCCCTCGGGATCGCGCAGTTGTAGCAATTCAGGTATGCCAGGCTGAGCGTCTGTTTGCGTCTCTACCTCTATGCCTTGAGCGCGCAGTTGCGCGCTGACTTCTTGAAGAGATTGGCTACTATGGATTTGAAACCCCATATGACGAAGGCCGCTCTCTGTTGAAGGGTAGAGAGCAATGGCATGATGATCGAGCGCGTTACTCAGGTAGGCGGCCCCATCCCCGCTGCGTTCCTCAAGCGTACAGCCAATGACCTCTGTGTAATACGCCAGCATAGCTTCCATATGTGTTGTGTTGAAGCCGGCATAGCCTATTTTTGTTACCTGTACCATGTCGTACTCTCCTCTCTGCTTCTGGCACTTCGTCAACGCGTACCAGTCGCTCCAGCCCCTGCCGTTTCAGCCACTTCACTTCCGCGAGTGAGGTAGGATTCGGGCGCTTTTGTGCCCCACATATCAAAGCCCAGCACTTCTGACTCCTGGCTCCAACGGATTGGCTCCCAGTCAGGTGCGAAAATGAGCATACCTCCAGTCCATATCTCAATGCGGTGCCCTGAGGGTTCAAAAAAGTAGAGGAACGTTGCGCCGCTTGTGCCGTGTTTGCCGGGACCCCACTCGATTTTGCCACCATGCTCAACCAGGATCGTGGCGGCTCTCAGTAGTTCTTCTGGAGAATCGACATAGTAGGCGATGTGGTGCAATCGAGCGCCAGAGCCACTTCGGTTATACATCACGGCAATATCATGCGACAGATTCGAGATGCTGAGCCACGAGCCGCGCCTCTGCCCATTCTGCCCTTCAACAAAATACCTGTGCTTAATACCCATTTCTCCTGTAAGCCACTCTTGTTCGCGCACCACATCATTGACCATCACATTAAAATGGTCAAAGCGGCGTGGGGCAATGCCGCCCAGCGGATATTTTTGTGGGAAACTCGGCAGCGCTGAGATCAATTCAGGGTCTGTGGCGTGATACTTCTCTATCTCCCAGTAGAGTTCCATGGGAACTCCACCCTGCGAGGAAAAGCGCAGCGCTCGCCCCTGCCCGCGCTCTGTACCAGCTTCAATCCATCTATAGGGTAATCCGGTTTCATCAAAACGGCGCGCATACTGTTCCAGGCTCTCCGGCGACTCGACACGCCATCCGAGATGTACCAGGGCGGACTTCTCGCTTTTTCTGAGGATGAGGGTATGGTGTTCCCAGTCTTGCCAGGCGCGTAAGTAGACGGATGTCGCATCTTCTTCTGTAATGAAGAGGCCCATCGTCTCTGTAAAGAACTGCTTTGAGGCTTCTACATTGTTCACAAGTAGTTCGGCGTGTCCGGCGTGAGCAATTTTCATGTCTTGACTCCCAGTAAATCCCAGGTTATAAACCAGCGTGGTAATCGCTTTCTTTCTACCAGCCCTCGCTACTTATGGATCAGGCATTCATTGGCTCATGCGCCTCTACCTGTTTATATTTCCCTGAGAAGAAGAGCAGCGGACGCCGTTCCCAATGGCGCAGATACTCGACGTGGCCGATGTAGAGCGATTCGCGGAATAGTTAACTCAAATAATTCGGTATCCAGCAGCTCTTTGACAATCGCCTCCGGGAGATATCCAAGCTGATCCATTTCCTTGACACGTTGCCGCAATTGTGGAGCGTATCAATCACCCTTACCTGAAAAGGCCCGCTACTCCTCTCGTCCTACCATCTGCGGTAAACATACATGTCGCAGCCGTTCGAACCATGACCCGGCGCTAGCGTCTACGAACTATATCCAATTCCTTGCGTGAAAAAGCGTACAAGGAAGATGGTGCGAGTACCAGAGAGGCTGTATCACCTCCCACTGATACATTTCTATCAACCCAGATACGATTAAGCGGTGTGTCCACATCTCAAAGTATATCCAGATTCTTAGAGTTTGTCAAGAGAAATATATCCAATTTTGTGCACTCCTCATTTATTCAGAAATATCGGCATGATAATGAGCCTGTTTCTTACCACACAATCTGCGGCAAATTCCAGCGTGGCAAAAAGAGAGAAAAGTTGGATATACTTCCCTTGACAAATCAAGGAGAAGTGTATATAGTAGAACAAGGAGGAACCGTATGCCTGACCATAGCACTGCCCAGGAGATGCCTGCCTTTTCCCTGGAGCAGCACATGATGTATGAAAATACGATCAGCGGAAGAGATAGTACTGAGCTTGCCTACCTGCAGCTCAGGAGAGCGATCGTACGCTGCGAAATTCCGAGTGGGGTGCAACTCTCACAAAGGGAACTCTCTCAGTTGTTGGGGGTCGGTCGGACACCTTTGCGCGAAGCCCTGCGCATGCTGCAACGCGAGGGGCTGGTTGAGGCTGAACCCAATCACCGCGTCCGCGTGGCAGACTTCTCCATCCCCGATCTTGAGCAGCTGTATGCGATGCGCATCAGTCTGGAAGCGCTGGCCATTCGTTTGACCGTTCCTCTCCTCCAGGCAGATGAACTGCGTCGGCTCGAAGGATTCCTCACCCAGATGGCTGGGCTGCCCACTCCCGAAGAGTACGAACGCTGGGAAGTTCCCCATCGGGCCTTTCACCTGAGTCTTGTTGCCCATGCTGGTACCCGTATCGTGACCATGATAGCGCAACTCTCGGATCATGCCGAGCGCTACCGGCGGTTCTATAGTACCGAGGCCCCACGAGCTTTTGAGCGAGGGATGCGTGAACATGAGGCAATTGTCGATGCCTGTCTTGCGCGAGACCCGGGACTAGCCGCCGAGCGTCTCGCCCGTCATTACTCGTCCGTGGCGCTGGGCACCCTAGCTGTGCTGGCTCCCGAGTATGACCCTGTGCTGGTGCGTACGGCACTCCATTCTGTAATGCAAGTGCGGACTGGTGGAAAGAACGGAGCGCAGGGCTCGGAATAATTCTGCTCGCCCACTGCTGATATGTTCGGGAATACCGAACATCATGCTTGTCTGTCCCCCCTCAACACATAAACTGTTTTTAGGAGCGGAGGAGTCAGAGGAAACAGGCTCACGCTTAGAAATACGTTCACAGGTCTATACCGATTGGCGTTTCTTGTCTGTAATTTTAGATGAGGAGAGAGCGAGATTGTATGACACAAACAACACCTGAAGTTGGCAAGTCCATTCGCGCGGGTGGGGTGATGACGAACTATCATGAAGCAGGGAGTGGCACACCCGTCATCTTGATTCATGGCTCTGGACCGGGCGTTTCGGCGTGGGCCAACTGGCGGCTTGCCATTCCCTTCCTGGCCGAGCGGCTCCACGTTTTCGCTTATGACCAGGTGGGGTTCGGCTATTCGGAACTACCCGCACAGTATACCTCTGGATTAGAGCGTTGGACGGAGCACCTGCTGAGCTTTCTGCAGGCAGTGGGCATCAAGCGAGCTCATCTTTTGGGGAACTCGATGGGTGCCGCGGTTGCACTTGCTGCTGCTGTCATTCATCCCGGAGTCGTTGACCGGCTGGTGCTCATGGGTCCAATGGGTGTCCGCTTTCCAATCACCGAAGGGCTCGATGCCGTCTGGGGCTACACCCCGAGCATTTCCAATATGAAACGGCTGCTTGCCATCTTTACCTACGACCATGATAGATTCGTCACCGATGAGTTAGCCGAGTTACGGTACAAGGCAAGCATACGACCGGGGATGCAGGAATCCTTTTCCAGTATGTTCCCTCAACCACGGCAGCGTGGTGTGGATGCCCTGGCAGCCTACGAAGACCGCCTGCACGAACTGCGCGCGCCAACCCTCATTGTTCATGGGCGCGAAGATCAGGTCATTCCACTGATCTCAAGCCAGAAGTTGCTGCAGGTCTTAGATAATGCTCAGCTTCACATCTTCGGCCATTGTGGACACTGGACACAGATCGAACACCCTAAAGCTTTTAACAGGCTGGTGCGTGATTTCTTAACGGAGGGTGCTGCGTGAGTAACATGCTACACGAAACCGCGGCGCTGCTTGACCAGGCTGAGCAAAGTCGTGTGCCACTGCCTCCGCTTAGCCAGGAGTATCCTACACTTACGCCTGCACAGGCCTATGCCATTCAAAGTGCGTGGCTCGATCTAAAACTGGCAAGGGGCGCGCGTATTATTGGCCGCAAGATAGGCCTGACCAGCCGCGCTATGCAAGAATTACTTGGGGTCGATCAGCCAGACTATGGGTTCCTTCTCGATTCAATGGCAGTAGCATCCGGCAGCACAGTGTCGCGCACTGACTTTCTCTTACCGCGCATCGAGCCGGAGATCGCTTTCTGGCTCGCCAAAGACTTAAAGGGGCCAGGCATCAACGTTGATGCTGTCCTGGCGGCAACACGCGGCGTCAGCCCCGCGCTGGAGCTCGTTGACAGCAGGATCGCCAACTGGCAGATCAAACTTCCTGATACTATCGCTGATAACGCTTCGTCGGCGCGGGTGATTGTCAGTGAACAGATCGTCCCATTGGATGGTCTCGACCTCGCTGCGGAGGCGGTGACGCTCACTCGCAACGGGGTAGAAGTCGGATCGGGCAACGG
>WNGH01005122.1_pt1 | contig 21252 bp, 19 predicted proteins | sample 5400631 | NCBI WGS metagenome assembly WNGH01 (sample SAMN13153373, study PRJNA577476) | soil metagenome | isolation source: 115 cm soil or saprolite under Garry oak tree replicate 1 | place: USA:California | collected 2016-06-15
TCGTTCCTGGAATCCGCTCGAATCTCCGGCGGCAGAGCGCGGCCAGTCGTCGAGGCGTTCACCGGGCGATCGTTAGATGGATTACCGGTCGGCAAGATCGTGTACGCCCTGCGCCTCGGCGCTGCCGGCGAGGTTGTCGCCGATCTGACGATCTGGCGGATCGATGCCCAAACATTCGAAGTGATGAGCGGACGGCACGTGGACATTGCCGACTTGGCCGGTTATGCCGGGCCCAGCGTCGCCGTGAGCGAAGTTGCCAATCGCGCGACCTTCGCGGTGCAGGGCCCCGCCTCGCTCGATGCCTTGCACCGGCTCGGGGTGATCGATGCGATCGCGGCGCTGCCCTATTTTGGCTTCACTGACACATCGCTCGATGGCATCCCCTGCAGGGTCGGCCGGCTTGGTTACACGGGAGAGACCGGATTCGAGGTCGTTTGCGACCGCAGCGATGCCGAGCGCCTGTGGCAGGCAATTGCGCTTTACGCGCGGCCCGCCGGTTTCATCGCGCTCGACATGTTGCGCATCGAAGCCGGCTTTGTGCTGTTCAGAAATGAATTCCGCCTGCGCGCAACGCCTGCCGCTGTTCAGAAATGAATTCCGCCTGCGCGCAACGCCTGCCGAAGCGCAACTAAGCAAGTTTTATCAAGCCGCACGCCTGCCTTCCCCCAAGATCGCACTCGTTTCGTTTGTGGCCGATGCCGATCGGCTCGCTTGGCCATGGCAGCCCAGGGGGCCGTGCGAGCGACCGTCAATGCCCGGAGAAATCGTGGTGACCTCGGCCTGCGAAAGCATCGTGGCTGGCGGCATTCTCGGTCTGGGTTACGTGCTCGCCAGCCATGAAGCTGAAGATGGCGCCGGAGCTGGAGATGGACCGGGTACGTCGTTGCGTGACCCAACCGAAATATTTCGCAACATCCGGCAAACGCCCCTACCCTATTACGACACGGCCAAGCGCCGCCCGCGGCTGCCATGGCGTCAGGTCTCAGATCGCGGAGCCGGATCGACGTAAGTGGCCGAATGAAAATAGCCAGTCATAGCCATAAGCGAATATAAGATAGCTGGCGCGTATTTGACTGTCCGTGGTACAGAGCGCCCCATGCAATGCACCACCAAAGAACGGCTAAGCGGCTCATTCCGTTGCCGGTCTCGCCTTGGTCCGTTCATTCTTTGTCAACGAAGGGATTAGTCATGGCAGACGCCCCCGCGCGTAAGAAAATCACCATTAATACCTTGAATGCCAAAATGAAGAGGCGTGAGCCGATCACCCAACTTGCTGCCTATGACTATCGCACCGCTGTGATCTCCGATCGGCTCGGCATGGACATCCTTTGTGTCTCCGACACCGGAGGCATGATCCTGTTCGGCCATCAGAGCACGGTGACGGTCAGCTTCGACGAGGTGATGATGATGGCAAAGGCAATCGACCGTGGTTCGAAATACGGGCTGCGCATGGTCGACATGCCGTATTGGAGCTTCCACGTCTCGCCCGAACAGGCGGTCGCGAATGCGGGGCGCTTCGTCCACGAGGCCAACGCCGAAGTGATGAAATGCGAAGGCAACAAATATCACGCGAAAAACATCGAAGCGATCGTGCGGGCCGGTATTCCTGTGCAGGGCCACATTGGCATCACGCCGATGCGCATGCCGCAGTTGGGCGGATTTATCGCGCAAGGCAAGACCTCGAAGCGAGCCAAGGAATTGGTCGAGGACGCCAAAGCGATGGTCGATGCCGGCTGCTTCTCGATTCTGTGCGAAGTTACGACTTCGGAGGTGGCCGAATATCTGGCGCAGACGCTGCCGGTGCCGGTGATCAGTCTAGGCGCCGGCAATTGCGCGCACGGCGTGCACATCATCTCGTCTGACTTGTTCCATCTGTGGGAGGAGCACGTTCCGCGCCATTCGCGGATCTACACCGATCTCATCCCGATCATGGAAGACGTCATTTCGCGCTACATGAAGGACGTCGTGAACCGCGCCTATCCAGCCGAAAAAGAAACCGTCTTCATGACTCCAGAAGAGTGCAAGGCATTCGCGACCGAAATGAAATGGGACCGCAAGCTGGAAGAGCTTGAATCCCGCCAGTTGAAGACAGCCTGAGGCTGCATCGGTGTGCAGCCGCGCCCGCAACGAACGAAACGGGGCCTGATGCTTTTGCAGGGCGCTTTTACACCACCGGACGCGCCGATTTGAAGGCACAGCTGAAGCGGGTCATTAGTTAGAGATGCGACACCCAATGATGCTCAATTACGCACTCGCCAGGGGCTCTCATCAAGCGCACGGTGCGCAGTGATCGCGCTGATCGCCAGGGTCGGGAATCCGTTAGAGATCCCGCGACGGCTGCGAGCGGTCGTAAGAGCGCGAGAATCGAGTCTCATCCTGCTTGCGGTGCTGGTCGGCGTGCTGGGCGGGCTGGTCGTCGCGGCGATGGGCACCTGCGTCGACCTTTTGCACGAGTGGCTGTTTCGGCTCGAGCCCGGCGAACGTTTGTCGGCACGGTTTACCCTCGATCCGCTGTTGGCGATTTCGGTTCCGGTGCTTGGCGGCCTGTTGTTCGGCATCGGCAGCGAAATTCTCAGCCGCTGGCGTCCGGAAAGGGAAATCGACCCGATCGAGGCGAATGCGCTACACGGCGGCCGCATGTCGCTATTGGGCAGCGTCATCGTCGCTGTACAGACAATATGGTCGAGCGGGGTCGGGGCTTCGGTCGGTCTTGAAGCCGGCTATACGCAATTCGCCAGCGGCATCGCCTCGCGGATCGGCATGGCGTTTCGGCTGCGCCGCGGCGATCTTCGCATCCTGGTCGGTTGCGGCGCCGCTGCCGGAATTGCCGGTGCTTTCGGCGCGCCGCTGGCCGGCGCTTTTTATGGCTTCGAATTGATCATCGGTAGCTATGCGCCTGCAAGTCTGGCGCCGGTCGGGATTTCGGCGCTGATTGGCTATCTGGTAGCGCGATCGGTCGAGCCTGCCGACCTCGGCGTCGTTGCCCCCGATAAAACCGTTCTCGTCACCCACGATCTCGTGCTTGCCGCGATCCTCGGACTGCTCTCGGCGGTTCTGGGAATCATACTTATGCGCGGGGTGGCTTTATGCGAAACCCTGTTCGTGCGCATGCGGCTGCGGCCGGTGCTGCGGACCATGGCCGGCGGCCTAATGGTCGGGCTCATGGCCTTGGTGTCCCCGCAGGTGATGTCGTCCGGGCATGGTGCGTTGCGGATCATCGGCACGCTCGATCTTTCGGTGCGCACCGTGGCGATTGTCTTTCTTCTCAAGATCGTTGCGTCGATCGCCTCGCTCGGCTCCGGATTCCGCGGCGGTTTGTTTTTTTCTTCACTTCTGATCGGCGCGCTCGGCGGGCATCTGTTGGCCGAAGCGATCACCATGACCTGGCCGACCATGGATTTCGACACCAATGCCTCATCGGTGATCGGCATGAGCGCTTTGTCGGCGTCCGTCATCGGTGGACCGCTGACCATGACCTTCATTGCGCTGGAAACAACCGGCGACCTGTGGCTGACCACTGCTGTGCTGATTGCGGTGATCATCGCAGCGCAGGTCACGCGCGAAGGGTTCGGCTATTCGTTCGCAACCTGGCGTTTCCATCTGCGCGGCGAAACGATCCGCAGCGCAGCCGATATCGGCTGGATGCGCGATCTCACCGTCGAAAAGATGATGCGCCAAGACGTTGAGACAACCAAGGCGACGACCACAATTGCCCAGTTCCGCGAAGCGTTTCCGCTCGGCTCCACGGCCTATGTGGTGGCGGTCGATGACCTCGACCGTTACGTCGGACTTGTCTTGGTCGCCGAGGCCCATACCGCGGAAGTCGCACCGGAGAAGGCTGTCAAGGATCTTCTCCACTTTCCCGACGAAATGCTGCTGCCCGAAATGGCGGTCAAGGAGGCGGTGCTGGCCTTTGACCGCGCCGAGGCGGAGGCTCTGGTCGTCGTGGATTCTTTCCTCGATCGTCGCTTGGTCGGACTCCTCACCGAAGCGTACGTGCTGCGCCGTTACGCTGCGGCATTGGAAGGGCGCCGCCGCGATCTGACGGGGGAGTAGAAAAAGACAAAGCTTGCGATGTTCGACGACGGCGGGTCGGCAAGAGCTTTGCCGGCAAGCGCTGTGAGAACCTGCACTGCCACGTTCAATCAATGGGCCGCGTTTATGAATATATTGATGGGAAGATATTGTCTTCAATCCAACCTGGGGCTTTGCTAGGAGAACTTTGCTAGGAGGATATGGTGCAATGGACCGGGCGATGACGCTTTCGAAACTCCTTCCAAACCAGCTCTGATCAGGCTGCTATGTTCAGCAACCCCTTCGCCGAGCTCTCCGCATCCGTACCACCGGCGATAATGCAGACATACGTCGTCGTTATGGCTCTCCTCGTAGCGGCGGGCACGCTTTTCGACGTCATTCATAAAAAGAGCGCCAGGTACTTTTTTAACAACTGGCGAACGTTCAAGAGCAAAGCGAAGCGACACGTCGGCATCGGCGAGATGGCCTCGTTAGCGATTCAAACCGCCGTGATTGACGTGATGGCGTCGGGCGAGTTTTGCAACATGCGGCGCAGATTGGCCCATCTGCTGACGATGTATGGATTTGTGATTTACGTGGTTACCACCATCATTATGGTGTTCGCCTATCCAACGCCTGCCACACCCACGCCCGTTAGTGTTCCAGCACTGTGGTACGCCGGCGCTCTGCTGGTTTGCCTCGGCGGCTATTGGTTCTGGTTTTTCATCAGGGTCGACGTTGTCGCCGAGGGTAATACGCCGTTTCGTTTTGTTCGCGCCGATTTGTTTATCGTTGCGCTCGTCTTAAGCGTCACCTTTGGCTTGTTGTGGGCGGTCCTGCAGACGACGGGCAATACGGGCTGGAGCTATGCGTTCCTCGGTCTGTATCTCCTCGCTACAACCGTACTATTTGGATCCATCCCGTGGTCAAAATTCTCTCACATGTTTTTCAAGCCTGCTGCCGCCCTGGAAAAAAGAGTAGCCGAAGCAAACGGGACGATGAGCAACCTGCCGCCTCCGGCCGATGCGCCAAGAAAATACGGTGGCGGCCTCAAGCATGCCCGGCACTACTGAGTCCTCGCATCGCTCGCATACAGGAGATAAGGACACACCATGCCGACCTTCGTTTACATGACGCGTTGCGACGGCTGTGGGCATTGTGTCGATATCTGCCCATCCGACATCATGCACATCGACACCACCTATCGGCGCGCCTTCAACATTGAACCCAATATGTGTTGGGAGTGCTACTGCTGCGTAAAGGCCTGTCCGCAATTGGCGATCGACTGCCGCGGCTATGCCGACTTCGCGCCGCTCGGCCACAGCGTTCGCGTGCGCCGGGAAGAAGACAAAGCGACCATCTCTTGGAAAATAAAATTCCGCGATGGACGCGAGAAGAATTTCGTTTCTCCGATCAGAACCACGGCATGGGGTTCGATCAAATCCCCGGCCGACTATGCACCGCCCAGCGCGGACGCCATGAAATCCCAGCAGCTCGCGCACGAACCTGAGGCGCTCAAAGTCGATGCGCTGCCGGCGCTCTCCCCGCATCGCTTCAAACAAGGGTTGGTGTAATGCGCCGGCGCAAGACCGTCTTTGTGGATGCCGACATTCTCGTCGTCGGCGGCGGCATGGGCGGGTGCGGGGCTACTTACGAGTCAAGGTATTGGGGCCGTGACCTGAAGATCGTGTGCGTCGAGAAAGCCAATATCGAGCGCAGCGGCGCGGTCGCGCAGGGCCTGTATGCGATCAACTGCTACATGGGGATGCACTGGAACGAAAATCAGCCCGAAGACCATGTGCGCTACGCGCGCAATGACCTGATGGGCCTCGTTCGCGAGGATCTGGGCTACGACATCGCTCGCCACGTCGACTCCACGGTGCACAAGTTTGAGGAATGGGGTCTGCCTATCATGCGCGACCCCGAGACGGGGAGATACCAGCGCGAAGGCAAATGGCAGATCATGATCCACGGCGAAAGCTATAAGCCGATTGTCGCCGAAGCCGCGCGCAAAGCCGCCAGTGAGGTCTACAACCGGATCATGGTCACGCACCTGCTGATGGACAAACAGCGGGCCAATCGCGTCGCCGGCGCTGTCGGTTTCAACGTTCGCACTGGCGATTTCTACGTGTTCCGCGCCAAGGCGGTGATCGTGGCGGCCGGCGGCGCATCGCACATCTTCAAACCTCGCGCCGTCGGCGAAGGCATGGGGCGAACTTGGTATGCGCCATGGAGCAGCGCCTCGGCCTACGCATTGCCGATCCTGGCCGGCGCGAAGATGACGCAGATGGAAAACCGGATCGTCCTCACCCGCTTTAAGGACGGTTATGGTCCGGTCGGCGCCTACTTTCTGCATCTTAAGACCTACACGCAAAACGCCTACGGCCAGGATTATGAGGCGTTCTGGCGCGATTCGATCGAGAAGCTGGTCGGCGACTACGTTAATCGGCATCCCGTGCCGACCTGCCTGCGCAACCACGCGCTGCTCGAGGAGGTCAAAGCCGGCCGCGGCCCCATTCGCATGGTCACCAAAGAAGCGTTCCAAGACCCGCACAACGAGACAGTCGGCTGGGAAAACTTTCTCGGCATGACCATCGGCCAAGCCGTGGTCTGGGCTTCGCAAAATATCGATCCCAAGGAGATAAATCCCGAACTGACCACGTCGGAGCCCTATGTCATGGGCTCACACGCAACGTGTTCGGGCGCCTGGGCGAGCGGACCGGAAGACTACGCACCCGCAGACTATCAGTGGGGCTATAACCGGATGATGACCATCGAGGGCCTGTTCGGCGCCGGCGATGCGATCGGCGGCACCGCCCACAAGTTCTCATCGGGGTCTTTCACTGAAGGCCGGATCGCCGCCAAGGCCGCGGTCAAATACGTCAACGAAGCCGGCAAACAGTGGCCCGAAGTCAGCGAAGCGGAATACCAAGATCTCAAGACGCTCATCTATCAGCCGCTGGAAAACTATCAGATCGGGCGCAACGAAATCGTCGCCGGGACCGTATCGCCGAGTTACCTGCTGCCGCTCCACGGTCTGCAGCGCCTCGAAAAAATCATGGACGAATATGTCGGCGGTATCAGCGCGCACTATACGACCAATGAGCCGCTACTCACCCGCGGCCTCGAATTGTTGCAAATGCTGAAGGAAGATCTTGATCATTTGGGCGCCGAAGATCTGCACCAGCTGCAGCGCGCCTGGGAGCTTCATCATCGGGTGCTGGCTTCAGAATGCGTCACGCAGCACACGTTGTTTCGGACGGAAACCCGCTGGCCGGGCTATTACTACCGGGCCGACCATCCGAGGCTCGATGACAACGATTGGCATTGCTTCACCCTGTCCCGCTACGATCGCGAGTCCGGAAAGTGGGCGATGGAGAAGGCTCCGGTCTATCACATCGTAGATTGATACCGGGTGTTTTGGGGCGCTGCGCCCGTCGGACCGTGCGTCTCTCAGAAAGCAATCGGAAATGGCCCAACTCGTGCCGCCGCACAATTCCGAGCAGGTCAAACCCTTGCTGCTGCCGGAGGCGCAGCGGGATGAGGAACACAAGCGGGCCGAAAAACTCAGAAAAATTCTCCTCGATTCGCGTACGGTCTCCGACCTCTTCATGCTGGCAATGGGCGCCTATACGCCACTTGACGGCTTCATGGGTCAGGACGACTGGTGGGGTTCATGCCTCGATATGAAACTGAGCAGCGGCGTGTTCTGGCCGATTCCGATCACGCTGTCCGTCGACAAGGATCTTGCCAATAGCATCCATGCCGAAGAGGAAGTCGCGCTCATCGACGCGGAGAGTGGTGACATTCTCGCAGTCATGGAGGTTCATGAGAAATACTCGATCGATAAGAAACTCGAGGCCGAGCACGTTTATCGCACCGCCGACCCGAAGCATCCCGGCGTCGCGAAAGTGCTGCAGCAGGGCGATGTCAACTTGGCTGGACCGGTCTTCGTACTGAGCGAAGGCGAATATCCAAACAAATATCCGAACTTGTACATCCGGCCCGCGCAGGCCCGGGCGATGTTTTTGGAACACGGCTGGTCGAATGTCGCCGCCTTTCAAACCCGCAATCCCATGCACCGCAGCCACGAGCACCTCGTCAAGATTGCCGTAGAGGTTTCAGACGGCGTTTTCATTCATCAGGTACTCGGGAAATTAAAAGCCGGCGACATTCCCGCCGATGTCCGTACCCGGGCAATTCAGGCAATGATCGACAATTATTTCCGGCCGGGAACGGTTATTCAGGCGGGCTATCCGATCGAGATGCGCTATGCCGGACCGCGCGAGGCGTTGCTCCACGCCCTCATTCGCCAGAACTTTGGCTGCTCGCACCTCATCGTCGGGCGCGATCATGCCGGCGTGGGCGATTACTACGGACCGTTCGATGCCCACCACATTTTCGATCAGCTATGGCCCGGCGCGTTGCATACCAAGCCGCTGAAGATCGACGTCACTTTTTATTGCCGTAAATGCAACGGCATGGCGACGGCGAAAACCTGTCCGCACGATCCGCAGTATCACATTTCGATCTCCGGCACGCAGCAACGCGAGATGCTCTCAAGCAATGCCGACATACCGCCGGAGTTCAGCCGCCCGGAGGTGGTGGCGATCCTCAAAGAATATTATGCAGGGCTGGGATCACCGGGCCAGAAACGGGCGCCATGATAATCGCGCAGATCTCCGACACACATCTGACGCTCGATACGCCCGATGCCAACCAGAGAATACGCGACTTCGCGCTGACGATTGCCGACATAAACGCGCTTGATCCCCCACCCCAGGCAATCGTTCATACCGGCGATATCGTCCATAACGGCCGGCGAGACGAATATGCGGAAGCCGCATCCATACTCGCGGCGGCACGCGCGCCGGTCTATGTCCTCGCCGGCAATAAGGATGAGAGAGCCAACCTGCGGGCGGCTTTTGCCGCAGGCAGTTACCTCACGCCCGGTTCTGGCTTTGTCGATTATGCGGTTGAAGATTTTCCGGTAAGGCTGATTGCACTCGACACACTCAGCCCGGGAAATGGCAAGGGTGAATTTCGCTCTGAACAGGTGAAAGATTTGATCGATCGGATCGACGCCGAAACGACCAAGCCGATTGCGGCTTTCACCCACCATCCGCCGTTTGAAGTCACTGTCGGGCCGGACCGGCTCCATTTCGAAACACCGGATAGCATGTCGCGGCTGCGCGATGCCTTGCAGCGCTCCGGGCGGGTCGTTGCCGTGTTCAGCGGCCATGTTCATCGTGCGGCCGCCGGTCATGTCGGCACCATCCCGGCAAGCGTGGTGCCGTGCATCGCGACGACGCTGCGCAAGGGGGAGTATCCACCTCACATGAGGACGCGCCCGGTCTATCACGTGCATCGGTTCGATCCGGCTTGGGGCTTTGCCACCGAAACTCGCATTGTAGGGTCAGAGCCATCGACGGCAGGTGCGCCAAGGGCCGCTTCGACTGCAGCCGAATCCGTAGCGGGCGGCTGACAAACCGACGCGAGGGGACGATCGCCTCCTCCATTGGCCGCATCAATTACTCCATAGACCGGACGACAGAGATTTCCTTCTCGTTTCGGCTAAGCTTTCGGAAAATACTTCTGTCGAGCTCGCGACCGGCAGAAGTCGAATCACAGGGAGGGAAACGTGGCCTCAGTCATCTATGACGAGAAATCGCGGCGCATGGCCGAGGAAATGGTCATGGCCGAGGCGCGGCAGCTTGCGCAGCGAGAAGCGCAGGATTGCGACTGCAAGGATGGAATGTTTCCGCGCTCGCCCGCTAGCCGCCGCAAGTTCTTGTTTGCCGCCGGTTCGGCCGCAAGCCTTGCCGGCTCGACCGCCGCGCTGGCCCAGAAGGCGCCGCCGGGTGCGGTCTATTACGACGTCCCCGCCGATCCGACCAAGGAACTAGGCCGCGCGGTCACGGCCGACGGCGGCTACGGTTCGCGCTCGCAATTCGAGACCGAAGTGCGCACGCGTTTTCCAACTGCAAATGAATATACGTCGTGGAGCTTCACGCCGCTCGACAAGATGGTCGGGAATCTCACCGCCTCGGGCCTGCACTTCGAACGCCATCATGGCGGCACACCGACCATCGATCCGGCCAATCACTCGCTGGTCGTCCACGGCATGGTCAGTACGCCGAAGAAATTCACGATGGCGGACCTCAAACGGTTTCCTTCGGTGACCCGCAAGCACTTCATTGAGTGTTCAGGTAACGGTCTTACTGAATGGAACAAGCCGACATTGAAAACCGTGCAGGGCACCCATGGCTTGCTCAGCACCTCGGAATGGACCGGCGTGCAGTTCGCGACGATCGCGCGCGAGGTCGGCCTCAAGGACGGTTCGAGCTGGGTACTGGCGGAAGGCGCCGACGCAGCAGTCATGACGCGCAGTATCCCGATCGAGAAGATGCTCAAGGACGCACTGCTCGTTTACGGCCAGAACGGCGAAGCCATCCGCCCCGAGCAAGGCTATCCGCTGCGGCTGTTGCTGCCCGGTTATGAAGGCAACACGCATATCAAATGGCTGCGCCGGCTCGAGGTCAGTGACAAGCCGTTCATGACCCGCGAAGAGACGTCCAAATACACCGACCTGCTGGCGAACGGTAAAGCCCGGCAATTCAGCATGGAGATGGAAGCAAAGTCGGTGATCACCTTCCCGTCCGGCGAGATGAAGCTGCCGGGGCCCGGCTTCTACAACGTCAGCGGGCTCGCCTGGAGCGGCCGCGGCCGCGTGCAGTCGGTCGACGTGTCGGTCGACGGCGGCCAGAGCTGGCGGCCGGCGCAGCTCAACGTCATGCCGGAGCCGGTCTGCACCGTCCGCTTCAGCTATCCGTGGATGTGGGACGGCAAGCCCGCCGTCCTGCAGAGCCGCTGCACCGACGAGACCGGCTACATTCAGCCGACGCTCAAGCAACTGATCGCCATCCGCGGATCGCACGGGCCGTTCGGCTCGATCTATCACCTTAATGCGATCCAGAGCTGGGCGATCGACGAAACCGGGAGCGTCGCCAATGTTCACGCGTAAGCACATCCTGCAAGCGGCCGGGATATTGGTTGCAGTCTCGGCGGCTGCGGCGGCTTCGCCGGCCTTGGCGCAAAGCCAAGACCGTTTTGGCTTTGGCACGCCGATCAGCCCGCAAGAACTGGCAAAATTCTCGGCCATTCCGGCCGACGGTACCGGGCTGCCGCCGGGCAGCGGCACGACGGCAGCCGGCGCGAAAGTGTTCGCCGATAGTTGCGCCGCCTGCCACGGCGACAAAGGCCAGGGCAATCCGGCGAAAGGCGTCGGCGGCGATCGACTTCTCGGCGGCCGCGGCACGCTGGCGAGCGACACGCCGATCAAGACGGTCGAGAGTTATTGGCCTTATGCGACAACGCTGTTCGATTACGTCAAGCGGGCCATGCCGTTCAACGCGCCGGGTACGCTCAGCGATAACGATATCTATGCGGTGGTGGCCTATATCCTTTCGGAAGCGAAGATCATCAAGCCGACCGACACGATGAATGCGACGACGCTGCCGAAGGTAACGATGCCAAACCGCGACGGCTTCATTCCGGATTCGCGCCCGGAGCTGGAGCTCTATCACTGACGCGCCGGCCACAGCCGCGATCGGTCGCGTTTAGTTCGGCACGACCGCGGTCGCCTCGATCTCGAGCTTCGCCTCGTCTTCGACGAGCGCACCGACTTGCACCAGCGTCATGGCAGGAAAGTGCTTGCCCATGACACTGCGATACACCTCGCCCAATTCGCGCTGTCGGGACAGGTATTCCTTCTTGTCGAGGATAAACCAGGTCAGCCGGGTGATGTGCTCCGCGCGCCCGCCGGCCTCCGCGACGAGCGTGACGATATTGGCGAGCGCCTGTCGCGCCTGCGCGATGAAATCACCGCTTTCGAACCGCTGCTCGGCGTTCCAGCCGACCTGGCCGGCGAGAAAGATCGTGCGCCCTTGCGCGACCACCCCATTGCTGAAGCCCTTACTCGGCCGCCAGCCATGGGGATGAAGAAATGTGTGTGGGTCCGCCACTTATGTGCTCCTCATGTCTCGCTGTGACGGAGCCGAAACCGCTGGATCTTGCCGGTCTGGGTTTTCGGCAGCGCGTCGATGAATTTGACCGACCGCGGATATTTGAACGGCGCGATCGTCGCCTTGACGTGATCCTGCAACCGCTTGACGCATTCCGCGCTTGCGGCGACGCCGTCCTTGAGCACGACATGCGCCTGGACAATTTGGCCGCGCTCCTCGTCCGGCGCGCCGACGACCGCGCATTCCTTGACGTCCGGATGTGACAGCAGCGCCGCCTCCACTTCCGGCCCGGCGATGTTGTAGCCCGACGAAACGATCATGTCGTCGGTGCGCGCCGCAAAGTGGAAATAGCCCTTCTCGTCTTGCGAGAACGCGTCGCCAGTGAGATTCCAACCGTCGCGCACATAAGCGTGCTGCCGCTTGTCGGCGAGATAACGACAACCGGTGGGGCCGCGCACAACGAGCTTGCCGACCTCGCCGTGCGGCTTTTCTTTCATGTCGTCGCCGACGATCTTGGCTTCGTATCCGATCACCGGCTTTCCAGTCGAGCCGGGCGTCGCGTCGCCGAGCCGGTTGGAAATGAATATGTGCAGCATCTCGGTCGAACCGATGCCATCGAGGATCGCCTTGCCGGTTTTGCCCATCCATTCATTGAATACCGGAGCCGGCAGCGTCTCTCCCGCGGACACGGCAACGCGCAGCGAAGACAAGTTTGCGCCCTTATGCATCGCGCCGAGCATGGCGCGATAAGCGGTCGGGGCGGTAAACGAGACGGTCGCTTTATAGGTCTCGATGATCTCGATCATGTTCGCCGGCGAGGCATTTTCCAGGAGCGTCGCGGTCGCGCCAAAGCGCAACGGAAAGATCGCGAGCCCGCCGAGGCCGAAGGTAAAGGCAAGCGGCGGCGAGCCGACGAAAATGTCGTCGGATGGTCGCCTTGGGCTCGCCGGTGGTGCCGGAGGTGAAGCCCAACAGCGCGACGTCATCGCGCCCGGTCTTCACGGCATTGAAGGTCACCGGCTTGCTCAGCGCGATGCGGTCGAGCTCGGCGTCGTGGTTCGCGGTGCCGTCGAAACCAATCACCTGCTTGAGGTGTTTGCTGGTCTTGGCGCAATTGACCAGCTCATCCATCAGCCTCGTGTCGCAGAGCGCCAGCGTCACCTCGGCCTTGTCGACGATCTTGCCCAATTCGCCGGCGCGGAGCATCGGCATGGTGTTGACGACCACCGCGCCGGCTTTGGTCGCCGCCAGCCAGCATGCCACCAAAGCCGGATTGTTGGCGGAACGGATGAGAATGCGGTTGCCCGGCTTTATTCCGAAGTCCTCGACCAGGGCCTGGGCGATCCGATTGGTCCAGTCGGAAAGCTCCTTGTAAGTGCGGCGGCGTCCATTGCCGATCAGCGCGACATGATCGCCGAAGCCGCGTGCCACCATGCGGTCGGTCAATTCGACGGCCGCGTTCAACTCCTCGGGATAGTCGAAACCGGCCAGCAAAATCTCGGGCCATTGCTGCGCCGGCGGAAGATTGTCCCGTGTGAAAGTATCGACGTGGGCCGAATGGCCGAGCAAGGGCCTAGCCATAATCACGCTCCCGCAAGCATCTGCCGTGCGATAATGACTTTCTGAACCTCGGACGCGCCCTCGTAGATGCGCAGCGCCCGGATATCCCGGTACAACCGTTCGACGATGTGGCCGCGCCGGACCCCGTCGCCGCCGTGCAGTTGCGCCGCTTTATCGACCACCCGCTGCGCGCGTTCGGTGGCGAACAATTTCGCCATCGAGGCTTCGCGCGTGACCCGCGCCGCGCCGCTGTCCTTGGCCCAGGCGGCGCGATAGACCAATAAAGCTGCGGCGTCGACGTCGAGCGCCATTTCGGCGATCGCGCCCTGCACCAGCTGCAAGTCGGCCAACGTTCCCTCGAACATCCGGCGGCCCCGCACGCGCTTGAGCGTCTCATCCAGCGCGCGCCGGGCAAAACCGAGCGCGGCGGCGGCAACGGTTGCGCGGAACACATCGAGCGTCGCCATCGCGATCTTAAAGCCATCGCCGGGCCCGCCAATCATCGAGGTCGCGGCCACGCGCACATGATCGAATGTGATGCGCGCCAAAGGATGCGGCGAGATCACGTCGAGGCGCTCGGCGACCGAGAGTCCCGCAACATCGCCGGGAACGATGAAGGCGGAGATTCCCTTCGCGCCCGGAGCTTCGCCAGTGCGGGCGAAGACGACGTAGAGATCGGCGACACCACCGTTGGAGATCCAGGTTTTTTCGCCATCCAAGACATAGCCATTGCCGTCGCGGGTGGCGTTGGTGACGATATTGGCGACGTCGGAGCCGGATTTCTGCTCGGTCAGCGCGAAAGCTGCGATCGCTTCGCCGCTCCGCGTGCGCGCCAGCCAGTGCCGCTGATCGGCGTTGCCTAACAGACTGATCGGGCCGGCACCGAGCCCCTGCATGGCGAAAGCGAAATCGGCGAGGCCGTCGTGGCGCGCCAGTGTTTCGCGAATGAGACAAAGCGCGCGCACATCGAGCGGCGCGGCGCCGCCGGGATCGGGCGCGGTATGCTTAAGCCAACCGTCACGACCGAGCTTGCCTACCAGATCGCGGCAGGCCGCATAGACATCGGCATCCGCACACGGAAGATTCGACGCGCACCAGGATTCGATCCCGGCAGCGAGCACGCGGTGGCGTTCATCGAAGAACGGCCAGCCGAGGAAAGTCTTGTCCGGCACTAGTTTCCCTCAAAGACCGGTTTCTGTTTGGCGACGAACGCGCGGTAGGCGCGTTCGAAATCCTTACTCTGCATGCAGATCGCCTGCGCTTGCGCTTCGGCCTCGATAATCTGGTCGAGGCTCATCGACCATTCCTGATTGAGCTGGGTCTTGGTGATGCCGTTGGCGAAAGTCGGACCCGAGGCGATGCGCCGCCCCAGCGTCAGCGCCTCCTCCTCAAGCGACAGCGCGTCAACGAGCTTGTTGAAAAAGCCCCACCGCTCGCCTTCCTGCGCGCTCATCGCGCGGCCGGTGAATAACAGCTCGGCGGCGCGGCCCTGTCCAATGATACGCGGCAGTATCCCGCACGCGCCCATGTCGCAGCCGGCAAGCCCGACGCGGTTGAACAAGAACGAAACCTGCGCCTGCGGCGTGGCGAGGCGCAGATCGGCCGCCATGGCAATGATGGCGCCGGCGCCCGCCGCCACCCCGTCGACGGCGGCAATGATCGGCTTGCCGCAATGGAGCATCGCCTTGACGAGGTCGCCGGTCATGCGCGTGAAGGCAAGCAACTGTTTCATGTCCATCCCGACCAGCGGGCCGATAATCTCGTGCACGTCGCCGCCCGAACAGAAGTTGCCACCGTTCGGCAGGAAGACGACAGCGTGGACGTCGTCGGCATAAACGAGCTTGCGAAAAGTGTCGCGCAATTCGGCATAAGAATCGAAGGTCAGCGGATTCTTGCGCTCCGGCCTGTTGAGTTTGATCGCCGCCACCGCGCCGTCCACACGCCACAGGAAGTGCGAAGGCTTAAAACCTTGGATCGATGTCATACTTCGCCCTCCCAGTCGCTCCGGAACGATTTCAGCTTTGCCGACAAGTGCTCGGCATCGCGCAGCGAAATGCCGCTCAAGAGTTCATCGATCCAGCGTTCATTGGCGGCGGCCATTGCCGCGAAGGCGGCGCGGCCGCGCCGCGTCAGCGTGATAAACGAGGTGCGGCGGTCGCCATTGCGACGCGAGCGGGCGACGAAGCCTTCGGCCACCAGCCGGTCGACGATACCGGTGATATTGCCGTTCGACACAATCAGAAACCGCGCTATTTCGCTCATCAACATGCCGTCCGGTTTGCGGTACAGCGCCGCCATCACGTCGAAACGCGGCAAGGTCGCATTGAATTGGCGCTTCAGCCGTTCGCGGATCACGCCCTCTATAAAGCGGCTCGTGCGTAGGAGCCGGATCCACAGCCGCAGCCGCGCCTTGCGCTCGATTGTTCTGCCGTTCTCCTTGTAGGTCGCGACGGCGGACGGCGTCGTCACCATGTTTCGCCTCCCGAGACCGAAATCGCCTGACCGGTAATCGCAGCGCTGTCCCCGGCGCACAGCCACATGACCGCGTCAGCGACTTCCTCAGGCCTGATGAAACGCCCCTGCGGGTTATTGGCCTCGAGCGCGCTGCGGGTTTCCGGTTCGCTGCGTTTGCTCGCAGCGACGATACGATCGACCGCCCGCTCCAGCATTGGCGTTTCGGCAAAGCCGGGGCATATGGCGTTCACCGTAATGCCGGCCTTTGCAGTTTCGATTGCCAGGGCACGGACGAGACCGACCACGCCATGTTTGGCAGCGACGTAAGGCGCCACATAAGCGTAGCCTTTCAGCCCAGCGGTCGAAGCAATGAAAACGACGCGTCCCCACTTCTGCTCGCGCATCGCGCTGATTGCGGGCTGCACCGAGAAAAACGCGCCGGTCAGATTGACTGCGATAGTCTGATCCCACAGCGCGCTGGAAATCTTCTCCGCGGGCACGCTCTCCGCTGTGCCGGCATTGGCGATGACAATGGCGAAACTGCCGCGCGCCGCCTGGGCATCGCGATAAAGCTGGCGCAGCGAACCTTCATCGGTGACATCGGCCACCTGCATATGAATGTTGTCGTGGCGCGCGGCGCTCGCTGTCAGCTCCGCAACGCGCCGGCCGCAAATCGTGACCGTTGCGCCGGCTTGCGCCAGCGCCAATGCGATGGCGGCGCCAATCCCGGTGCCGCCGCCGGTGACGAGTGCGTGTTTGCCGGCAAGGCTTCGCATGGTCAGACCGCGCTCGGTGCCGGCTCGCCGCCGCCGGAGAGCCGGTAAAGCTGATCGCGGCCGGCATAATAGGGTGGCGGCCATGCCTCGCCGCGATCGCCAAGCCTCGCTGCGGCGTGCAGCGTCCAATAAGGATTGGCGAGATGCGGCCGCGCCAGGCAGACGAGATCGGCGCGGCCGGCCATCAGGATCGAGTTCACGTGATCCGGGTCGTAAATATTGCCGACTGCCATGGTCGCGATGCCGGTCTCGTTGCGGATACGATCGGAGAACGGCGTTTGAAACATGCGGCCGTAGACCGGCCGCGCCCGAATCGAAGTTTGCCCCGCCGACACATCACAAATGTCGACTCCGGCCTCCCGCAGCAGGCGGCTGATTTCTACCGCATCGCGCGGCTCGATGCCCTCCGCGCCGACCCAGTCATTGGCCGAAATGCGCACCGAAATAGGCTTCTCCGCCGGCCAAACGGCCCGGACCGCATGGAAGATTTCCAGCGGATAGCGCATGCGATTTTCAAGCGAGCCGCCGTATTCGTCGGCGCGACAATTGGTCAGTGGCGTGATGAAAGACGATAACAGGTAGCCATGCGCGCAATGGATTTCGAGCATGTCGAAACCGGCGCGCGCCGCCATTTCCGCTGACGCAACGAATTGATCGCGCACGCGATCCATATCAGCGCGATCCATGGCGCGGGCGCGCTGGTTGTGCTCCGACCAGGCGATCGGCGACGGCGCCATCACCGGCCAATTGCCGGATTTCAGCGGCGCATCCATTTCCTCCCAGCCGAGCTGGGTCGAACCTTTGGCGCCGGAATGGCCGAGCTGACAGCAGATTTTTGCATCCGTCTCGGCGTGAACGAAATCGACGATGCGCTTCCACGCGCGTTCGTGCTCGGGCGCATACATGCCGGTGCAGCCGGGCGTGATCCGTCCTTCCGGGCTCACGCAGGTCATCTCGATGCAAACTAGGCCGGCGCCGCCCTTGGCGCGTTCGCCGTAATGGACGAGATGCCAATCGGTCGGGCAACCATCGACGGCTTTGTATTGCGCCATCGGTGACACGACGATGCGGTTCTTCAGCCGCATGTCGCGCAACTGGAACGGCGCGAACATCGGGCGGCGGACCTTGTTGTCTTCGGCGCCGGCGAGCCGCTGGAACCAGGCCTCGGCGCCTTCCAGCCAATTGCGGTCGCGCAGCCGTAGGTTTTCGTGGCTGATGCGCTGCGAACGCGTCAGCAGCGAATAATTGAATTGCACCGGATCGAGATGCAGATAGCGCTCGACGTCCTCGAACCATTCGAGCGAATTGCGCGCGGCCGATTGCAGGCGCAGGACTTCGGTGCGGCGCGCATCCTCATATTTGGCAAAAGCCGCTTCGAGAGTCCGCTCGCTGGCGAGATAGTCCGCCATCGAGATCGCACTCTCCATTGCGAGCTTGGTCCCCGAGCCGACCGAGAAATGCGCGGTGGCGGCGGCATCGCCCATCAGCACGATATTCTCATGCGACCACGTCTCGCACAGCACGCGCGGGAAGTTCAGCCATGCCGAACCGCGCAAATGCCCTGCGTTCGACATCAGCCGGTGGCCGCCGAGATATTTGGCGAAAATGCCCTCGCAGGTTCGGCATGACTGCTCCTGAGTCATTGCCGCGAAGCCGAACTTCCGCCAAGTCGCCTCCGAACATTCGACTATGAAGGTCGCGGTGTCGGAATCGAACTGATAGGCATGCGCCCAAACCCAGCCATGTTCGGTCTCTTCGAAAATAAAAGTAAAAGCGTCGTCGAATTTCTGGTGGGTGCCGAGCCAGACAAATTTGTTCTTGCGCAGATCGATCGCCGGCTTGAAAATCTGCGCGAATTCGCCGCGCGTCTTCGAGTTCAAGCCGTCCGCGGCGATCACCAGGTCGTATTCCTTGGCGAGCGCCCCGGCGCTGGCAATCTCGTTTTGAAAGCGTAAGTTCGCGCCCAGTTCCCTGGCGCGCTCTTGCAACAACAGCAGCAGCGTTTCGCGCGCGATGCCGCAAAAGCCGTGACCGGTGGAAACGATTCTTTCGCCGCGATAATTAACGGCGATATCATCCCAATAGGCGAAATGCTCCCGGATCGCCTGCGCGCTGGCCGGATCGTTGGCCGTGATGTTGTCGAAGGTCTCGTTGGAAAACACCACGCCCCAGCCGAACGTATCGTCAGGCCGGTTGCGCTCGAATACAGTGACGTCATGCGCGGCGTTGCGCAGCTTGATGCTGATTGCCGAATAAAGCCCGGCCGGGCCGCCGCCAAGACAAGCGATTCTCATGCGAATGCCGCCATAACAATCACGATAACAATGGCATTCGCAGGTAATTATTTCAAGCTTAAATGTTCAAATGTTAAAGCTTTGCCAAACCATCACTGAACCCCTGAACACGTCTTCCAGCCGCCCTTCGGCTGTGTATTATGACCTTGGATTGTAAAGGTTTTTCCCAAACCGGAGCGCTCTAAACCATGAGCGGCAACCCTATTGTCGCAAGCGTCGTCGCCGGCGACCTTGCCCGTTATGGCGCCCGGCGCTGCTTTGCCTTGCTCGGTACCGCCAATTTCAAAATCTCGCACGCGCTGGTCGAGTCTGGCGTTGAGCTCATTTCCGCCCGCCACGAGTGTAATGCCGCGAGCATGGCGGACGCCTATGCCAAGGCGACAGGCGAACTGACGCTAGTGAGCGTGCATTCGGGGCCGGGGCTGACCAATGCCTTGACCGGAATCGGCGAAGCGGCAAAAAGCCGGACGCCGCTCTTGGTGCTGGCCGGAGACGTGCCGAGCGGCGCGGTAAAAAATAATTTCTACATCGAACAGGCTGACATGGTGCGCGCGGTCGGCGCCGTGCCGGAACGATTGCACACGCCGGCAACCGCGCGCGAGGACGCGCGACGCGCTGTCACCCGCGCGTTGCGCGACCGCCAAACCGTGGTGCTTAGCCTGCCGCTCGACGTGCAGCATGCGCCGCTTGCCTCAAATCTGCAGCCGCTTGAACTGGCGCCGGCACCGGCGCGGCTCCATCCCGATCCGCACAGCGTCGAGCGGCTTGCCGATGCATTATCGCGGGCGCAGCGTCCGCTCATTCTCGGCGGCCGCGGCGCCGTCATTTCTGATGCCGAAGCGGCGCTGAGCGCGCTTGCCGAGCGGACCGGCGCGCTGTTGGCAACTTCGGTCTGCGGCCACGGCCTGTTTTCCGGCAATCCCTGGTCGCTCGGCATCAGTGGCGGATTTTCGTCGCCGGTCGCCGATACGCTGATCTCCGAAAGCGATTGCATCGTCGCCTTCGGCGCCAGCCTGACGCAGTGGACGACCAAGAAAGGCAAGCTGATCGCTCCCGGCGCCGTCGTCGCGCAAGTCGACGTCGAGCCAACAAAGCTTGGCTATCAGATGCCGATCGAAATCGCGGTGCTTGGCGACGCCAAGGCGACGGCGGAAGCCTTGCTCGCGGAATTCGACCGGCGCAGCATGACCGCCGTGGCGGGCCGCCGCAGTGCGGCGATGCGCGAGCGTATCCGCGGTGGCGACAATCATCATTATCCGCATACGGACGAATCGAGCCGCGACTTCATCGACCCGCGCACCTTGAGCAAGGCGGTCGACGCCATCCTGCCGGCGGATCGCGTCGTCGCGTCGGATTCGGGACATTTTTGCGGCTGGGTGCCACGCTATCTGCGAGTGCCGAATGCACGCGCCTCATGCCTGAGCCATTCGTTCCAGTCGGTCGGGCTCGGCCTACCGTCGGTCATCGGCCTCGCCATCGCCAATCCTGGCAAGCTCGCCGTGCTCGGCACCGGCGACGGCGGATTCTTGATGTCGATGGCCGATCTGGAAACAGCGGTACGCCTTGGGCTTCGCCTCTGCATCCTGGTCTATAACGACAGTTCCTACGCCGCCGAAGTCCACTATTTTCGGCGTCAAGGCTATTCGGTCGATATCGTGCAGTTCCCAGACACGGATTTCGCCGCCATTGCGCTGGGCTACGGCGCGCGCGGCGCAACGGTGCGCACGCTGGCCGATCTCGATCAGCTCAAAGCCTGGGTCGCCGAAGGCGCGCCGGGAGTGTTCGTGATCGACGGCAAGATCAACCCGAACCTCGAAGCGGATTGGCACGCCGAGCATTTTCCGAATTGATCGCATTCCTGATCAAATATTGCGCCCGACGCCGCGCGCCGGCAGGTAGTGCAGGACGCGGCGCTCGATCAAGATCACGATAAGATAGGCGATACCGCCGACCAGCGTCAGCATCACGATCGAAACGAAGACCAGCGGCGTATTGGCTTGGCCTTCGCCGAAGGTGAGCAGATAACCGAGTCCGAGATTGCCGCCGACCAGCTCGCCGACCACCACGCCAACCACGGCAAGCGTCGATCCGATGCGCAAGCCGGCAAACATCGGCGGCATCGAGCTGGGG
>WNGH01006821.1_pt1 | contig 21239 bp, 15 predicted proteins | sample 5400631 | NCBI WGS metagenome assembly WNGH01 (sample SAMN13153373, study PRJNA577476) | soil metagenome | isolation source: 115 cm soil or saprolite under Garry oak tree replicate 1 | place: USA:California | collected 2016-06-15
CTGTAGCGGAGGTCCTCGGCCAGCCGGTGGGCCTGGAAGTGGACCACCCTGGCCAGCTCGGGGATGCCGATGGCGGCGGCGGCGTCGCCGCGGATCCGGGCCATGCCCTCGGCCAGCTCGATGTCGGCGGGACCGGCCTCGAGCAGGTGCGCGGCCACCTTCCTCAGCTGGGCGGCCACGATGTCCGCGGCCCGCCTGGCCGCGCCGCCGCCGATCACGACCGAGCGGCTGCCCCAGGTACCCCAGCCGTAGGAGGCCAGGTCGGTGTCACCCTGACGCAGCCTGACCTGGTCGGGATGGACGCCGAGGCGATCGGCCACGATCTGCGCGAACGTCGTCTCGTGCCCCTGGCCGTGCCCGCAGGTCCCGGTGGTGACGATGACCTCGCCGGTCGGGTCCATCCGGACCAGCGCGGTGTCATAGCCGGGGGTCATCCGCATCCGGCGCTGGGACATGGCCGGGGTGCCGTAAGCGGTGCGCTCGGAGAAGCAGGAGTAGCCGATCCCGGCCCGCTGCCCCGCCTGGCGGATCCGGTCCCTTTCGGTCAGCCACGCCTTCGCGCGGACACGCTCTTCGGCCAGGTCGAGGGACTCGCGGTAGCTGCCCTCGTCGTACGTGATCTCGTTGACGCCGGTGTAGGGGAACTCGTCCCGGCCGATCAGGTTGACCCGGCGCACCTGCAGCGGGTCCAGGCCAAGCGCGGCCGCGGCTTTCTCCATCAGCCGCTCCATGACCAGCACGATCTGCGGCCGGGACACGCCCCGGTACGGAGCGGCCGGGGCCTTGTTGGTGGCGATGGCCCGGCCCCGGGCACGGTACGCGGGCACCTTGTACACGCCGGGCAGTTCGGTGGCGGCCATCAGCGGCTCGACGGCGCAGGTGAACGGGAACACCGAGTAGGCACCGGTATCGCAGTCGATCTCCGCGTCCAGGCCGAGGATCCTGCCGTGCTCGTCGAAGGCGGCCCTGACCTGGTAGCACTGCTCGTGGCCGTGGAAGGCGGCGGTCAGGTTCTCCTGCCGGTCCTCGGTCCAGCGCACCGGCCGCCGCAGCCGCAGCGCGGCCGCCGCCACGGCCACCTCCTCGCGGCCCACCACGCATTTCAGCCCGAACCCGCCGCCGACGTCCGGGGCGATCACCCGGACGGCGCGCTCCGGGATGTTCAGCGCCTGGGCGACCCCCGAGCGGACCTGGTGCGGCACCTGGGTGGAGACGTGCATGACCAGCTGGTCGTCGCGGTCGTCCCATTCGGCCAGGCAGGCGCGCCCCTCCAGCGGCAGGGCGGCGACCCGGGCGCTGCGGAAGGTGGCGCTGACGGTGGCTTTGGCCGCGGCGAAGATCTGCGGCAGCCGGCCGTCGTCGAACATGAGCAGGTCGACCAGGCAGTTGCCGTCTGTCTCTTCGTGCAGCCTCGGGGCCCGGGCGGCGGTGGCGTCCTCGATGCTCGCCACGGCGGGTTGCGGGTCCCAGTCCACCTCGACCAGTTCGGCCGCGTCCTCCGCCAGGTAGGCGTCGTCGGCGATCACCAGCGCCACCGGCTCGCCGACGAACCGGGCCCTGTCCCCCGCGAGAATGGGCATCCTGGTGGGGACGAACTCGTCCCGCTCCAGCAGCGCGAGCAGGTAGGGATGCCCGAGGCTGTCCGCGGTGAACAGCCGCTCCACGCCGGGAGCCTGGCTTGCGGCGGCGACGTCGATCATGTTGACCAGGGCGTGCGCGTGCGGGCTGCGGACGAACGCGGCATGCAGCATCCCCGGGCGGGTGAGGTCACCGGTGAAGCGGCCCCGGCCGAGCAGCAGCCGGCGATCTTCCCTGCGGGGCACCGCGGCGCCGACCCAGCGGCCGTCGAAGCCCGCGGCCGGGGGGCTCACCTGCCGTCCTCGCCGAGCTGGCTCGCCTCGGCGAGCGCGCGGGAGACCAGGGTAGCGGTCAGCCTGCGCCGGAACGCGGCGTCCCCGTGCGCGTCGTCGGGAGGATCGATCTGGCGGGCGGCGTGCTCCCCCATGGCCTGCCAGGTTTCCGCGGAGGCAGGCTGCCCGCTCAGCGGGCCCGCGTCCACCTCGACCGGCAGCGGGCCGACACCGCCCAGCACCACCCGGCCCCGGCGGCAGACGCCGTCCGCGACGTCCGCGGATACGGCGGCCGCGACGACCGCGAAGTCGCCCTGCCGCTGGGCGAACTCGGTGAGCACCGCTTTCGGCGCGGGCTCGGGGAACCAGAGCTCGGTTATCATCTCGTCGGGTCCGGCCGCGGTGCTGTAGTACCCCTCGAAGAAACCGGCGGCCGGGACGGTGCGCTGCCCGTCCGGGCCGGTGAGCGTCACCCGGGCGTCCAGCAGGACGGCCAGCAGGCACCATTCCGAGGCCGGGTCGGCGTGCGCGATGCTGCCGCCGAACGTGCCCCGGCTGCGGATCGGGTAGTGACCGATCCACCGGGCCGACCGGGGCAGCACGCCGAAGCCGCGCAGGACGGCCGGGTCGCGGCTGACCTCCACGGCGCGATGGGTGGTGAGCGCGCCGATGCGCAACCCGTCCGCGGGGTCGGCCCGCAGGTAGCTCAGGCCCGGGATCCGGGACACATCCACCAGCGCGGTGGGCCGGGCCAGCCGGAAGTTCATCATCGGGACCAGACTCAGGCCGCCGGCCAGGATTTTCGCCTCGTCGCCCAGTTCGCTGAGCAGCGCGACCGCCTCGGCGACGCTGTGCGCGCGGTGGTAGGCGAACGACGCTGGCTTCACCTGGCTCCTCAGGTCGCTGCGGCCAAGGCTCGGTTAATTTGGTATACCATATTTCAGGCGTTTCGGAAGCCCCCGCGTTTCGGGAGCCCCCCGCGGTTCGGGAGCTTGCATGTCCCATCCCCACCTGGCCGTCGAGACCAGCCCGGCAGGCTACCGCTGGCTACGCCTGTCCCGGCCGGAGCGGCGCAACGCACTCGACGTGAGCCTGCTGCGCGCCGTGACGGACGCGCTGGCCGCCGAACCCGCGGTACCGGTCGTGCTGGGCAGCGCGGATCCGCGGGTGTTCTGCGCCGGGGCCGACCTGACCATTACCGATGCCGAACGGGCCGCCGTCTCCGACCTGGTCTACGACTGCTGCCAGACCATCGTCACCAGACCCGGGCCGGTGATCGCCGTGCTGACCGGGCCAGCGGTGGGCGGCGGCGCGCAACTGGCCGCCGCGTCCGACCTGCGGATCGCCGGGCCCGCGGCGCGGCTGCGCTGGATCGGCCCGCCCGGCCTGGGCCTCGCGGTGGGCGCGTGGCTGCTGCCCGACCTGGTCGGCCGGGCCGCGGCCATGGACCTGGTGCTGACCGGCCGCTGGCTGCGGGCGCCGGAGGCGCTGGCGCTCGGGCTGGTCAACCAGGTCTGCGATGACCCGGAACGGGTCGCGGCCGGGATCGCCGCCGACCTGGCCGGGCGGGGCACCAGGGCCGGGGAGTCCGGGGTCAAGGCGGTGATGGCGGCGGGCGGGCTGCTGGACCGGCTGCAGGCCGAACGTGCGGCCAACCGCTCGGCCTGGGCCCGGGTGACGGCATCGGGCCCGGCCGCATGAACGGCTACGAGGAGTGGAGCCTGGCCGGCTGGCGGACGCACCTGCCCGGGGCGGCCGATGTGCAGGAGTACGTCGCGGCGCTCGGCGAGGAGACCCTGCCCGCGCTGGCCGCCGCGGCCGCCAGCGCGAGGCCAGATCGGGTCGCGGTCACCGTGGACGGCGAGGCGGTCACCCACGCCGAGCTGGACGACGCGTCGGGCCGGGTGGCGGCGTGGCTGGCCAGGCGGGTGGACCCCGGGGACCGGGTGCTGCTCGCGGCCGGCGCCAGCATCGGCTTCGTGCGCTGCTATCTCGGGGCGCTGCGGGCCGGGGCCGTGGTGGTCCTGGCCAACCCGGGCTACACCGCCGCCGAGCTCAGGCACCTGGTCGCCGATTCCGGCGCGGTCCTGGCTTTCGCCGACCGCGAGCCCGCGCGGCGGCTGGCCGGATCCGCGTTGATGATGGCGGACGTACGGGAGCTGCCCGGGCAGGCGAGGCCGGTCCCCGGGATCGTGGCCCGGCCGCACGATACGGCGCTGCTCGCGTACACCTCGGGCACCACCGGCAGGCCCAAGGGGGTACCGCTGACCCACCGCCAGCTGACGGTCTCCATCCGCGCGGCGATGGCGGCCTGGCAGTGGCACGCCGACGACGTGCTGGTGCATGCGCTGCCGCTGTACCACCAGCACGGCCTGGGCGGGGTGCACGCCGCGCTGATCTCCGGCGGCACCGTCCATATCCGGTCGAAGTTCTCGGCGGCCGACCTGGTGCAGGCGGCCGGCCAGACGCGGGCCAGCGTGCTGTTCGCGGTGCCCACCATCTACCACGCCCTGCTGGAATTCCCGGCCGCGCGGTCCGGCGGGCTGCGCGGGCTGCGCCTGGCCGTCTGCGGCTCGGCTCCGCTGAGCCCGGCACTGGCCGCCCGGCTGCCGGCCGTGCTGGGCCGGCTGCCGCTGGTCAGGTACGGCACGACGGAGAGCGGGCTGGACGTCTCCAATCCGGTCGCCGATCCGCGCGGGGACACGATCGGGGTGCCGCTGCCCGGCGTGCTGGCCCGGATACGGGCCGTCGACGGCCCGGCCGATCCGGGCGCGGACGGCGAGATCCAGCTCCGCGGGCCGCACGTCTTCGCGGGTTACTGGAACGACCCGGCCGCCACCGGGGCCGCGTTCACCCCGGACGGCTGGTTCCGCACCGGCGACATCGGGGCCGTGAACCCGGCCACGGGGCACCTGGCCATCCGCGGCCGGACCAAGGAAATGATCATCTCCGGCGGCATGAACGTGTATCCGCGCGAGGTGGAGATCGTGCTCGAGGGTCACCCGTCGGTGGCGGAGGCCGCGGTGACGGGAGTGCCGGACGAGCGGTGGGGCGAGCGGGTGACCGCCTGGGTGGTACCGCGGGACGGGCACGAGTTCGACGAGGCCGCTCTCATCGCACACGCCCGGACGCAGCTGGCCGGGTACAAGTGCCCCAAGCGGGTATTCCGGCTGGAGGAGCTGCCGCGCAACCGGCTCGGGAAGATCATCCGCAGCGCATTGAGCTGAGGCCGGTCCCGGCCGGGACGGCCGCATCAGGCTGCGCCGGCCCCTGTCCCCGCACCTCACGCCCCGGGCGCCTCACGCCGCTCATGCCTCTCGCGCCAGCCCCGTCCCCAGCCGGCACGATGTCATCCCTGACGACGAGCCGGCCCCAGCCGGCCCGATGCCACGTCGTGCCGGCCCGATCCCAGGCCGGCCACCCCGCACAGCGCCACCGCGACCGGGTGAACGTGACCTGACACCAGCGGCACTAGATATCGCCGGCCGAGTTCTGCGCGATGCCGTAACTGGCCGCGACCGGATTCCACACCTGCACGAATGCCTGCTTGGCGGTGTCAGCCAGCTGGCTGGCGCTGAACGCGGCGTCATAGGCGCTGGACTGGCCGGACGGCGTGCACCCGCCGGCCAGCTGCTGCCGCGCCCAGGTCAGGTAGTCCCGGTCCGCCGTCAGCGAGCTGCTCAGCGCGGCGATCAGCTCGGACTTCACCTTCGTGCCGCCCGGGAGAGCCGAGGTCGGCAGGGTCGATGCCCGGCTGTACTCGCTGGCCCGCTGGTTTACCACGTTCTGCAGCTGGCTGACCGCGCCCGGCAGGTCCGCGCACGCACCGACCTGGCTGACGGCCTGGTGCAGCGTGGTCCGGGCGGCGGCACTCGACGCCAGCAGCGTGCCCAGGGCCGCCGCCTGCTGGGCGGCCAGGACCGGCGCCGGCGGCGTGGACGCCCCGGACGCCGATGACGCCCCCGGCGGCGACGACGCGGCCCGCCCTCCTGAGGCCGACGGCGATCGCGCGGACCCGGCTGGCGACGCGGCCGGGCGGCCGGGGGCCGACCGCTTCGACAGGGCGACGCCGGATGCCGCCGCCACGAGCACGGCGATCACGGCGGCGGCGGCCAGGACCGGTCGCAGGGCGCGGCGGCGCGGGGCGGACGGGCCGGGACCGGCCGGACCGTGCGTGGTGCCGGAGTCCGAAGGGAACGGCTGGCGCGAGCGCGGCGGCCCAGCCGGGCGGGGCCGGGCCGGGCCGGGCGGCTCAGCCGGGCCGGGCGGTTCAGCCGGGCCGGCCGGCTCGCCAGGGCGCAGGCCGAGCGCCGCGCGCAGTTCCTCGGCGAACCGGCCGCAGCTCGGATAGCGGTCGGCCGGATCCTTCGCCAGCGCGGCGGCCAGGACCGAGTCCACGGCCGCGGGCAGGTTGGCGCGCCGTGCGGTCGCGGCCGGAGGTGACGCGTAGAGCTGCGCGTACATCAAGGTCAGGCCCTGGTCTGGGCCGAACGGCGGGGTGCCGCACAGCAGCTCGAAACCGGTGCATGCCAGCGAGTAGAGATCGGCCCGGCCGTCGGCGGCGCGGCCCTCGATCTGCTCGGGCGCGAGGTAATGGAGCGTGCCGCCGATCTGATCCGGCGCGATGACCTGGCCAAGCGGGAAGGTCGTGCTCATCCCGAAGCCGGCCAGGTACGCGTGGTCGGGTGCCTGGTCGCCGGCCGGGCTGAGCGGGCGGCCGGCGACCGTGTCCCCGGCGGCCGTGTCCCCGACGTCCAAGAGGATGTTCGCGGGCGTGACCTCGTGGTGCACCAGGCCGCGCGCGTGTGCGGCGTCGAGTGCCGATGCGATCTGGGCGACGATCCGCCAGGCATAGCCGGGCGGCAGCGACCCGAACCGGCTGAGCAGCGACCGCACGTCCCCGCCGCGGGCGTAGTACATGGCGACGTAGGCGGTCTCGTCCGCCTCGTCCGCCTCGTAGACGGGCAGGATGTGCGGATGGTCCAGCGCGGCGGCGGTCCGGGCGTCTCGGATCATCCTGGTCCGGACGGCGGCGTCGCGGTCCGGGTCCGGCGTCAGTACTTTGACCGCCACCTCGCGGCGCAGCCGCTTGTCCAGGGCGAGGTATACGACCGCCGTGCTGCCCCGCCCGATACACCGGTCCAGCCGGTAGCCGGCGATCCTGACCGGCCGCCCCGGGCCCGGCGGGTCCGAGCCTGGTGGTGGATCTGAGTCCGCCACGCTCAGGAACCTCCGCTCGCTGTGCGGTAGGGCGCGCAACGGCAACGTGACCAGACGAGCCCGCGGGCGCGGCAGCCGCTCCCGTATCGCCACGATAATGACATTCCCCCAGGCCTGTCCGGACAACGGCGATCAGGCCCGCTGCCCCGGGGCCGGCCCCGGCGACAAAACTGGATCTTCCGCCTCGTTGATATTTGGTATACCATCCAGCTCACCGAGGGCGCGGACCGCGCCGGTGCGGCGTAACCGCAGGACCAGCGCGGGAACAGGCTGGCTGGGCGTGATGCTGTAGCGGGACGGAAGGGGTTGCGGTGGATCTGCAGCTGGACGGCAAGGTCGCCTTCGTCACGGGCGCCAGCAAGGGCATCGGCCGCTGCGTGGCCGGGTTCCTCGCCCGCGAGGGCTGCGACGTGGTCATCACCGCCCGCACCGCCGCGCCGCTTGAAGCCGCCGCGGAGACGATCGCCGCCGATACCGGCCGGGCGGTGCTGCCGCTGGCCGGGGACATGAGCGTGACCGAAGAGGTCCGGCGCTGCGTCGACGCCACCCTCGAGCGGTTCGGCCAGATCGACATCCTGGTCACCTGCGCGGGCAGCTCACCCGGCGGCTTGCTCGAGGACCTGACCGAAGAGCAGTGGATGGCGAGCCTCAACCTGAAGTTCATGGGCTACGTCCGTTCGGTCCGCGCGGTCATCGGCCACATGCGCCAGCGTGGCGAAGGCGCGATCGTGCTCGTCGTCGGCAACGACGGCCTCAAGCCCAGCTACTGGGAGATGACGGCCGGCGTGGCCAACGCCGCGGACATCAACTTCGCCTCCTCGGTCGCCGAACAGTACGGGCGGTACGGAGTGCGCATCAACACGGTCAACCCCGGCCCGGTGAACACCGACCGGTGGGACACGCTGGAGAAGGCCTTCGCCCGCGACAAGGGCGTGACCCAGGAGCGCGCGCACGAGCTGGCCACCCAGTCCATCCCCTTGGGCCGCATCTGCGAGCCGGAAGAAGTCGCGGCGCTTGTGACGTTCCTCGCCTCGCCGCTGGCCCGCTTCATCAACGGCGCCCACATCCCCGTCGACGGGGCGCAGCGCAAAGCAATCATGGACCAGTGAGGGAGCCCAGAGAGGGAGCATTGCCATGACTGACGCCACCGGCGCCGCCGAGCTGCGGCCGCTCCAGGTCGAGGCGAACGGCATCAACGTCATCGCCGAGAACGAGCGCAAGGGCCACCCGCGCGACCTGTTCTGGCCGTGGTTCGCCGCGAACGTCTCGGTGCTCGCCCTCGGCTACGGCGCGTTCGAGCTCGGCTTCGGCATCTCGTTCGCCCAAGCGCTCATCGTCGGCGTCGCCGGGATCGTGCTGTCGTTCCTGGCCTGCGGCTTCATCGCGGTGGCGGGCAAACGGGGCTCGGCGCCGACGATGGTGCTCAGCCGGGCGGCGTTCGGGGTCAACGGCAACAAGCTCCCGGCCGTGATCTCCTGGGTGCTGACCGTCGGCTGGGAGACGGTGCTTGTCGTCCTGGCCACGCTGGCCACGGCCACGGTGTTCGCCCGGCTCGGCTGGGGTGGCGGCGACGGCACCAAGGTCGTCGCGCTGATAATCGTGGTGGCCCTGACCATCCTGGGCGGCGTGATGGGCTTCGACCTGATCATGCGAATGCAGACCTGGATCACCCTCGTGACCGGGGTGTTCACCGTGGTGTTCATCGCGCTGGTGGCGGACAAGATCCACTGGCATACCGTGTCCGGCATCCACGGCGGCTCGGCCGAGGCCGTCATCGGCGCGCTGGTGTTCACCATGACCGGTTTCGGGCTCGGCTGGGTGAACTGCGCCGCGGACTACTCGCGCTACCTGCCGAGGCGGTCCTCCGGCGGAGGCGTGATCTGGTGGACCACGTTCGCCTCCTCCATCGCGCCCATCTTCCTGCTGGTGTTCGGCCTGCTGCTGGCGGGGTCGTCGAAGAGCCTGTTCACGGCGATCCAGAGCGATCCCATCGGGGCGCTGGCCACCCTGCTGCCCACCTGGTTCCTGGTGCCGTTCGCGATCGTGGCCGTGCTCGGGCTGATCGGCGGCTCGGTGCTCGACATCTACTCCTCGGGCCTGGCCCTGCTCACCCTCGGCCTGCGGGTGCCCAGGTACCGGGCCGCGCTGATCGACGGCACCGTGATGACCCTCGGCACCATCTACGTGGTGTTCTTCACGACGAACTTCGTGTTCCAGTTCGAGGGATTCCTGATCACGCTGGGCGTGCCGATCGCCGCCTGGTGCGGGGTCATGCTGGCGGACATCGCGCTGCGGCGGCGGGACTACGCCGAGCCTGAGCTGTTCACCCCGGCCGGCCGCTACGGCGACGTCCGGTGGCTGCCCGTGCTGGCGGTCATCGTGTCCACCGGGATCGGCTGGGGCCTGGTCACCAACACCTTTGCCAGCTGGCTGACCTGGCAGGGCTACCTGCTCGGCCCGTTCGGCCTGGGGGGTAAGGCCGGCGCCTGGGCCTCCGCCAACCTCGGCGTGCTGGTGGCCCTGGCCATCGGCTTCGTGGTGACCCTGGCGTTCAGCCGCGCCGCCGTCCGCGCCGAGGAATCAGCCCCCATCCCCGCCCCCGCCGCGGCCTAGGGTCCACCATGATCGTGGCCAGTTCGGGTCAAGTAGCACCCATTTCTGGCCATGATCATGAAACCGCGGGGTTTGCGCGAGGGCTGGCCAACGAAGCGGAATCGGGTCGGCTGAGGCCTTCTTTCGCCGGGGCGGGGCGTTTAACCTGACGGCATGGGGATGGCCTCGCCAGGCTGGGATTCGCTGGTCCGGGAGAGTGCCGCCCTGGCCCGCCGCCGCCGGCGCCGCCGGCGGCAGCGGCGGATGCTCTGGCTGCTGACCGGGGCCACGACGGCGGTCCTGCTGATTATTGCCTTGTTCGTCAAGGACATTTCCAGGGTCCCGGCAACGGCCCGCTCACCACCCCGCGGTGACGTACCCGCAGGTGACCGACGCCGCATCCGGGCTGGCCTTCCGGCTGCTCAGCTCACCCTGGCGGCAGGGCTGCCCGGCCGACCTGAATACGCCGATGCTCGACTGGACCGCGGGCGAGAACACCGTCGCCGGGCACGTCAGCATCGGCGGGTCCGTCATCGACTGGCACGGCCTGGCCTGCTCGGGCCAGCTCCAGCAGCAGTTCCCTTACGCGGGCCCCGCTGACCTCAAGCGGACCGCGATGAGCCTGGTCGGCGCGATCGACCCGGCCTATTACGCCGGGGTGCAGCACTCCCGCGCGACCGAGGAGAGCGCAGCGATTCGGGTCAGCGGGCACCGGGCCTGGATCGTCGCCTTCCTGATGACCTACTCCGGCGGCGCGAGCCAGGGCCTGACCTGGACCAGCGAACCGGGCGCCGTGGTGGTCGTCGACCGCGGCGAGGGCCAGATCCCCGCCGTGTTCTACGTCTCGGTGTAGTAGGAGGTACTCCCGTGCGGGAGCAGGATATCGATGTCCCCCCCGGAGCTGTTGACCGTCAGGCTGGTCGGCACCCGGGTGAATACCAGCGTGACGTTCCCGCCGCCGGACTCGGTGTCGACCTGCGGCGCGAACAGGCCGGTGCCGTTGACGTCACCCCCGCCGGTGGAGAACTGCCGGATGTTGCCGAGGTCGCTGGCGGTCAGGTTGCCGCCGCCGGTCGTCACGTCAGCGATGCCCCCGACGCCTGAGATCCTCACGTCGCCGCCGCCGCTGTCCAGCGTGACGTTGCCGTGAATGCCGCTGACCTGCATGTTGCCGCCCCCGCTTGTGAGCTGGACCGCGGTGTCCAGCGGCACGTCGAGGGTCGCGTTCAGCCCGCAGTTACCGGTCGGGAGGCGGCAGCTGAGGTGCAGGCCGTCCCGGCTGATCGTCAGGCGGGGACGGATCAGGCTGTACTGGACGGTGCCGACCAGCCGGGCCTGGGTGCCCGTGGCCTGGCCCTGGTGCACGGTGAGGTCACCGCCGCCCGTGCTGGCCGCCAGATGACCGCCCTGGACGGGGATGACGGTGTTGACCGGGAAGCTCGCCCGGCCGAGCCCGGCGACGAGGCTGAAGGCGCTCCAGCCGATCAGGGCGAGGGAGATCGGCACGCCGATCGCGAGGGTGACCCAGCGGCCCGGCGTCATGCGCAGGGCGGCGGGCGGGCGCGGCGGGCTGGTCAGTGGCGCGGTTGTCATGGCGGTATCCCCGTTTCATCCCGTGCCCAGGTAGCGCAGGACGGCGAGCACGCGACGGTGGTCGCGGTCACCGGGCGCCAGCCCGAGCTTGGTGAAGATGTTGTTGATGTGCTTTTCCACCGCGCCGCCGCCGACGACGAGCGCGCTGGCGATGGCGGAGTTGGACCGGCCCTCGGCCATCAGCGCGAGGACCTCGCGCTCGCGCGGGGTCAGCTCGCCGAGCGGGTGACGACTGCGGGCGAGCAGCTGCGCGACGACTTCGGGATCGAGCGCGCTGCCGCCCGCAGCCACCCGGTCCAGCGCGTCGAGGAACTCGGCGACGTCTGCGACCCGGTCCTTGAGCAGGTAGCCGACCCCGTGCGGGCGGCCGGAGATCAGCTCGGTGGCGTACCGTTCCTCCACCCACTGGGACAGGACGAGCACGCCGACATCGGGCCACTGGTCCCGGACCATCACGGCTGCGCGCAGCCCCTCGTCGGTGAAGGTGGGCGGCATCCGGACGTCGACGACGACGGCGTCCGGGGTGTTCGCCGCCACCGCGCGCAGGAACTTCTCCCCGTCGCCCTCGGCCGCGGCCACCTCGTGCCCGGCCTCGGTGAGCAGCCGGGTCAGCCCCTCCCGCAGCAGCACGGAGTCCTCCGCGATCACTATCCGCATGGCAGTTCCGCCGCGATGATGGTCGGGCCGCCGGAGGGCGACTCGACCGAGAGCCGCCCGTCCACCCCGGACACCCGGTCCGCCAGCCCGGAAAGACCCGGGCTATGAGCGTCCGCCCCGCCGATCCCGTCGTCACTGATCATGACGGTCAGCGTGCCCGGGTAGCCGCGGCCTTCCACCACGACCTTCGCCTGGCTGGCCCGGGAGTGCTTGGCGACGTTGGTGAGCGCCTCGGCCACCATGAAGTAGGCGACCGCCTCCACCGCGGACTTCGGCCGCACCGGCACGTCGACGTGCATGTCCACCGGCACCGGGCACAGGGCGGCCAGGCCGGACAGGGCCGCGTCCAGGCCGCGCTCGGTCAGCACCGGCGGGTGCACGCCCCGGACGAGGTTGCGCAGCTCGGTGAGGGCCTCCTTGGCCTGGGCGTGCGCCTGGTCGACCAGGACCCTGGCGGCGTCGGGGTCGTCGGCGAACCTCGCCTTGGCCCGGCCGAGCTCCATGGCCAGCGCGACCAGCCGCTGCTGCGCGCCGTCGTGCAGGTCACGCTCGATCCGCCGCCGCTCGTTCTCGGCCGCGTCCACCACCCGCTCCCGGCTGGTCTCCAGTTCGGTCACCCGGGCGGCCAGGTCGCTCGGCGGGCCGAGCAGGCGGCGGGACATCGCCGCGTCCGTGACCGCCAGCCCGCGGGTCAGCTGAGGCGCGGCGAGCAGCACCAGCAGGCCGATCGCCGCCGAGGCCGCCATCGTGGGCGTGCCGCGCAGCACCACGTCGCCGAGCTCGGCGCCGCCGCTGGGCAGGGAGGAGTTGTACAGCGGCAGCGTCAGCATGACCAGGCCCGCCGCCCAGGCGGCGAGGCTGAGGGTCGCGGCGATCGTGCTAACCGGCAGCCGCAGCAGCGCATAGCCGATATCACCCCAGGTGGCCCGCTCGGCCAGCATCCGCCAGCGCGGCACGACACCCCAGCGGTACCCGGCCCGGCTTCCGGCCGGCCAGGCCGGGATCCGCACGCCGAGCAGAAAGGCGAACCGGGCCCGCTCGGCGTAGGCGAACCAGTCGGCGAGCCGCAGTGTCACGCCCAGGAGCGGCAGCCCGGCCAGCGCGACCACCAGCAGGCCGAAGCCGACGCTGAGGCCGACGATGAAGACCACGACGGCCGCGAGCCCGATGAACAGGCCGGCCAGATGGTGGATCATGGCGAGCCAGGTGCGTGGCGACACCAGATCGCGGAGGAGGAACATGGCTCCGACGCTATGGCATTACCCCCGGGGTTGCCCATCAGCCGGACCCCCCAGAACGGGGTGAGGATAACCCCACCTCAATTCGGGCAGGTCGCACCATAGTTCCGCGCCGGGCCCGTCACCCAGTCTTTGTGCTATGAATACGACGCAGCCCGCACGGGCTCCCATCGTGGAACGAGTGGCCGGCTGGTCCGCTCGGCACCGGAAGACCGCTGTGTTCGGCTGGCTGCTGCTGGTCGTCGCGGCCGTGGTGATCGGGCAGCGGCTCGGCACCGACAATCTGACCAGCTACGACCCCGGGCAGGCGGGGCAGGCCGAGCGGGTGCTTGACCGGCCCGTCGTGCAGCAGCCCGCCAGCGAGAGCGTGCTCGTCCAGGCCCGTTCGGGCCAGACCTACGGGAATGATCCCGAGATACGGCAGGCGGTCCGCGAGGTCGTCACGGCGCTGCGGGCGCTGCCGAAGGCCGCCGCCGACATCCAGTCCCCGCTCAGCCGCCCCGGCCTGGTCAGCGGCCGGTCGGCGCTGGTCACCTTCAATGTCGCGGGTAAGCCGGGGAACGACGACCAGGCGGTCGCACCGGCCATGAACGCGGTCGCCGCCGTCCAGGCCCACCACCCCGGGCTGAAGGTCGAGGAGGCGGGCAGCGCCAGCCTGGACCGGGCGACCGGCGATATCACGAGCAAGGACTTCAGGAAGGCCGAGGTCACCTCGATCCCGGTCTCGCTGGTCCTGCTGCTCGTCGTGTTCGGCGCGCTGATCGCGGCCGGCATCCCGCTGCTGCTGGCCGGCACCGCGGTGATCTCGGCGATCTCGCTGCTGGCCATCCCCAGCCACTGGCTGCCGATCGGCCAGACCACCTCCTCGATCGTGCTGCTGGTCGGGATGGCGGTCGGCATCGACTACTCGCTGTTCTACCTGCGCCGCGTGCGTGAGGAGCGCGCGGCGGGACACGACACCACCAAGGCGCTGCGGATCGCGGCCCACACCTCGGGGCGGGCCATCGTGGTGTCCGGGCTGACCGTGATGATCGCCCTGGCCGGGCTGTTCCTGACCGGCATCGACGTGTTCTCCGGCGTCGCCGTCGGCACGATCCTGGTGGTAGGCGTGGCGGTACTCGGCTCACTGACCTTCCTGCCCGGCATCTTGTCCATGCTCGGCAAGTGGACCGAACGCGGCCGGATCCCGTTCCTCGGCCGGCGGCGCACCCTCGCGCACGAGTCCAGGTTCTGGGGCGCGCTGGCCCGCGCGGTGGTACGGCGCCCGCTCGCCTGGGGCGGCGTGGCCGTGGCCGTGCTGCTGGCGCTGGCCGCGCCGGTGCTCTCGCTGAACCTGCAGGACGCGGGCATCCACTCGCTACCGGCTGACGTCCCGGTGGTCCGCAGCCTGATCGACATCACGCAGGCCTTCCCCGGCGGCCCCGAGCCGGCCGAGGTGGTCGTGACCGGCTCAGACCTCGGCGGCAAGCAGGTCAGCCAGGCCATCGCGGCGCTGCACGGCGAGGTGGCGGCCACCCACGGCGCCATCCGCGAGCCCATCAGCACCGCGATGTTCGGCCACGACCAGGTGCTCGTGGTGTCGGTGCCGCTCGCGGGCGGCGGGACGGACACCGCATCCAACAACGCGCTGGCCACGCTGCGCACCCAGGCACTGCCGGCCACGCTCGGCCACGTGCCGGGGATCAGCTATTCGGTGACCGGGCTGACCGCGGGCAACCACGATTTCGACGCGCAGCTGGCCAAGACCGTGCCGTGGGTCTTCACATTCGTGCTGGGTCTTGCGTTCCTGCTGCTGATGGTCACGTTCCGTTCGGTCTATATCCCGGCTCTGTCGATCGTCCTGAACCTGCTCTCGGTCGGCGCCGCCTACGGCCTGATGGTCCTGATCTTCCAGGACGGCCACCTGGCCAAGCCGCTGGGCTTCACCGCCTACGGCGGGATCACCCCGTGGCTGCCGCTGTTCATGTTCGTGCTGCTGTTCGGGCTGAGCATGGACTACCACGTGTTCATCCTGAGCCGGATCAGGGAGCTGCGGCTAGGCGGCGCGTCGGCCCGGGCCGCCGTCACCGACGGCATCGCCCGCAGCGGCGGCGTGGTGACCAGCGCCGCGGTGATCATGGTGGCGGTGTTCTCGATCTTCGCCACGCTGTCGCTGATCGAGTTCAAGATGTTCGGGGTGGCCATGGCGGTCGCGGTGCTCATCGACGCCACCATCGTCCGCGGCGTGCTGCTGCCGGCCGGGCTGGCCCTGCTCGGCGACCGGGCCTGGCCGCAAAGGCCGCGAGGCCGCCGCGGACTGCGGCGAGCCGGGCCCGCCGGCCCGGCCCCGGCCGCCCCGGTGATCAGCGGGGTGACCGTCCGCTAACGCACGGCGACTGGGCCGGCCAGGGCATCGCGCCCCTGGCCGACCCAGCGGCGCGCGGCTAGGTGCTGACCGGGAAGCCCAGGTTGACGCCGCCGTGGCTCGGGTCGAGCCAGCGGGACGTGACCACCTTGCCGCGGGTGTAGAAGTGCACGCCTTCGGTGCCGTGCACGTGCGTGTCGCCGAACAGCGAGGCCTTCCAGCCGCCGAAGGAGTAGTACGCCATCGGCACCGGGATCGGCACGTTCACGCCGACCATGCCGATCTCGGCCTCGGACACGAACCGGCGCGCCGCTCCCCCGTCGCTGGTGAAGATGGCCACGCCGTTGCCGTACGGGCTGTTGTTGACCAGGTCCACGGCGGCCTCGTACGTCGGGGCGCGCAGCACGCTCAGCACCGGCCCGAAGATCTCGTCGGTGTAGCAGCTCATCGCCGGCGTGACGTGGTCGAGCACGCTCGGCCCGAGCCAGAAGCCCTCGCCCGCTCCGCCGAGGACCGGGTGGACCCGGCCGTCGACGGCCAGCGTGGCGCCCTCGCGGACGCCGCCGTCCAGGTAGGACGCCACCTTGTCCCGGTGCGTCCCGGTGACCAGCGGGCCCATCTCGGCCCTGTCGTCCGACCCCGGCCCGACACGCAGCCGGGCGACCCGGTCCCTGATCCGCGCAACCAGGTCGTCGCCCACCGGGTCGACCGCGACCAGCGCGGAGACCGCCATGCAGCGCTCGCCCGCCGAGCCGAACCCGGCCGAGGTCGCGGCGTCCGCGGCCAGGTCGAGGTCGGCGTCGGGCAGCACCACCATGTGGTTCTTGGCGCCGCCGAGGGCCTGCACGCGCTTGCCGGCCCTGGTCCCGTTTTCGTACACGTACCTGGCGATCGGAGTCGAGCCGACGAAGCTGACCGCCTTGATGCCGGGGTGGGCGAGGATGGCGTCCACCGCCACCTTGTCGCCCTGCACCACGTTGAACACGCCGTCCGGCAGCCCCGCCTCGGCCCACAGGGAGGCCAGCAGCAGCGACGCGGACGGGTCCTTCTCCGACGGCTTGAGCACGAACGCGTTGCCGCACGCGATAGCCAGCGGGAACATCCACATCGGCACCATGGCCGGGAAGTTGAACGGCGTGATGCCCGCGACCACGCCGACCGGCTGCCGGATCGAGTACGAGTCCACCCCGGTCGAGACGTTCTCCGAGAACCCGCCCTTGAGCAGGTGCGGGATGCCGCAGGCGAACTCGACCACCTCCAGGCCCCTGGTCACCTCGCCGGCCGCGTCCGAGGCGACCTTGCCGTGCTCCTCGGTGATCAGCTGGGCCAGGTTCTTGGTGTTGGCGCGGAGAAGCTCGCGGAACGCGAAGAGCACCGAGGCGCGCTTGGCCAGCGAGACGCGCCGCCAGGCCTGGAAGGCGTCCGTGGCCGCCTCGACCGCGAGGTCCACCTCGGCGGGCGCGGCGAAGTCGACATGGCCGCTGACCTGCCCGGTCGCCGGGTCGTAGATGTCGCCCTGGCGGTCGGCCTCGCCGGCCCACGGCTTGCCGCCGATCCAGTGCGTCACATGCTTGCTCATCTGGTCGTGCTCTCCTCGTTCACGGCGGCCAGGGCGTCGGTGAGGATCTGCAGCCCCTCCTTGGCCTCGGTCTCGCTCAGCGTCAGCGGCGGCGCCATCCGCAGCGTGTGGCCGGCCAGGCCGCCCTTGCCGATGAGCAGGCCGCGTTCCCTGGTCGCCTCGAGCATCCGCCCGGCCAGCGGCGGGCTCGGCTGCTTCGTGGCCGGGTCGACCAGGTCGACGGCGAACATCAGGCCCTTGCCGCGGACGGCGCCGACGATGCCGAGGTCCTTGGTGGCTTCCCGCAGACCGTCGATGATGAGCCGGCCGGTGACGGCGGCGTTGCGCTGCAGGTCGTGGGAGAGGACGTAGTCCAGGGTGGCGTTGCCCGCCGCGGTCGCGACCGGGTTGCCGCCGAAGGTGGAGATGCCGTTGCCGCGGATCCCGTCGAGCAGGTCGCCGCGGGCCACCACGCCGCCGATGGCGAAGCCGTTGCCGAGGCCCTTGGCGAACGTCATCGCGTCCGGGGTGATCCCGTGCGCGCCGATGCCCCAGAAGTGCTCGCCGGTGCGGCCCCAGCCGGTCTGCACTTCGTCGGAGATCAGCAGGATGCCGTGCTCGTCGAGGACTTCCTTGTACGCCGCGAGCAGCCCGTCGGGCGGCATGGTGAACCCGCCCACGCCCTGCACCGGCTCGGCCAGCAGGCACGCGACGTCGGCCGGGTGGATGCCGCCGGCCAGCAGCGCCCGCAGGTCGTCGACGCAGGCCTCGATGTAGGCGGCGTCGGGCAGGCCGGCGTAGGCGGCGAGCTGCCGGTCCGCGCCGTGCAGGTAGTGGGTCCCGAAGGGGCTGAGGCCTGACATCTTCCAGGCGGCGTTGCCGGTCACCGAGACGGCGCCGAACGACCGGCCGTGATAGCTCCCGCGCATGGCCAGAACCTGGCTGGCCTTGCGTGCCGTCAGCGCGGCGAGCAGCGCGGTCTCGTTGGCCTCGGTGCCTGAGTTGGTGAAGAACACCTTGGCGTTGTCTATGCCGGACAGCTTGGCGATCTTCTCCGCGAGCTCGACCTGGCCGCGGATGAGGTACAGCGTCGAGGTGTGCACCACGCCGCTGGCGATCTGCCGTTCGACCGCGTCGCGTACCTCGGGTACGTCGTAGCCGAGCATGTTAGTGAGGATGCCGGCGAAGAAGTCGAGGTAGCCGCGGCCCTGGGCGTCGGTGACCCGGCAGCCCTTGCCGCTGACGATCTCGATCGGCTCGTCGTAGTAGATACCGACCCAGTTCGGGATGACCGCGCGATGGCGGGCGAGGAGCTCAGACATGGTTCCCAGTCTTCCCTGTTCCCGGCACTGGATGGAACCGACACCATGTAAGTTTTCTCGCCCTAAGCCTTACGCTTTGTCTATGCTGCCCACGCTCGGCGACCTGCTCGGCCTCGACGTGATCCGCCGCGGGAGCCCGCAGGTGGTCGCGGGTTCTGACGGGCTGGGCGCCCGGGTCCGCTGGGTGCACGTCCTGGAGCTGGCTGACGCGGCGCACCTGCTGCAGGGCGGCGAGCTGGTGCTGACCACGGGGGTGGCGCTGCCTGCCGAGCCCGCGCTGCTGGCCCGCTATGCCGCCGACCTGGCTGGGGCCGGGGTGAGCGCGCTGGCGGTCGAGCTCGGCCGCCGGTACGTCGGGGCGCTGCCCGCCGCGCTGGTGCGTGCCGCGGCCGACAGCGGGCTGACGCTAATCGCCTTCGCCCGCGAGGTGCCGTTCGTCGAGATCACCGAGGCGGTGCACGCCAGGATCATCGACGCGCAGCTCGAGGAGCTGCGCGCGTCGGAGCGGCTGCACGAGGTGTTCACCGAGCTCTCCGTGGCGGGCGCCTCGCCCGGCGAGATAGTCCGGCAGGCCGCGATCCTGGCCAGGCGGCCGGTGATCCTGGCCGATCTGTCGCACCGGGTGCTGGCCTGCGAGCCGGGCAGCGCCGATCCGGCCCGGCTGCTGGCCGGGTTCGCCCGGCGCAGTCGGGCGCTCAGGTCGTCCGGGCGGACGGCTTACGACGAGGCGTCGGGGTGGCTGTTCACGCCGGTCGGCGCGCGGGGCGAGGACTGGGGCCGGGTGATCCTGGTCTGCGACGAGCCGCCCGGCGGCACGGACACCGTGCTCATCGAGCGGGCCGCCACCACGCTGGCCCTCGGCCGCCTGCTCACCAGGCACGCCGAGAGCCTGGACCGGCAGGCTCACCGGACGCTGATCACCGGCATCATCAGCCAGGCGCACGCGGACCCGGCCGAGGCGGCGGTGCGGTCCAGGGCGCTCGGGGTCCCGGTGGACGGTCGCCAGCTCATCGCCGTGGTGCTCCGGTTGTGCGATCCTTCCGGGCCCGGGGTGCTCGGCGTGTCCGCGCACGCGCGGGTCCTCGACATCGCCGACGCGGCGGCCGCGGCCTGCCGCGCCGAGCGGATCCCGTCCCTGGTCGGAACGCTGGATGACACCCGCGCCGGAGCCATGCTCTCGCTCAGCCCGCGCGCCGACCCCGATCGCGTGCTGCCTGCCCTGGCGGCGCGGATCACGGAGCGGGCCGGCGGCGCCCACGGCAGCCTGGTGATCGGGGTCGGCGCCGCGGCGGGGTCGATCAGGGACGTACGCCGCTCTTTCCTCGAGGCCAGCCAGGTGGCTGACGTGGCCGCCGAACGGCCGGACGGCTGGGGGGCGGGCGGCGGCTCCGGCCGGCCGCCCTTCTACCGGCTGGCTGACCTGCGCCTGCGGGGACTGCTCCACCTGCTGCGCGACGATCCGCGGGTGCAGACGTTCGTGGAGCGTGAACTGGGCCCGCTGCTCGCCGCCGAGCCGGGCTCGGCGCTGCTCGACGTGCTCGCCGCCTACCTCGCGGCCGGGGGGAACAAGGCGGCAGCAGCCAAGAGCGCGCACCTGGCCAGGCCGACGTTCTACGAGCGGCTCCGGCGGATCGAGCGCATCCTCGGCACCGACCTGGGGGCGGCGGAGTCACGGACATCGCTGCACGTGGCGCTGCTGGCGCTGGAGGCGGCCCGGACGGAGCCCGGCCCGGTGCCGCGTCCTGTCATCGGACTGGACAGATGAGTAACCGGGCTGCGGCCGGCCTCAATGCTCTTGTCCTCTGGCGGTCGGGACCTGGAAGGTGACCTGCTCGCGGCGGTACTGACCTGGCGGGAGGCCGAAGGCACGGCGGAACGCCCACGGTGACCTCGCGCACCAGTACCGGTGAGCGGACAGACGAGTGCGACCTGGTGGTGGCGGCTGACGGCGTCCGGAGCACCGTGCGGGAACGCCTGTTCCCCGGGACCCGCGTGCGCTATGCCGGCAGTACCAGCTGGCGGGCGGTCATCGGCAACACCGACCTGGACGGCCGCCTGATCGAGGTATGGGGCCGGGCACCGAGTTCGGGGCGCTGCGGGTCAGCGACGGCGAGGTCTACTGGTACGGGGAATTCCTCCACCCCGAAGGCGCCCCGTTCGATGACGAGCTGGTCGCAGCAGGTGAGCACTTCGCAGGCTGGGCAGCGTGGATCCGGGCCATCGTAGCCGCCACCGCACCCGGCCAGCTGATGCGCCACGACGTCTGCCATCTTCCTGGCGGATGCCCCAGCTACGTGTGCGGGCGGGTTGTCATCGTCGGCGACGCGGCACATGCCATGCTGCCCACCATGGGGCAGGGGGCAGCCACCGCGCTCGAGGATGGCGTGTGCGCGGGGCGCATGATCGCTGTACCCGTCACGGCCGGCGCGGACCTGGCCACCGCGCTCAGGGCATTCGATCAGGCCCGGCGGCCGCGGTGTCGGCGGATCGCCCGGCAGGCGCTCCTTCTCGCGCGGTTCGGCTTCGAATTCGGCGGCGGCTGACGCCAGGCCGCCCGCAACGCACTGCTGCGAGCCCTTCCTGCCGGCCTCGCGTTCGCGGCAGGCGCCCGCATCGTCCGCTGGGCGCCCCGACGGCTGCCGCAGCCCAGGCCTGAGCTGATGTCGGCAGCCGCCAGGTGCCGCCGACGAAGTGCGGAATGAAGAACGTCCGTGAAGGTCTCGGTCCGCTAAGCGTTTTGCCTGCCGAACTGGGCAATCTACGTCCGCAGCAAGCCGCAGAACCGCCGTCAGCCGCGCCAGATCCGGCGATCTGCGCTGTTCTTCCAGTTCATGACCGTGTCTGCGGGCGCATCGACTCGCCATC